>Ga0255784_10003494_pt1 | contig 11902 bp, 9 predicted proteins | sample 101ome_14_FD_179982 | JGI IMG/M metagenome (GOLD analysis project Ga0255784, IMG submission 179982) | Coastal salt marsh microbial communities from the Groves Creek Marsh, Skidaway Island, Georgia - 101403AT metaG (version 2) | ecosystem: Environmental > Aquatic > Marine > Intertidal zone > Salt...
CTAAAATAAAACAAAACTAAATCATCTCGTGGAGGATTATAAAGTTTGGCTGAGGTTGTTGAAATAGCCACGCCATCAAGGTGATTCAGATCTTGAAAATCACTCAATTTTGAGCTTTTATTTTTAGAACTAAATAAATTTGTGAGATTTAACACCATGGTATTTAAATATAATATTTAATTCCTATATTATTAGATATATTTAAAATATATATCAAAAAACAAAAAAATGCTAAATCCTTTAAAGCTAATTTCAAAAATTTTTAAATCAAGCAATCAAAAACAATTAGATCAATTACAAGCTATTGTTGAACAAGTTAATAATTATGAGAAGAATATTTCCTCACTGGCAAATGAAGAATTTCCAAAAAAAACTGCTGATTTTAAACGCATCGTTCAAAGTGGAGAAAGTTTAGATAAAATTTTACCAGAAGCTTTTGCATTAGTTAGAGAGGCTTCTAAAAGGTCTCGAGGTGAAAGACACTTTGATGTTCAGATTATGGGTGGAATAGTCTTACACAAGAATGGTATAGCAGAGATGAGAACGGGTGAAGGTAAAACCCTAACTATTGCTTTGGCTGCATATCTTAATGCACTCAAAGGTAAAGGTGTTCACATTGTAACCGTTAACGATTATTTGGCAAAAAGAGATTGTAATGAAATGGGTTTGATTTACAATTTTTTAGGATTATCCTCTGGTTATATCAACAACGATCAATCAGACCAGGAAAGAAAAAAGAATTACGAATGCGATATAACTTACGCTACAAACAGTGAGCTTGGTTTTGATTATCTAAGAGATAATATGAAGTTTTCCTCTGAGGAATTAGTTCAAAGAAGTCATGAGTATGCAATCGTTGATGAGATTGATTCTTGCTTAATTGATGAAGCTAGAACACCTTTGGTAATTTCAGGAGGTGTAGAGGATAAATCAAATCAATATCTCGCAATTGATAAACTTATTAGAAAACTTGATATTTCGGATTTTGAATTAGATGAAAAAGATAAAAATATATATTTAACAAATGATGGTATTTCAAAAGTAGAAAATTTGCTTTCAAATGCTGGAATTTTAAAAAATGGAAATTTTTATGACCCAGCCAATTTATCATTAGTACATCATGTTAACCAGGCACTTAGGGCAAATCACCTATATGAAAAAGGTAAAGATTATATAGTCAGAGATGGTTTTCTTAAAATAATAGATGAGTTAACTGGAAGAATATTAGAAGGACGGAGGTACGGTGATGGACTTCATCAGGCTCTCGAGGCAAAAGAGAAAATTGATATACAAAATGAAAATCAAACATTAGCATCAATTACATATCAAAATTACTTTAAATTATATAAAAAACTATCAGGTTGTACTGGAACTGCTTTAACTGAAGCAGAAGAATTTCATGAAATTTATAATTTATCAGTAACAGTCATTCCAACAAATAAAAAAATGATTAGAAAAGATTGGAATGACCAAATATTTAGAACCGAAAAAGAAAAAAATGATGCAATTATAAATAAAATTACTGATTGCCATAAAATAGGTCAGCCAGTTTTAGTTTTTACATCCAGTATAAATAAATCAGAACAATACTCAGTTCTATTAGATAAAGTAAAAATACCCCATACTGTATTGAATGCTAAGAACCATGAACGTGAAGCAGAAATTATAGCAAATGCTGGAAAATTAAACTCTGTAATTATAACTACAAGCATTTCAGGAAGAGGAGTGGATATTCAACTAGGTGGTAAAAAAAATAACGAAGAAAATATTCAACAAAGCTCTCAAAAAGAAAAGGTTAAATCTTTAGGGGGACTATTTGTAATAGGCACTGAAAGAATGGAGTCTCGAAGAGTTGATAATCAAGCAAGGGGAAGATCGGGAAGACAAGGTGATGAAGGTAATTCAATATTTTATGTAAGCTTAGAAGATGATTTAATGAGAATATTTGGCTCAGAATCTATGAACAAAATGTTAGAAAAATTAGGATTAAAAGATGGCGAAAGCATAGATCACCCCTGGATAAATAAAGCTCTTGAAAGAGCCCAGCAAAAAGTTGAAGCAAGAAATTTTGATGTTAGAAAAACACTTTTAAAATTTGATAATGTATTAAACGATCAAAGACAAGTTATATTTAGTCAAAGAAAAAATATAATTAATTCTAATAATATTTTTGAATATTCAGATACATTTTTAGAGGAGTTATTAGAGGAATTGTCTAGAGAGAAAAAAAAATATTTAGATACAAAAAATAATAAAGAATTCAAAGCGAAATTTAAATCATTATTAGGCAAAAGTTTTAGTGAAGATGAATATTTAGAATTAATGACTAAAGATGAGAAAAATTTTAAAAAAGAAATAACAAACAAATTTTTGGAAAAAAGAAATGAAAGAAATAATTTGGTGGGTGAAAAGCAATCTAATGAAATAGAAAAGAGAATATTGCTTCAAACTATCGATGTAAATTGGAAGTTGCATATCCAATACCTGGAGCAGTTAAGACAGGTTATCGGGCTAAGATCTTATGGTCAAAGAGACCCATTAATTGAATATAAGAAAGAGGCTTTTTCTCTATTTGAAAATTTGTTGAATAAATTAAAGTTAAATTTGATTACTGTTCTTTTAAACCTGACTATTATTGAAAAACCTGTAGAAACAAAAAAAGCTGAACCTATAAAGATAAATCCAAATTATCATGGAAAGAAAATGAGTAGAAATGAGCCTTGCTTTTGTGGATCAAAAAAAAAATACAAGCACTGCTGTGGTAGATTTTAATTTATAAAAAAATAAGCTGATAGAATTAATAAACTTAACAATATTATTAATACATGGTTTTTAAATTTTATAAACTTATTTAAAAAATTAGTATAAAAGTTTGTTTTCATGGATAAGCTATCCGCACTACCTTTGCTTGTCATAAATCCTTTGTTTCTTCCGATTAATAAAAATTTTTCTTTTCTTTGATTGTAAACTTCCTCTCTGCTTAAGGATGAAAAATCAGATAAGTTTTTTTGAATTGATGATTGTACTCTTTGTAAAATAAGATTTGTATCTCTATGTGCTCCACCTATGGGTTCATCAATAACCTCATCGACCACTTTCAGATCTAATAAATCTTTAGAGGAAAGCTTCATAGCAGTTGCAGCTTCAAGGGTTTTTTTAGGATCTCTCCAAAGAATGGTTGCACATCCCTCAGGTGAAATTACAGAGTAAATTGCATTTTCTAACATTATTACTTTGCTTGATGATGCTAAAGCTATTGCTCCACCAGATCCGCCTTCACCAATTATAATTGAAATTGTTGGAACTTTTAAATTCATACTACACTCAATAGATTTAGCGATTGCCTCTGCTTGCCCTCTCTCTTCTGCGCCTACTCCAGGATATGCTCCTGGTGTATCGACAAAGATAATTATCGGTATGTTAAATTTATCGGCTAAGTTCATTAATCTAATTGATTTTCTATAGCCTTCCGGTCTCATCATTCCAAAATTACGTTCAATTCTGCTTTCTAAATCTTCCCCTTTTTCTTGACCAATTACTAAAACAGATTGGTTATTAAATTTTGCAAATCCAGTTATGACTGATTTGTCCTCGCTATAAAATCGATCACCCGATAATGATATGAAATCTGTAAATAAATTATCTATAAAAAATTTTGCCTTGGGTCTATCCTCATGTCTTGCAACCAAAGTTTTTTGCCATGGGTTAAGATTGGAGTAAATATATTTTAATTTACTATCTATTTCAGATTGTAATTTTGAAATTTTGTTAGTATCTACTTCTGATAAACCTTCTTGATTGTAAGGATCTTTAAGACCATCAAGTTCATTTTCAAGGTCTTTTATCTCTAATTCAAAATTTAAATAATTCTTCATAAAATCTAATAAACTTCTTTATAAACTTAAAATAGGCAATAAAATGTTCAATTAATAAAAACAAGCATATATATAACCAAAAATGGCTAAAAAAGAACAATATATAAAAATTAAAGACCTTTCAGTTTCTAAGGTGCTTTATGATTTTATTAACAAAGAACTATTCAAAGGTCTTGATATAGAAGTTGATGACTTTTGGAGTGGGTTTAACAAAGCTATTCACGATTTAGCTCCAAAAAATAAAAAGTTATTAGACGAGCGAGAAAAGCTTCAAAAACAAATTGATTATTGGCATATGGAAAGAAAGGGTAAAGTTTTTGATATAGAAGAATATACAAATTTTTTAAAAAAAATTGGATATTTAAAAGAAGTGGGTAAACCTTTTAAAATTAATCCTGAAAATGTTGATGATGAAATATCTAGTATAGCTGGTCCTCAATTAGTGGTGCCAATCATGAATGCTAGATATACTTTGAATGCAGCCAATGCTAGGTGGGTAAGTCTATATGATAGTCTTTATGGAACTGATGTAATTCAATCGGAAGAAGGTGGCGGGGAAAGATACGACCCTTTAAGAGGACAGCAAGTAATAAATTATTGTAGAGAATTTTTGGATAAACATTTTCAATTAGACAAATTGAGCTGGAAAAAGATAAATAAAATTGAAATCGATAAAAATACAATTGTTTTGTTTAAAGAAAAAGAAAAGTTTTATTTAAAAGAAAAATCAAAATTTATTGGTTTCCGAGGTGAAAAAGATAAACCAACCGCAATTATTTTGAAAAATAATAATTTACACCTTGAGATAATTATTAATCCAAAGGCATTTAGTGCAAAAGGCGACTCGGCAGGAATAAGTGACATTATAATTGAGTCAGCTATTTCTACAATTTGTGATAACGAAGATAGTGTAGCTGCTGTTGATGCAGATGATAAAGTTATCTGCTACAGAAACTGGTTAGGATTGATGAAAGGAACTTTAAACTCAGAATTTGAAAAAAAAGGTAAAAAATATTTAAGAAAACTTAATCCAGATAGAAGTTATATTTCAACAGGTGGTGAAAAGAAAAAACTTCATGGGAGAAGCTTATTATTGATAAGAAATGTGGGTCATCTCATGACAAATCCTGCAATCACATTAAAGGATGGTTCTGAAATACCCGAAGGTTTAATGGATGCATTTATAACAACTGCTGCAGCAATTCATGACCTTCAAAAAAAAACAAATTCAAGAACAGGATCAATTTACATTGTAAAACCTAAAATGCATGGTCCAGATGAAACTGCTTTTACTGATTTAATATTTTCTAAAGTTGAAGAAGTATTAAAATTAAAAAAAAATACCTGCAAAATTGGAATAATGGATGAGGAGAGAAGAACATCTGCAAATCTTGAAGAGTGTATAAGAACTTTACAGAGCAGAGTCTTTTTTATTAATACAGGTTTTCTTGATAGAACTGGTGATGAAATGCATACGTCAATGGAAGCAGGACCAATGATTAAAAAAGGAGATATGAAAAATTCAACATGGATAAAAGCTTATGAAAATAACAACGTAGATATTGGTATCAAATGTGGTTTTACTGGAAAAGCTCAAATCGGTAAAGGTATGTGGGCAATGCCAGATAAAATGGCTGATATGATAGAACAGAAAATAACTCATTTGAAAGCTGGAGCGAATTGCGCTTGGGTACCCTCGCCAACAGCTGCATCTCTTCATGCACTTCATTACCATGAAATAAATATTTTTGAAAAGCAGAATGAATTAAAAAATAGAGAAAGAGCCAAACTTTCAGAATTATTAACTATACCAATTGCTGATCGTGTAAATTGGTCATTAGAGGACATAAATATAGAGGTTTCCAATTCTGCTCAAACTATTTTGGGTTATGTTGTAAGATGGATTGATCAAGGTGTAGGTTGTTCTAAAGTTCCTGATATAAATAATATAGGCTTAATGGAAGATAGAGCAACTTTAAGAATATCTTCTCAACATATTGCAAATTGGATTTATCATGGAATTTGTACGAAAAAACAGGTTTTAGAAATAATGAAAAAAATGGCAAAGATAGTTGATAAACAAAATGAGGGTGATCCTTTGTATAAAAATATGTCTCCTAATTTTGATAAATCCACAGCTTTTAAAGCAGCATGTGAATTAATATTTCATGGAAAATCGCAACCATCTGGATACACAGAACCCCTTCTTCATTTTAATAGATTAATAAAAAAATCAGTCTGATTTAGAATTAAGACCTGTTCTATTTTTGAATGCTGAAAATAAAGTACCATCATCAAGGTTTTCTATTTCACCTCCGACTGGTAAACCTTGAGCTAATTTAGAAACTTTTACTTCAATATTTTTTAAACTGTCTTCGATATAATAGGCTGTTGTCTGACCTTCAACAGTAGCACTGGTTGCAATAATTACTTCATCAATTTTTTCTTTTTTTACTTTGTTTACTAAAGAATTTATTAATAAATCCTCTTTTTTAATACCTGATGAATTTATGGTTCCACCTAAAATATGAAAATATCCTTCAAAAATATTTGAACTTTCTATACTCCATTGATCAGCAATATTCTCCACGACACATATTTTATTACTTTTTTTATTTTTTTTATCGCAATTGTTACACAAATTTGTTGATCTTAATGAACCACAGGACGTGCATCTATATATATTTTTATATACATCAACTAAAACCTTAGCCATTGGTTTTAATAACTCTTCTCTACTATTGATTAATTTTAAAATAATTCTCTTTGCTGATTTAGGACCTAGTCCTGGAAGTTTTGAAATAATTTTGATTAATTCATCTATTTCATTTATTTGTTGCATAGATTTATAATGGCCACTTAAAACCTGGTATTCCAAATCCACCAGTAACTTTTGAAATTTCTTCAGTTGTTTTTGATTTTAATTTTTCTTTAGCATTGTTATGGGCTGCAACTATCAAATCTTCTATAATTGACTTTTCATCTTTAATTATTTCATCTGAAATTTGTACGCTCACCATTTCACCATCACCATTAAGTACAACTTTCACAGAGTTTGAACCAGAAGATCCCTCGACTTTTATATTTTTAATTTTTTCTTGGCTCTCCTTCATTTTACTCTCAAGCTCTTTCGCCTTATCAAGTATTTTAGAAAAATCAGTCATATTAATCTTTCTTTTCTACTTCTATTAATTCTGCATCAGAAAAGGTATTTAAAAAATTTTTATAAATGGATGTTTTTTTTGCATTATTAATTTCTTCTTTTTTTTTATCTAAAGAAAATTCTTTTTTAGTTTTTTCACCAGTTTTTTTAGAAAGAGATATTATCCATCTATCACTTGTCCACTCAAATAATCTTGCTGATAAATCTTTAATAAAATTTTTATCTAAATTTTCATTAAATGAAATTTCAATTCTCTTTTGTTCAAAACTAACAAGATTAAAATTTGTTTCTAATTCATATTTTAATTTAATTTCCTTTTGGTTTTCACAAACTTTTATCAAATCATCTAAGGATTTAATCTGAAACTTTTTACCCGATTCTCTCTCAACCTTTAAAGTATTTTTTTTTTCTTGTGCTAAATTTTTTATTTGCTCTACAGATTTATTCTGTACATTAGTTTTGATTATATTTTTTGTTAAAGCTTCTTCAAAATTTTCTTTATTTTTTTTATCAATAATATCAAAATTATTTTTTTTATTTTCAGTTTTAGAAAAGCCTTTAAGATAGATTAATCTTATTAAAAACATTTCTACTGAAAGGTTTTGGTTACTAACAATATCTATTTCTTGAATAGAATTGATTGTGAATTGCCAAAACAAAATTAGTGTTTCTTGATCAACTCTATCAGATATTTTTTTTATAGCCTGAAATTGATCATCATCTAAAGAAAAATTTGTAGCATCTAATTTTAATGAATTTATATTTTTGAAAAAATATAACATTTCTAAAAAATCATTTAAAAAAGCTTTTGGCTCTATACCTTGATTATAAATCATTCGATATTCACTTAATACTTTACTTTCGTTACCTTCAAAAATATTTTCAAACAGATTTATTAATTTTGATTTATCAAAATATCCAAAAAGTTTTTGAGCTGATTTCAAATCCAACTCTGTGTCAGCTTCATTTGAAATTATAGCTTTATCAAGTAATGATAGTGCATCTCTAACTGAACCTTCTGATAATTTGACAATCAGTTTTATTGCATCATCAGATATTTTTCCTTTTTCTTTATCTTTAATTTTTATTATATAATTAAAGAGTTCTTCAGTTCTTACTCTTGCTAAATCAAATCTTTGGCACCTTGAAACTACTGTAACTGGGATTTTTTTAATTTCTGTCGTAGCAAAAATAAATTTAAGACCTCCTCCGTTTTGGTATTGTGGAGGCTCCTCTAGAGTTTTGAGGAGTGCATTAAATGCCTGCTTACTTAACATATGAACCTCATCTATGATAAAAATTTTAAATTTTGCTATTGAAGGTCCATACCTTGAGAACTCGATGAGTTCACGCACATTGTCTACTCCAGTATTTGAAGCAGCATCAATTTCCATGACATCGATATGATTAGAGTTTGAGATAGAGTGACAATTTTCACATTGGTCATCTTTGCATAGATTTTCAACTCCATTTTTACAATTAAGAGCTTTAGCAACTAGCCTTGCTGTAGTTGTTTTACCAACTCCTCTAATCCCAGTGAACAAATAAGCATTCGGTAATTTATTCTCTTTAATTGCATTTGAAATTGTTTCTCTAACAACATCTTGACCGATTAAATCCTCGAAAACAACCGGTCTATATTTTAAAGATAATACTTTTGATTTTATTTTCATCTAAATTAGGAGACTAGAACCTGAAAAACTGTCTCTACGACTGCTTCTGTTAAGATCTGGTCGGGTTCAAGCAGCATTCACCTCTAGCCTCCATAAGTATTATATCAGTAATTTTTTTTATTCCACAATAAGATAAAAAAAATTTAGATTTTTCGAAAAGAACTTGCTTTATAAACACCCAAAATATCTAAGCTTACAGTGTGAAAACCCAACTCTTCTAGAGATTTTTGAACTTTTGGGTCCTCAATATGACCAACAATATCGCACAAAAACAAATATTGTTCAAAACTACTTTGATCAGAAAAACTTTCTAATTTGCTCAAACTTATATTGTTGGTTGCAAATCCACCCAAGCATTTATAAAGCGCTGCAGGTTTATCTTTAACTTTAAAAATACAACTTGTAATATATTTCTCATTTTTAAACTCAGGGTGTTCAGCATTCTTTCCCATTATTAAAAATCTTGTTACATTTTTTTTATCATCTTCAATATTACTTTTTAAAATTTCTAAATTATATATTTTTGCAGCTAAGGATGATGCAATAGCTGCTTCATTTTTTAAAGAATTCTCACTTATAAATTTTGCACTTCCGGCTGTATCGGCAGCTATGATGGGTTCTAGTTTATTCTCATTTAAAATTTTTTGACATTGTGAAATAGCCTGTGAGTGAGATCTGACATTCTTTATATCTTTTAGTGTTAAACCAGGTAGACACATTAAATTATGAGATACTTTGTGGAAATGCTCAGCATAAATTTGGAGTTTATATTTGTTCATTAAATATTGTATGTCTGCTACCCTACCAGCTATTGAGTTTTCTACTGGTATTATAGTTCTAAGACTTTGATCTTGGACGCAATTTTTAAAACATTCTTCAAATGTTTTGCATGAAATAGTTTCTGCATCTGCATGCACCTCAAGAGCAGCCAATTGAGAATATGCACCCTCACAACCTTGATATAAAATTTTCATATTTAATTTTTATATTCCATAATTTTTTTTAATTCTATATAATCTTCCTCAGTATCCACTCCTATAACCTTATTTTTTGCTCGTATTACATCGATATCGATATGGTTATCCAAAGCTCTTAATTGTTCTAACTTATTTTTAATTTCATTCTCAGTTTGTTCAAATTTACTAAAAGTTTCTAAAGTTGAAACTTCATATTCATATATACCAATATGGTGATAAATATTTTTTTTTTCTATTTCCAATTTTTTTCGAAAAAAATTAATTGCTTTAGACGATTTGTTTTCTTCTAAATCACTTTCTGTTTGCACTTTTACAATATTTTTATTCAATAAAATGTCTTCACTATCTATTTTTGAGGCTAGAGTTGTGATTTTGGAATTATTTTGTTTTGTAATTAAATCTAAATTTCTAATATCTTCTACATTAATTAGTGGCTCATCTCCTTGAAGATTAATAATGAAGTCTATATTTTTAATATTTAATTTTTTGTAGGCCTCCCAGATTCTGTCGGTGCCACTTTTATGACCTTTAGATGTCAAAATAGCTTCCCCATTATTTTTCTTAACATCTTCAATAATCTCATCATCTTCGGTTGCTACTATTACCTCTCCAATTTGAGTTTCTTTGGCTCTCTTAACAACATGGGAGATTATTGATAAACCGTTTATTTTGAGCAATGGTTTGCCGGGTAATCTTTGGGCTTTCATTCTTGAAGGTATAATTATAAGTGTATTTGACATCTTCTAAATTAATGCGTCCAACAGACGCAAACTTATTTTGACTTTAAATTAAGCATTTTTAAAAATATAGTGTTATACGTATTTTAACAGTTTTAACCAATGGATTCTTTTGAAATAAATAAAATAATTGGAGCAATACTACTTGTTGCTTTGCTGATCATTGGTATTGGAAAAATTTCAAACATTGTTTTTAAGGTAAACAAACCAGAAAATGCAAGTTATCAGGTTGAAATGCAAGAATCTACAGAGGTTAGTCAGGTTTCCGAGGAAAAAAAAGAGGATGAGGTTGTTGATATAGCATCTTTGTTATCTTTGGGTGATGTTGCTCATGGAGAAAAAGTTTTCAAAAAATGCTCTGCATGTCATTCAATAGAGAGTGGTGGGGGAAATAAAATTGGTCCTGCTTTATACAACGTTGTTGGAAGAACTGTTGGTGCAGTAGGGGATTATAAATATTCTAAAGCTCTAGCAGATTATGGAAAAAATTGGAGTTTTGAAGAACTTAATGGTTTCTTATTAAAACCTCAGTCATGGATAAAGGGTACTAAAATGGCTTACGCGGGTTTAAGAAAAGAGAAGGACAGAGCATCTGTAATATTATACTTAAATGAAAAGTCAGATAGCCCTTTACCGCTACCTTAATTTTCCAAAACAATACAATAAAATACTTTTTTGTACATGAACCCTGTTAAAGGCTTGATGCCAAACTTTTGATTGTTTGCTGTAGAAAACATTTTCATCCACTTCTTTACCTCTAGGTAAACAATGTAAAAAAATACAATCTTTTCTGGCGTAACTAATTAATTTTTTTGTTATTTTAAATCTCTCAAAATGTTTGAGTTTCTTTTTCTTATTCACTTTATCATTTAGAGATATTACTTTATCTGAAAAAATTACATCTGCATCCATAACTGCTTTTTTTGGATCATTAAATATATAGATTTTATTGTTACCTTTTTTAGCCCAATCAAGAATTTTTTTATCAGGTTGATATTTCTTTGGACAGCCAACGTTTAATCTAAATGAAAATTTGACAGAGGCTGCAATTAAACTATTTAAAACATTATTTGAATCCCCTATCCAAGTAATATTTAATTTGGATACAGGTTTTTTTTTAATTTCCTCTACAGTGAAAATATCAGATAAAATTTGTGTAGGGTGAGAGGACGGACTCAAACCATTAATTATTGGAATTGATAAAAATTTTTTAAACTCATCTATTTTTTTATCATCATCTGTTCTAAGCATAAAAGCATTTCCAAAAGTAGATAGTATTTTAGAAGTATCTTCAATCGACTCTCCTCCAGTTGATAAATGTAGTTCATCAGGTCTGAGTGTTAAGGTGCTTCCACCAAGTTGTTTGATTGCTAAATAAAAACTTAGTCTTGTTCTTAAGCTGGACTTTTCAAACATCTGGATTAATAGTTTTCCTTTTAGCGGAGAACCTTTATCAACATCCAATATATTTAGTTTA
>Ga0255784_10003504_pt1 | contig 11874 bp, 10 predicted proteins | sample 101ome_14_FD_179982 | JGI IMG/M metagenome (GOLD analysis project Ga0255784, IMG submission 179982) | Coastal salt marsh microbial communities from the Groves Creek Marsh, Skidaway Island, Georgia - 101403AT metaG (version 2) | ecosystem: Environmental > Aquatic > Marine > Intertidal zone >...
TGCGGTGATTGCAGCCGATGTGGCGACCGCACACGAGCAGCCGGTTGATCTTCAGGTCGTTGCCGAGGTCGCTGCAGGGGCAGCGACAGATCGTGTTCTGGTTCGAGGAGAAGCGATTCGGATCATGACTGGAGCGCCAATTCCTGCCGGGGCTGATGCGGTTGTCATGGTCGAAGATTCTGAAATGCTGAACGAGGACACCGTCCGGCTGTCGTCGAGTGTGCAGCCCGGTGATGCCGTACGGCCGGCTGGGGATGACGTGAAACCAGGCGAGGTTGTTCTCGCTGCCGGAACGCTCATCACCCCGCCAGTGCTGGGTGTGCTCGCGATGGTAAACGCCTTGACGGTGCCGGTGTACCCAAGGATTCGCGCGGCAGTCCTGTCAACGGGCGATGAACTCGTTGACGATGGGCGACCGCTTCAGCCTGGCGAGATTCGAGAGAGCAATCGTCGGATGCTGGCCGTTGCGCTGCGTGATGCCGGCTGCGAGGTCACCGATCTTGGCACGGTGCGAGACGATGAAAATGTTCTTGAGCGTGTGCTTCGCTCGGCTGCGGAAACCTATGACGTCGTGGTGTCGAGTGGCGGCGTGTCGATGGGTGATTACGACGTTGTGAAGGCGGTGCTTGGACGAATCGCTGACATGCAGTGGATGCAGGTTGCGATCAAGCCTGCGAAACCATTCGCATTCGGTCTGCTGAATGGAACCCCTGTTTTCGGCCTGCCGGGTAATCCCGTGAGTTCTTTCGTGAGCTTTGAAATGTTTGCCCGACCGGCTCTGCGTCAGATGATGGGCTTTGAGCGGCTTGCTCGGCCGAGTGTGGTCGGGGTTGCCGATGTTGCGCTTGAGCGCCGCCCTGATGGGAAAACACATCTGATGAGGGTCCAAGCCGAATTCGCCGATGATGGTCGATGTCACGTCGTCCCGGTGAGGGCGCAAGGAAGTCACCAGCTGGCAGCGACGTCATCGGCGAACGCAATCGCTGTGGTGCCTGACGGCGAAGGAGTGCCGGCTGGGGGAGAAGTAGCGGTACTTCTTCTCCTATCCTGATGAAATGAACTCGGAAGCGCGCGATCTTGTCGACCCGTTCGGGCGGGTGATCCGAGATCTTCGTATCTCGGTGACTGACCGTTGCAATTTCCGCTGCACGTATTGCATGCCGGAAGAAGGCTTGAAGTGGCTCGATCGTGACGATGTGCTCACCTTTGAAGAGATTGAACGAATCGCTGCGCTGTTTGTCCGACGGTTTGGGGTTGAAGGTATTCGCCTTACGGGTGGTGAGCCGACGGTTCGCGCAGGAATTGTGACTCTTGTCGAGAAATTGTCGCATCTTGGAGTTGACCTTGCGATGACAACGAATGCATCCCGGCTGACCAGCCTTGCTCGAGATCTGAAGGCAGCTGGATTGAGTCGACTCAACATCAGTCTTGACACGCTTGATCGCCAGCGTTTCGCTGAGATGACTCGGCGCGATGAACTTGATCGGGTGCTCGCGGGAATCGAGGCTGCACGTGATGCCGGGTTTGAACCGGTGAAGATCAACGCAGTGATCGAACGAGGCGCCAACGACGATGAGATTGTCGCCCTCGCTCGATTCGGGCGTGAAAAAGGTGTTGAAGTTCGATTCATCGAGTTCATGCCACTTGATGCGTCCGGGGAGTGGGGGAACGACAAGGTTGTCGGTCAAGACGAGATCGTTGCAGCAATTAGCGCCGAGTTTCCGTTAGAACCTGTTCCTGCCCGCGGAGCTGCCCCTGCTGACCGATGGAAGTATGTCGATGGAGGGGGAACAGTCGGAGTTATTCCGACTGTCACGAAGCCGTTCTGTGGTGATTGTGATCGGGTTCGTCTCACCGCAGAGGGTCAGTTCCGTACGTGCCTATTCGCAACTAATGAATTCGATCTGCGCTCGTTGCTCCGTGGCGGTGCGACTGATGACGAGATCGCCAATGAGATCATTGCCGCTGTAGGCACAAAGTGGGCTGGCCATCAGATCAATCAGGTGACGTTTACTCGACCGACGCGAACAATGAGCCAAATCGGAGGCTGAGACCAATTGGTCTGGAGGCGAAATGAACGACGCTGGCTTTACACATCTTGACGAGACCGGCGCAGCCCACATGGTTGATGTCGGAGAAAAAGAAGCGACGCGTCGCCGGGCGGTTGCTCGCTGCGTCATCAACATGGAGGAAGCGACGGCTTCAGCGATCGCTGACGGCAACACAAAAAAGGGTGATGTCTTAGCGGTTGCTCGCATTGCTGGAATTCAGGCTGCCAAACGCACCTCTGACATCATTCCGCTGTGTCACCCACTTCTCATTAGCAAGGTGTCCGTCGATCTGTCTGTTGGGGATAGATCGGTCGAGATCGAATCAGTTGTTGAAACAACCGGGCCCACCGGGGTCGAGATGGAGGCACTGCATGCCTGCACGGCAGCAGCGCTTACGATTTACGACATGTGTAAGGCGCTCGACCGAGCGATGGTGATCAGCGAGGTCATGCTGGTCGAGAAGTCTGGTGGGCGTTCTGGGACGTTCCGTAGGCCCGAGTGACGCTCGTCACAGCATCCGCAGCACGCGTTGCTGTTCTTGTCATAATTGTCGTATGATCGTAACACTTGGTCATATTTCAATGGCCTGAAAGTTTGAACTCATGGGTGAACTCGTCCTTCTCATCGTTGCCGCAGCGTGGGCTGCAGTGCTCCTTCCACCGTTGATGCGGTCGCGCTTTGAGAATCGCCCAAATTCGTCGGTCACTGACTTCAACCGTCAACTTTCCCGCCTCCAGGGTTCAGTGCCAAGTCGCGCAACAGGTTCGATGCGAGCAGCTGTTCGCCCGCTTGCAGGTTCGCAGATCGCAGCGCAAAGCCGTCGTGAAGCCGCAGCAGCTCGACGGCCGAAGGTTCATGGTGCACCAAGTCTTTCGGCACCTCAGATTCAGCGCCGCCCAGTTTCGGCGGGTGAGGCGCAGCGGCGCCGTCGGGCCAACACGTTTACCGGCTTGCTGGTTATGACCATCTGCTTGCTCTTTCTTGCCGCCACGACCAAAGAGGTCGCAATGCTGTACCTCTTTGCGATGTCGTTCCTTTCGCTGTGCGGCTATGTCTACGTTCTCGTCTCAATGCGGCAGCGCACGTCCTCGTGGGGTCCTGCTGCTCGAGGTGACGACTGGCTGCGTCGCTGAACTGACCCACCGATACACTTTCCGCTTCCGGGGCTGTAGCTCAGTTGGTAGAGCGCAACAATCGCACTGTTGAGGTCAGGGGTTCGATTCCCCTCAGCTCCACTCCGGGGTCCTCCCGAAATTCCGGTTGATGGCCTCTCGAAATTCCGTGGATAGGAAATCCACTCGCAAAGGGTTCTTTTCCGCATTTCGGTCGAGGCTCGCGTTCGGCGATTTCCATCCCGTCGAGCAGGTAGTCACCTACGGGCGATCTACGGGGCGTTGCTCACCCGTAGTGGGTCATCGAGGGCGATGATGACGGGTTCGAGGTCATACGGGCTTGGCGAGCTGTAGCGCACCCCTGGGAACGGCTCTGGGCCGGGACCTCCGGGGTTGTAGAGCGGCAGATAGTCGCCGCTCGATGGCACCTCGACGTGGGTGATCAAACGTGCAGCGGCATCGTCCCCCTCCAAGATGATGTCGATCTGGTTATCGACGTCCTCGGCGTAGCAGTCGTCGTAGGCGATACCGTCTCCGAGTGGTTGGCCGAGGTCTGCAAGGCCAAGGACTCGTAGCGTGCCGCCGGCGACCTCGTAGTCGACACCGACCTTGGACAGCAGGACTGTGGAACCGTCCTCTGCGGTTGCATATACGCGGAAGTGGCGTTCGTAGGCGTCGGGGGTGAGCCCGGTGATCCCGGTTGGTGTGAAGCCGCCCGAGGTGAGCATCCGCAAGCGGAAGTCACCGCCGCCGTAGAGAGCGAACTCGTCGTTGGGCAACAGCGTCTGTTCGAGGAGGGGTAAGCCGCCTTCGCCGGTCGGCGCATCGCCGACATGGTTGAGCTTGGCCCCGACGAGTTGTGGTCCGGTGCCGTAGCCCGTTGCACCCTCTCCTTCCCATGTGAGTCCGACACCGCTCTGTTCGCCATTGGGTCCAAGGAAGCGCAGCGGGGTGCCGTCATCCACGATTTCGAGCTTGGCCGGGTATATCGCGTCGGCCTCTCCGGGCGCACCTCGGTTTCCGAAGTCCCCGAAGACAACCACCGTGTTGCGCTCGTTGAGCTCCCAGTTCGGCATGAGGCCGGCAGAGTTCGGCACGACCTGGTCGCCGTTGGTCAAGGTGAACAAGAAGTCCTCCGGGTGCACCGTCGAACCCAGCACTGGCCAGGTGAACACCACCGGGAGACCGTCGTCGTAGTCGGGCGTGTCGTCGGCCGTGCCTCGGTAGAAGGTGTTGACCCCGGCCGCGGTTGCACCGCTGACGATCGGGTTGTCGGCGCACTCGGGCAAGTAGTAGGAGCCTCCGGCAGCCCGGACGGTCTCAAGGTCCGTGTTGGGGAGGCCGATCACCCCGTCGAACCCCATTCCCGCAGACAGGATCGCCAACTCAGCACCCCATAGGTCCGCAGCGATGATTCGGTCGTCGAAGAACGCCGGTGGGGAGTCATCAGCATCCGGGCCTGCAGCGCCGGGTCCGATCGGCAGTGACGGACGTGGAGTGTCGACTGCCACCTCCTCGTCATCGTCGGCCTCTTCGGTCAGTTCGTCCTCGGCCGTCGAGGACTCCGGAGGTAATCCAGGGTCTGGTTGCTCATCTGTTTCCGTAGCACCGGTATCGCTGTAGTCCTCGATCGATTGCTCGTCGGTCGCGTTACTACCGCAACCGACGGCGATGAGCGCGGCGACCAGGAGCGAAATCGACAGCCGCACTCCGTAGCGGACTCTGTCTCGATCTACATTCACTTGTTCAAGCATTTTGCTCTCTCTTCTCATATCGATGCACCCAGTGGGGTAACGAAGGCTCTTGGCATCATCGGACGACAATGCGTGGGCAAATGTCTCGGTGAGTTCACGGCTCGAATCATCTGCCAGATCAGATCTCTGAGGCGAGAGTCCCAACTCTGTTCTGTCCGTGTCCCCTGAATGTCGAGGTAGTCCGTTCGAGTGTTTCATGCCCGCAACGCCTCGGTCGGAGCGAGCCTGGCGGCTCGCATTGCTGGGTAGAGGCCAGCAGCAGCCCCAATAAACAATGCGGCAAGGAACCCGCCAGCGGCGGCGGTGCCCGGGATGATGACTCGCCACCCTTGCAGGCCCGAGTAGAGGTATGTCGCTCCGATGCCGAGCGCGACGCCAACTGCACCCCCGAGAGCGGAAAGGATCACCGCTTCGGTCAGGAATTGGCGACGAATGTGGGCGCGCGTTGCGCCGAGTGCCCGCCGAAGTCCGATTTCACCACGACGCTCGATAACTGCGATGACCATCACGTTCGCAATGCCGATACCACCAACAAGCAGCGCAACGGCCCCCAAGCCAAGAAACAACGTAGTTAACGCGTCATCGGCAGCAGCTTGAGCCTCCAATGCGTCACTCGGCCGACTCACTGTTACCTCTTCAGGATTCTCCGGATCTGCAGTCGCAGGGATGAGCTCTCGATTTGAGTCGATTGTTCCGTTCTCGACTCGAGCGAAAATAGTTGCGGGGGACGGGTCTCCTTCAAAGAATGCTTCCGCCGCGGGTTGCCCCATGATTGCGGATCGGTCAAGGTCGGCCGATAGTGGGAACTCCTCAAGGGTCCCGACCACTTCAACATATTGCTCCCCGATGTAGACATAAGTCGGTTGCGTCAACGTCAAGATGCCAAGCCGCTCCGCTGCGACCGAGCCAAGTACTACCGCTGGGTAGGTGCTCGTTGCATTGTTCAGCCATGACCCTTCGTCGATCGATCCATTAAGCGTGTCAAGTAGCGACTGACTCGCAGCGACCACATTTAGCCCACGGGTTTGGCCGTTGGGAACGAATTCGTTCTTTAACACGCTTGCGTCGACATCATAAATAGCACTTGCAATCTCCACTGCTTCGATTCGGTTAATCGCTGCCAACGCCTCCTCAGGGAATGAGCCGTCACCTCCGCCAATCCCGACTCCTGATTCCACCGTGAGCAGGTTGGTGCCCAGTGCGGAAATTTCATCAAGCAGTGCCGATTTCGACGACTCACTGAGGCCGAGAACTCCTACCATCGCCGCGATGCCGATAGAGACACCGAGAGCAGATAGTGCTGTGCGCATCTTGCGAGCACGTGGCCCCGAAGCCCCTACTCGGAGTACGTCGCTCGGTCGAAGACGGCTCGTAAGCGTAGGTGGCTGACGTACTGGAGTCATGTGTAGCTGCTCTGCAATGCTGTGTCTGACTCAATGCGACCGTCAAAGACAGTGACTTGCCGAGGAAGCGATGCAGCAATTTTGGTGTCGTGTGTGATCACCGCAATCGTTGTTCCCTCTTCGTGAAGCCCAGCGATCAGATCCATAACGGCCCCTGTTGATTTCGAATCCAGGTTGCCGGTTGGTTCATCAGCTAACACAAATGCAGGCTCGTGCACGAGGGCTCGAGCGACGGCGACTCGCTGGCGCTCACCACCGGACATGTGGCTTGGCGGATGTGTGAGCCGATGTCCGAGACCGACTCGTTTCAGTGTCTCAGCAGAGCGTTCTCGACGCTCGTTGAGACCAACCCCCTGATAAATGAGTCCGTTCGCGACGTTGTCGATGGCTGACATACCATCGAGAAGAAAGAACTGCTGGAATACGAAACCAATGCGCCGTGCTCGCACCCCAGCAACCTGTTTATCACTCAGTGTCGCCGTGTCGTTGCCGTCGATAGATACAACCCCCCTTGTGGGCCGATCGAGTGTGCCCATGACATTGAGCAGGGTGGATTTCCCACTTCCTGAGGGTCCGACAACAGCGATGAGTTCGCCGTGATCGATCCGAACTGAGACATCATCAAGCGCTCGGACAGGCGGGAACCCTGGGTACTCCTTGACGACGTTCCGCATCTCGAGAGCTGCTGCTCGACTCATGATGGGACCACCACTTGTGTCCCCGGTTGGATACCGGTGACTTCCACCCAGCCATCGCTAAACATGCCGGGTCTGACCTGAAGAAACGTCGTGCCGGTCGTTGTGATTGCTTCAACTGCGAAATTCCCGTCACCCGTCGCAACCAATGCGCTCACTGGAACAACGGTTGCCCCAGTTGCAATGTTTTCGACCAGCTTGACCTGAACATTGACCTGGTTGAAATCGTGTACTGACGTCGGAACTTGGGCGATCGAAAGCTCAATGGCAATTGTGGGTTCGGCTTCTGGATTCATTGGGTCGACTGTCGTTGATGTCGCTACCGAGGTGACGGTGCCCTGGGTGATCTTGCCGTCAGGGAACTCGATATCTACGACGTTGCCCTTAGCGAGTTTGTCTTGGTCGGCAACTGAGATCGATGTCTCGATGACTCGGGCAGCGGTCTCAGTCGACGACGACCACAGGACTGAACCTGACGCGATCGTGCCGTCCCCGTAGTCGGTAATTGAGCCGGCGACCGTGCCGGGCTCGAAGACTATGAGATCGCCGAGTGAAATGATGCCGTTAACGACAACGCCGTCGAACGTTCTTTGGAGGTCTTCTTGCCACTCGGTGATGGCCTGCTTGGTGACATCGTCGAACACATCGTCGACCTCTAAGTCACCTTTTACGTCGTAGCCGAGAGAGAACAGCATGTCCTCGACTGCGCGTACGTCATCACCGGATTTAACACCCTCTTCGATATCTCGGTCGAATGTGGCAGCGCTGATCATTGCGGTCACGGCGCGATTGTCGATCGCGTACAACAGATCTCCCGATGTGATCTCTTGACCGCTTGTCACTAGCGTCTCGACCTGTCCAGAGTGCTCGTAGTGAACCGTGTCGACGATTCCAAGCATGTTCAGATCCATGATGCGGGTGCCGAGGTTGACCCGCTGCCCAACATCGGTCAATACATCTGCGACTTCTGCGGGGCCGTTGAGCACGATGACATCTGACGGTGAAACGACTCCGGATTCCTCGGCTCCCTGGTCTTTCTGCCAACGCTTGACCGCTTCTGTGGTTGAGTCGTCAAAGACATTGTCAACGACGAAGCCCGTGTCAATCATTGTCCCGTCGTCTTCTTCGAAACTGTGGTATCCAAGCGCAGACAGATTCTTCTTCAGCACGATGACGTCTTCCCCCACAGCTCCCTCACTGAGCTCCCGGTAGAGCGGAAATGTGCCGTAGAAGGCTGCAGTAGGCGAGTCGTTTATTGCGTACAGCACTGTTCCGCGCTCAATAGTGTCACCGCTGCGGAGCACGTCTGTGATGACGCCGTCTTCGCTACTGACGATTGGTTTGACATCCGCATAGACCATTCGCCCGCTGAGATCGTTGAACTCGACAAGGTCACGCACTTCAGCTGAGGCGACAGCACGTGTAATGGTTTCTTCCTCGTCGATCACGGTGTCGTTAACACCGTAAAAAATGATCGCAGCAGCGGCGACGCCACCGACTCCGAAGGCTAGGGCTACTCGGAAACTGTGGCGTCGCCAAGGACGGTTCGTTGAAGTATTGGGGTCTGCTCCAGAATCGGACACCTGGCTAGGTGAAGAATTGTTTGGGTTTGAGAGAACAGGCATCTGATCAGCCTCCACTTCCGCCGGCGAATAGTGTTTGGCAGGCCTCCATTGCATCTGCATTCGCAGGATCGCCAGGGTCAAACTCCCAGTTAAGTAGCCCGGTAGCGCCACCGCTGAGATCTGGGTCCGACACATCAATGCCTTCATCTCGGAGACACTGAGCGAAGTTCACAAGTTGGTCTTGGGCCTCGATACTGACGCCCTGCCCATTGTTTGGGAGGAAACTTGCGCCGGCAATAAGCGGCCCGCAGACCGGAATTGCGGCTCGGACCTCATCGGACTGGAGAGCAACGTCGTTAGCCGGTCCCGGACCAACAGCCCCGCCACCGGTTATGTCGACACTTCCGTCAGGATTCGTTGCCGGATCTGGCCAATTGTCAATGCCCTCATCACGCATGCATTCCGCGAACAAAAGGGCCCGATCCTCGTCGGTCAGCTCGTCGGCCGTGGCCGTTTCCTCCTCTTCGGAATCAAGGTCACTCGAGACGTCGACAGACTCACTGGTGGAAGGAATTGACGAAGTGTCGCCGCCTGATGGGGCGCTGGCGGCGTCTTCATCAATGACAAGCTCGCCGACCTCAGGGCTGTTAGCGAGTTCGGATGTGTCATTTAAAGTCTCACTGCTTGACCCTCCACAATTCACAATGAGAGCCGCTGCAAATACAGCGAAGGCCGCTGTCCTGCATCGAAGAAATTTGATGGCATTTTCCGGCCCATCAACTTGCTTGGCCAAGATGGCTTCGTTGAAATGAGATGTGAAGAGCATGGGACAAGCATCCAGGTTCAACCCCGGAGTTTTTTTGAGAGATTCTTTGAAAGAACTGTGGATTCCAGCGAAACCTTCAGGAATTCCTCAGGTTTTGGACAGATGAACGAACGATTCAGCGGCCATGCTGTTAGTCGTGAGTCGACCAAAGGTTCTCGTCGTTGACGATGAAGAGAACATCCGCTTCCTCGTCGGGTCTGCGTTAACGGTGCACGAGTTGGAGGTCACAGCCATCGACAATGGCGCCGATGCCCTTCACCACGTTCGTACAGAGCGCGTTGATGCACTTGTACTTGACATCAACCTTCCAGACATCGATGGATTTGAAATTGTGCGTCGTCTCCGCGCCAGTGGCTGGATGGGCCCAGTGTTATTCCTCAGTGCCCGCGGAACCACGGAGGACCGTGTTCGCGGCCTCACCACGGGAGGTGACGACTACATCACTAAGCCGTTCGCACTTGAGGAACTGGTGGCACGTGTGCAAGTGGCACTCCGACGAACGGGAAAATTGGAGCGACGCGAACTACAGGTCGGCGATGTAGTTCTTGACGATGATGCGCACGAGGTTCGGGTGGCTGGTGAGCCTGTGCATCTCACGCCCACCGAGTACAAGCTGCTTCGCTTACTGCTGTCTAACGTCGGTCGTGTCGTCACGCGCGCTCAGATACTTGACAATGTCTGGGAGTATCACTTCGATGGTGAATCGGCGATTGTTGAAACATTTATCTCACAGTTGCGCCGGAAAGTTGATAACGGCGAAGAGGAACTGATTCGCACGGTAAGGGGCATTGGGTACTCGGTCAGGGAACCGAGATGACGTTACGAAATCGTCTGCTCGTTGCCGCTGGGGCGTGCTTGTTGGTGGTAATCGCCGCATTTCTCGGTGTACAGCGCCGACAGCAACAAGTCCTGTTTGAACAACTCGATGCTCAGTTAGCAGTTCTTGCTAATTCGGCATCAAGTTTTGCCGAACGTAGCCCGCTGATCGGACCACCATCTTTTGGGAATAACGGTGACCTTTACCTTCGGAATAACGGTGAGCTTTACATCGGTGCCGTTATTGATGACGCAGTGCTCACAATTGCAGCCCCTGCCTCTACTCCGTCCCTTGTCCCGAGTCTTGACGAGCTCCAAAGAGCGCCTCGTGACGAGGCTGTCACTCTCCGAACTTCGAGCGACGACATCGAGATGCGGGTGCTCCTCAAGGACGTTGAGCGAGGGACCCTAATCGTGGGTCAATCCGTTCAAATGATCGAGAACGCACTCAGCAACCTTTGGCTTTCCGGCTTCGTTGCAGTCGCAGCAATTGCTTCTTTTGGACTACTTGTTGGGGTATGGGTGAACCGGTTGAGTATTCGTCCGATTCGTGAGGCCGCTGATGTCGCTCGCGACATTGCTTCCGGGCGCCGCGACGCGAGAGTATCGCTGAGTGCTGCTAACCCAGATGCCGAGGTGCTCGGTATCGCCATGAACTTAATGCTCGACGCGAACGCTGAGAGCGAAGCACGCTTGCGCTCATTCGTCGCTGACGCATCGCACGAGTTGCGCACGCCCCTCACAACGCTCATCGGTTACACCGACCTTCACCGTCGAGGAATGTTGACCAACGATGAGTCAATTGATGACGCGATGCGACGAATTCATAGTGAAGCGAGGCGAATGTCTGAAATCGTTGACCATCTTCTTTTGTTGGCAAGTCTTGACGAAAGCACTGTCACGCTCAATCCGGTTCTGGTGAACGTTGGTCAACTCTTGGAAGACGTAGCGGCCGATGCCCGCGTCGTACAGCCTGACCGTGTCATAACGGTGGTTGCGCAGGATGAAATCGAGGTACTTGCCGATCCTGATCGGCTTCTACAAGCCGTGTTCATTCTTGTGACCAACGCTCTCATTCACACACCGATATCGGCTGCACTCAGGCTTGAACTCGTGCCCGACGGCGATGTGGTCAAGATTCGGGTCATCGATCACGGCCCTGGCATTGGGCGAGAGCATCTCAGCCACCTGTTCGATCGCTTTTATCGTGTTAACAGGGAGGCCAACGGCATAGATCAGGGAAATGGACTCGGACTTGCGATTGCCCACTCAATCGCCGAAGCGCATCAAGGCTCTCTGACTGTCGAGTCCGAGGAGGGTCATGGCTCCACCTTCATTTTGGCTTTGTCTCGCAGTTAGTGCAGCCCGACCTAGATAGAGGTCACTGAGAGATTTTAAGGGAGCTGCCTTTGGAAAACTTGGTGGGAAATCTTGGAAACCCAAGAACACTCACTAGTGAATGCATTGGTCCATAAGTCTTAAGGAATTTCGGGAGCACCCCACTCCGGGGTCCTCTCGAAATTCTGGTTGACGCTCTCCCTATATTCACCGTGGTCGTGATGGCATCCCGATATGTGGCGTGTCATCATGAGAGATGTGAGCACAGAAGCCCGGCACGGAAGCCCGATTGACCGCACTGAGGAGTGGGCAGA
>Ga0255784_10003505_pt1 | contig 11868 bp, 9 predicted proteins | sample 101ome_14_FD_179982 | JGI IMG/M metagenome (GOLD analysis project Ga0255784, IMG submission 179982) | Coastal salt marsh microbial communities from the Groves Creek Marsh, Skidaway Island, Georgia - 101403AT metaG (version 2) | ecosystem: Environmental > Aquatic > Marine > Intertidal zone > Salt...
ACGCTCCCCCCACCAACCCCTCGCGCGCCGACTCGCTTTTTCGCCGCGCCCTCCTCCTCGCCCTCTCCTCGCGCCCGCTTCTCCGCGCGTCGCTTCTCCGCGCGCCGCCGCTTCTCCTCGAAATCATCCCCACCGCTCCCTCGCGCCCGGTCCCCAAACTGACTCGCGTCAATCTTCCCGTGTAACGATTCCGGCGCGCCCGTGGGTTCGTCTCGCCCGCGTCCCCGTCGATCGCTCTCGAGCACCAGAGACGCGTTCTGCGCGCGTCGACGCGTCGTCGTCGGGTCAGTCGCTCGGTCGCGCGCGCGCTCGGTCGCGCGCGGACCATTTCCCGCGCGCGTCTCGTCTCGTCGTCTCGCTCGTCTCGCGCGACGGCGTCCTCGCCCCCGTCGTCGTCGTCGCGCCAACTTCATCCCGCCGGCGGAAGAGAATCACACGTTCGCGCGTCGATTCGCGCGTCGTCGTCGTCATCGTCGTCGTCGCGCGCGGTCGACCGAAAGCACGCACCGCCTTATATTCGTACTGTCTGTACCGCGCCGCGGCCTCGGCGCCGCCGTCGCGCGGTCCGGGCGCCATGACCTGCGTCGGCGTGTGGGGCGCGAGAGCTTTCGAGTGGGGCGAGGAGGGGACTCCGTGATGGGTCGTGACTCGTCGTTTCGGAAAAGGGAAGGGAGAAATCGAATTCGCAACCGCAGTGGGCGACGGCGTCGCCGCGCGCTCCTCGCGCGGGAACGCGCGCGCGGGTCGGGCGAGCGCGTCGGGGACGGGCGGTGCGCGCGCGGCGTCTCGCGTCGATCGACGGTCGACGCGCGGGGCGTTGGTCATCGACCGTCCGGCGTCGTGGGCGCCAACATGGGCGCGCTTCGTGCGGACGAGGCGGCGTCGCGTCGCGCGCGCGCGAGGGAACGCGCGTACGAAGACGTGGGGACGTTTGAGTCGTTTGAATCGTCGGATCGACGACCGGGGGCGTTCGAGGCGCGCGTGCGGGCGAGCGCGGCGTACGCGCGCGCGGGGTCGGCGACGCGGCTGTTGTGCGACGCGGCGGGGACGTCTCGGTCGGTGACGCGCGTGAAGAATCCGAGCGTGCGGGATTTGGACGCGTTGCGAGATGAGACGGCGCGAGCGCGGGCGATGGAGGCGTTGCGCGCGGACGTTCGGCGAGGGTGGGCGAAGGAGAGCGCGTGTCGAGGCGCGTTGGCGACCAAGGCGGAGCGGTACGACGAAGCCGAGCGGTGTTTCGCGCAGGCGATCGAGCTCGATCCGATGAGCGTGCGCGCGTACGTCGCTCGAGGGGCGTGTCGAGCGAATCAGCGGAAGTACGCGGAGGCGATGGCGGATTTCGATAAGGCGTTGAGCGTGGACGCCGACGACGCGACTGCGAAATCGTACAGAGCCGCGGTGGAGGATAAAATGCGTCGCGTCAGACGCGCGCGAGGGGCGAGCGTCGCGCGCCAACGAGGAGACGCCGAGCCGTCCAATGAAGAGGACGTGGAGCGTCTTCGCGCGCGCGTGTTGAATCCGGCCCGAGGTCTCGACGCGCTCGCGCGGAGAGACGCGGCGACGAAGACGTACGAGTTGGAGCTGGACGACGACGACGACGACGACGCAGACGCTGGGCGCAGAGATAGGAAGCGCAAGAAGGAGAAGAGTCGTAAAAAGGATAGACGCGATCGCAAGGAGCGCAAGGATAGGAAACGGTCGCGTCGGGAGCGTTCGTCTCGCAGCTCGTCTTCCAGTTAGTGATAGAGGTAATAGATCCTCCGCGAGCTAGCGCGGCGGTAGATGTGTTATAACGCATGCGTTGATTATTAGATGGCTAAATCTCTAAACGCGCGTCGCCCTCGCGACGTCACTTGACGATTTCGTAGAGAAAACAGTCGAGTTTCCATTTGCTCTGCGGCTGAGCCACGGCGGCGTACCCGCCGTCGAACGGTCGAAACACCCAACCCTCGGGAAATTGTTTACTCATGATGATGACGCGCGCGCCGGGTTTCATCTCTTGCGCCAACTTCATCCCTGTCGCGTCGAGCAAACCCGGCGTGAAGCACGTGGCGTGTATGTACACGACGTCCGCGGTGGACACGTCGAATGTCAACAAATTCCCTTCCTCGAGCATCACCTCGCACCGACGCGCCGTCGCCACGTCTCTCTCGTCATCGCAGTCTCCGTTACCACCCACCTCTTCCTCTAACGCGCGCTCGTACGCTCGCAAGCCCTCCGTCGCCTCGACGTGCAGCTCGGGCAACAACTCCACCCCTCTCGCCCTTGAAAACTTCCCGCTCAGCGCCGCGGCGACCACCATCTTCCCTAATCCCGACCCGAGATCGACGAACTCACCGTCATGACCCTTTGGCGCGCATCGACGCAACAGCGCGCGCGCGGCGTCGAACTCGAGCTCGCCGTAAAACCACTCGTCGCCGTGCGTGAGCTCGCGCGACGCCGCCGACTCCGCCACCGCCAATCCGTGATCGCGATCGCGTCCCTCGAACGCGCGATCGAAAACCCGTCTCGCCGAGTTTCTCTCGCTCTTGTCCACCGACGACGCGCCCTCCGCCGCCGCGCGTGCGCGGGGGTCACCGCGCTCGACGTCTCGGTCTCGGACTGGGCGCGCGACGAATCGACGCGCCACCGTCGATCGCCTCGGCGTTCTCCTCGCGCTCGATCGAGACGACGACGTCGACCGCGACGTCCTCGCTGTTCTCGCCGCCGCCCTCGCCGTGATGGTGGTCATCGCCACCGTCGTCGACGCTATCGCGCGCGCCCCACAAAGACGCCACATTCGACGACGCGCGCGCGATGCCTCAGGACCGCCCGTCGCGCTCATCGCGGCGTGCGCGGTCCACCTCGCGCGATCGACGCGCGTCTGCCTCTCGCGGTCGCGCGTCCACTTCGCGCTCGCGCTCGCGCTCGCCCGCGCGCGACGGCGGCGACGAATGCGCGGCCGCCGGTCGCCAGAAGCGATCGCGCTCGCGGTCGCGCGGCGTCGAGGACGGCGAGATCCCCGACGCGCGCGCGGACGAAAAGACGAACGATGTCGCCCCTTCGCGTGCGGCGGCCTCGACCGACGCCCTCGCGCGTCCGCCGTCGACGAATCGAGCGACCAAGACGGGTGGAACCTACGTGCCGCCGTTTAAGCTCGCGCAGATGATGCGAGAGACGACGGATAAGACGAGCGCCGAGTATCAGCGAATGTCTTGGGACGCGTTGAAGAAGTCCATCAATGGTTTGGTGAATAAAGTGAACGCGTCGAACGTGCAGCACGTGGTGCCGGAATTGTTTCGAGAGAATTTGATTCGGGGACGCGGGTTGTTCGCAAGGAGCGTGATGAAGTCGCAGATGGCGTCTCCGCAGTTTAGCGGCGTGTTCGCGGCATTGGTGGCGGTCGTGAACACGAAATTTCCCGAGATTGGTGAGTTGGTCATCAAGCGATGCGTGTTGCAGTTTCGAAGGGCGTATAAGAGAAACGATAAACCAGTGTGCGTGGCGGCGACGAGGTTTTTGGCGGCTTTGATTAATCAACAGGTACGGAGGCGATGGCGACGCGACGCGCGCGCGAAAGAACGATGCGACGCGATGGCGAGACAAAGGATGAATTATGATCACGCAACACTCACTGATTCCCGTGAGGATTACAATCATAACGAGCTTTTTAACACTGATGTCACGCCGCGTCAGGGGCGCGGGACGACTGGGAGCGAACGCTGCGATTCGACGACTGACGGTGCGCGTACATTTTTTTGTCTCGCAGCTTGTACACGAACTGTTGGCTTTAGAGTTGTTGACGGTGTTGTTGGGAACGCCCACGGGAGATAGCGTAGAGGTGGCGATTGCATTTGTCAAAGAGTGCGGATTCACGCTGCAAGAGCTCACGCCGCAGGGATTGCACGGAATATTTGAGCGCTTCAGAGGCATCTTACACGAGGGTGAGATCGACAAGCGCGTGCAATTTATGATAGAAGGGTTGTTTGCGTTTAGAAAGAGTGGATTCGAGGGTAAGAAGGGCGTGCCCCCGGAGCTCGACTTGGTCGAGGAGGACGACCAAATTGTACACGAAATTGGTTTAGACGACGAAATGCAGGCGCAGCCTGGATTAGATGTCTTCAAAGAGGACCCGGACTTTGAAGAGAACGAACGGAAATACGCGGACATTCGACGTGAAATCCTAGGAGACGATTCGAGCGATAGCGATAGCGATAGCGATGGAAGTTCGTCTTCGAGTTCGAGTTCGTCTTCGAGTTCGGAGGACGCCACGGCGCCGGAGGCGGTGCAAGGCGGTCCCGGCAAGGTTGGCATTACGGATCTCACGGAGACCAACCTCGTCAATCTTCGACGCACCATCTACCTCACCATCATGTCTTCGCTGGATTTTGAAGAGGCTGGTCACAAATTGATGAAGATGAACATTCCGCCGGGCGCCGAGGTGGAGTTGTGCACGATGCTCGTCGAGTGTTGCTCGCAAGAGCGCACGTTCCTGCGCTACTACGGTTTACTCGCCGGTAGATTCTGTTTCATCAACAAAATCTACGCGCAGCTATTCGACGAGGTCTTCATGAAGCAGTACAGCACCATTCACCGCTTGGAGACGAACAAACTCCGCAACGTGGCCAAGTTTTTCGCCCACCTGCTCGCCACCGACGCCATGTCGTGGACGTGTTTGGCTTACATTTCGCTCACTGAAGAGGCGACGACGTCGAGTTCGAGAATCTTCATCAAGATCCTCTTCCAAGAGCTCGCCGAGGCGCTCGGCCTGAAGCAGTTGAACGCGAAAATGCAAGATCCGGAGATGCGAGAGTACTTTCAAGGCGTCATGCCTAAGGACGAGCCTCGCAACACGAGATTTAGCATCAACTTCTTCACGTCAATCTCTCTCGGTGCGCTCACAGAGGACATGCGAGAGTGGCTGAAGACGGCACCGAAGACGGCACCCAAACGATCGCGATCGTCGAGCTCTTCGTCGTCCAGTTCGTCGTCCTCGAGCTCATCGAGCGGCAGTTCGTCGTCGAGCTCATCCTCGTCGGGTTCGTTCTCCTCGTCCTCATATAGTTCCTCCTCCACCTCCTCCTCCTCCTCATCATCATCATCATCGCGCTCTCGCTCTCGCTCGAGAGACAGACGCCGTAAACGCTCCAGACGACGTTGATGTAGTCAAAACTGTCCCTTTGCGTGTTCCCTCCTTCATCCAACCACCCGTACGAAACCGTGCCATTCGTCGTCGCGCGCGATGAATTTCGCGCTCAGCGACGCGCGAAAACAGCGCGCGAAACGAACGACGAATCGACTCGCCGCGCATCGCGAACACGAGGCGCTCAAGGCGGCGAGGGACGCCGCGGAGGTTCAATCCGTCCTGAGCACGTTTCAGCACGACTTCGGCGATGACGACGACGACGACGACGACGACGACGACGCGCAAGACGCGCGCGCGCGAGGTCGCGTCACCTTCGTCCGCGGAGGTGACGCCGGCGCGTCGTCTCGAGTGGTGCACGGGTCGAGCGGGTCGGCGCGGGCGCGCGGCGGGTCGGCGCGGGACGCGGGCGCGGAGCGAAAGCGAAAAATGTTCCACGGCGACGGCGACGCGATGGACGAGCGAGCGGGAGGCGATGGGAAGAAGAAAGTGCGAGCGATCGACGCGATGTTGAAAGAGTTCGCGTCGAGGGCGCCGGCACCGGTGGTGCGTCCGAGGGCGGTGAGCGGTGCGGCTGCGTCGACGAGCGAGGCGTTGACGCGACGAGCGGAGACGAGCGGACATCGAAGCACGAACGTGAGAATCTCCAACCTTCCGAGCGATGTCGGGGAGTTAGAATTGGTGAAATTGTTTGAAATTTATGGTCCCATCGCGAGCGTGAAGATTTGGCGACCGCGAGAAGGAGTGCACGAGACTTCGACGAGCGGTTACGTGTGCTTCATGTCGCGGACGAGCGCCGAGAGGGCGGTGATGCAGCTTCACGACACGATGTGTTTCGGTAACGTGGTGACGGTGGACATGTCTAAGGCATTGCGTGTGCCGCAACACGCGCTGTGGCCCGGCGTCAGTGGCGCGAGTGATGCGGCGGAACTTTTGGCCAATTCTAACGCCGACGCCGTGCACGAAGACGAGCCCGTCGCGCCAGCGGCGACGGATGAGACATCTATCGAACCCGACGTCGTCGTGCGTGTGCCCGACGATGAAGAGGTGCGACGTCGCATAGACATCACCGCGGCGTACGTCGCCGAGGACGGCGAACCGTTCGAGCGCGAACTCAAGCGTCGCGAATCGTCCAACGAAGAGTTTCGCTTTTTATTCGACGCCGCGTCGAAAGAGGGCACGTATTACGCGTGGAGAGTGTTCTCCTTCGCTCAGGGCGACAGCGTTTCGTCTTGGCGCGTCGATCCCTTCGTCATGGTGTACGACGGACCGAGATGGATTCCTCCGCCGTTATCAGAGACGTGCGCGAGCGACGACTTCGTCGTCGCACCGCAGTCGTCCAAGCGTGCCGTCAAGCTTTCGGCGGCGGACAGAGACGCACTGGTAGAGATATTACGTCACGCCTCCGTCGCGCGCGATGATGTGCGCGACGCCATGGAATTCGCCATCGAGCGCGCCGAGTGCGCCGCCGACGTCGTCGACATCGTCACCGCTTCCCTGCTCAACCTCGACACGCCCAAGGCTGCCAAATTGGCTCGCCTCTACGTCGTCTCCGATGTACTTCACAATTGCTCCGCCCCCGTGCGCGGCGTGCAGACGTATCGAGGCCAATTTATACGCACGCTTCCACGGATCTTCGAACACCTCGAGCGATACGTCACCGCCATGAAGTCGGCGTCGTCTCGAGACGCGTTCGCGCGAGACGTCCTCGCCGTCCTCGCCGCGTGGGACGATTGGTGTCTCTTCGCCGACGATTTCGCTCGAGATTTAAAACGGTCCTTCCTCGGCGGCGCCACCGCCGCGTAGTCGCTCGCCTAGCGTGTCATATCATAGCATCACGACGCGGTTCTCGTCTCGACGTCCCGACGTCCCGGCGTCGTCGTTATCCACTGCCACCCGCACACCGAGCCTCCCCATGCTCGCTCTCGCCGCCCCTCTCGCCGCCCCTCGCGCGCCCGTGCGTCACGCGACGCGCGACCACCGCCACCCCAGACGCGTTCACCGCCGCGCGCAGCTCTTGGACGAGTCCGCGGAGTCGATCGAGTATACCATCAAACTCTCCGCCGAGGAGGCTCGCAAGTGTCTCAAGTTTGACGCGCTCGTCATCGCGGATAACGAGCGCGCCATATTCGTCTCCGGCGTCGCGCGCGAGTCCGACTGCGAGCGATGCGGCGTCGTCCCGGGCCAGCGTCTGCGCGCGCTGACGAACCCGGTGGACAAGAGTAAACTCTGGGTTGTTGGCGACACGGAGCGGCTCGCCTTCGTCAAGGATGCGATTCGATCGACGAGAGCGGAGGAGATGGTGCTCGTGCTCGAGAAAGAGGTGAGCGTGACGTCAGAGATGGTCAGGGCGGCGATGACGGAGGAAGAGCGCGAGGAGGAGGCGTTGGCGGCGGCGAGGGCCAAGGTGCGTAACGAGACACCGGCGGGTCGCAGGGTGGACAAGGATGGGAAAAAGATTGAGGATAGACCGGATTTATATTCAGAAAAGTGGCAAGGGGACGAGTACGTGGGCGATGGGTTTTGGAACGAGTTGACGGTGGGCATCGCGATCGCGGTGGCGGTGCCGCTCGTCATCGTGGTCTTGGCGGCGACAACGAGAGGGACGTTGTGGGACACGGCGGGCTATTTTTAAGTCGTAGACGTGTTTGTATTTAATCGAAGAAGAAACAATCGTTCGTGACGTCGACGTGTCTATCGCTGCGGTGCGGCGCCGTATTTCGCGGACGGAATCGTGCCTCGCTCCTCGAACGCCTTCATGTCGTCCGGGGGCAGACCCGTGCCCGTGACTTCGTTGCCGACGGAGACCCAGTAATCGCGCAAGTTGTTTTTGCGCGCGAAAATCTCCAGGTACCGTCCATTCGGCACGAGCTCTTCGATGAGTTCGTAAATCTCCGTCGGTTTTTGCGACTGTCCGCGACGCGGGGCGAAGATGATGTCGCTTCCGATGGCTTTATCCTTCATTCCCGGCGGCGAGTCGCCGCGTCTCGCCACGAGACACACCTCCTTGGCATGTTGCAGATAAAATCCGTGCGACTTGGCTAATCGTCGAGAGTTGGTCACCTTGACCCACACGATCTCATCGACGAATTCGTATCCCCACTTCTTAAACTGGTTCAAACACCACTGATACTTGGCGTTGATCACCCACACGAAGAGTAAACCGTTCTTTTGCAACTGTGGCAACGGCAAATCCGCGATGTGCTGATCCGTCAACTGCGAGTAACCTAAACTCACCCCGCGCGTCGGATTCGCCGTCGCCAGCTGCCACGGCGGATCCATCATGATGACATCAAACTGTTCGTGCTCGTACATCTGTGTCCAATCGTACGTCGTGACGTTGGCGTGCACCGGAATGCACTGCGGCGGCACCATCCACTCTCTCGGATCGATGTCGTCGATGTTACCCAATTCTTCGTCATCCTCCGCGTTCGTCTCGCCGTTCGCCCCGCTCGCCTGTCGCACGTCCTCGTATTCGAACACATCGGTTCCGCGAACGACAGCGCCTCTGGAGACAATCTCTGCACGCAACGCCTCGGCGCTCGCTCGGAATCTCGCGATCTCTGCATCCAGCGCCTTTTCATCCAGTGCGTCCCACGTCTCCGGCGTCGCGTTCACGAGCGCGTCCAGCGCGGCGTCATCGATTAGCGACGTCGCGTCACTCGTCGTCGTCTTCGTGGGCGTCGCGCCCTCGGAGGAACGTCGTCGCGCGGGTGCGTTCTTCTTTGCGATCGCCATGGCGTCGGCGAGCGCGCGCGCAAAGTGACGAAACGACGACGAACAACACGCGCACGGACGTCGCTCGCGCGCGTTCGGCGGCGCGGTCTTGTGTGTCGTGTCGATTCCACGCGCGTCGCGTCGCGTCGTCGCGCGCGTCGAGGCGCACAGTTCGGCGATGGCGCGATCGAGATGATGATTCTTTCGACAGGTGGGTTTTGAATTTCAAATTTCGTCTCTTCGCGCGTCGACGTTTTCTCCATCCTGGACGTCCGACGACGCCCGTGCGGACGCCGAGGCGAGTTTTTCTATATTCTTGCTAACGTGTGTCACGCCTCCGACGATGCCTCGATCCTTGACGGCGTTGGTGAAGTCTTTAAAGTCGTCGGCGATGGAGCGCTCGAGTTGTTTCGCGCGCTCGAAAAATCCGGCGCCGCCCGAGGGGGCGGCGGATTGGCGAGGCGGCGCGGTGCGCGGTGGGAGCGTGAAACCGGTGCCGAAACCGAGGGTGGATGACATGGGAGAGGATGGAAGAGAGGCGCTGGCGCTGGTGCTCGGTGAATGCTCGTCTCGTCCGGCGGGCGGGCTGGAGACGGGCGATTCCATGATTTGGGATTTCGGCGCGTCGAAGGAGACTCTTCGATCGACTTCGTCCACGCGCTTCGTCGAGACCGGTGGTGGTGGCGTCGTGGGTAACACGTTTTCCATGCCTCGCGCGAGCGTGGACGCGTCGGTGCGTTCGGGTGATGTCGGAAGCGACACGGTGGGTTCGGCGGCGGCCTCGACCGGCGTCGATCCGAGCGGCACGAGCGCCTCGGCGAGCGTCAACTCGGTCGCGCGTTCGAAAGGTCGAAGCTCTTTCCACGGTTCGGCGACGCAATTCGGTAAGAGCAACTGCGAATGCATCTCGTCGACGAAGAGTTTGCGCAAAAATTGCGACACGCGCGCAGCGATGCCCTCGTGAGAGATGGCGGCGTCGCCGAGTTCCGGAATGATTTCGAGCTCGACATCTGGCTTACTGATCAAACCCCACCACAGACGATCACCGGGCGGCGGAGGAATCCACAGCCGTAACACACCTTGACACTTGTGCAGCGTCAGCGTGAAGCGAAGAGGCGTCGCGCTGACGACGTCCGAAAGAGAAGCTACGACTTTCGCCGCCTCTCTTGCCGCAACTTTTTTAAAACTCGACAAGTGGCGCATGAGCTCGTCCGCGGATGCGCGCTCACCCGCCTCACTCGCCTTGTTCGCCTCGATCTCGATGTCTTGTGCGTACTTAGACAGATCTACTCGCGTTTGCACCGTCATCGTCGCCCGACCGATGTACTCGACGTCGAGTTCGAGCGCGTGCGAGTACCCGCGACCGGGCATTGCCGCGCCATCCCACGGAGCGCTCGACGACGTAAAGTTTGGCACACGCGCGCTGATGACGTGTGGCACGTTGGAACCGAAATCGATGTGTGTGATCTCAAACGCACCGACAAACTTCGGCGTCCCGGGGGCGTTGTTGAGCTTGTTGACGAGCTTTTCCGTCTGCTCGCGTTGCCAACGTTCGTCTCGAAACATGTCAAACAAGAGTCTCGAACCAAGCGCGTTTATCGTGGCGCCCGCCATCCCAGCGTGTGAACCGCTCGCGCCCGCGTCTCGACGCATTGATTCGTCTCTATATGCCTTGGTCGCCTGCGTGAAGGCGGCGAAAGCTTCCGATTCCAGTCGCATGCCGTCGAGCGCCCTCACCGCGTCGGCGCTCTCGCCCGCGCGCGCCTCGGCGTTCAATCGCTCCACGCACGTCATCATCGCCACGAACCACGCCTCTTTCGCGGGCGACGACAGCGCGAACAACCACACCACTCTCGATCCACCGTACACATCGCGCGACGGATGTCGCACGACCACGGGCGTCGATCGATGCCACCGCAGTTCCGTCGGTTGTTCCAGTCCTGGATACTTGGTGAGCGCCACCTCGCACCCACGCAGATCGACCACGTCCACCACCTCTCCACCGCGCTCAACGGACAATCGCAACTCCCCATTTGGCATCAGACGTCCGAATCGCTTCACCCCGCTCGTCATCGCGCTCTTCACCTTGACGTTGGGCTCGCCGACGACCAACCACCCGGAATACGGCGTCGTCGTCTTCGCGTCTCGACCCGTCGTCGTCGCCGTCGCGTCCTCCGTCTCGCTCGACGCCTCGTGCGCGTCGAAATCTTTCCTTGCGTCCGCATCCGCCGTCTCGCGACGTTCGCTCGCGCTCGCGGTCGCTCGAACCGCGCGCACGACCAATCCGAATTGCACCGCCACCGTCGCCGCCGCGCCCGCCACCACCCCCGCGACGAAGGACGACGTCGACGACGACGCGTCCGACGACGACGATTGAAACATCGGGTTCAGCATCACCGCCGCGAGCGCGCACAGGGCGTACCCGCGCGGCGTCGAGGGTGCGTATCTTCGCACGAAGGCATCCCACTCGGATGCGCGCGCGGTGCCGTCGTCGTCGGCGCGCGCGGACGGCGACGGCGACGCGTCGACGGTGGCATCGACGGTGTTCGCACCGCCGCCGTCGTCGTCGGCGCGCGGAGGCGTCGGCGCCGGGGGCTCGGACATGACGACGCGAAGTGACGAGCAGGCCGGTGCGAAAATCTCCGGACACGGCGACGCGCGAGCGTCATCGTCGCGAGAGCGCGCGCGCGAGCGGACAACTCGAACGCATTGTTCTGAGCGCGCGCGACGCGTAGTGGAGAGGCGAACGCGCGACGCGTCGCGCGCGAGAGGCGACGCCGCCGAGGATGAAGGAGACGCGGTCGTTCACGATGGCGCGCGTGTTTAGCTCGCCGCACACCATCACCATGCTCGCGTGCGGTGGCGTCGCGCTCGGGGTGATGACGCAGGCGTTCTCCACCCCAGGAAGCGCCGCCGCGGGCACGACGGCGGACGGGTTGCGTCGAGGCGTGTACGGCGCGGTGGGGTCGTACGCGGCGTACAGCGCGTTACAAGGACCGGCGACACACATGGTGCGTCCACACGCGGCT
>Ga0255784_10003510_pt1 | contig 11852 bp, 12 predicted proteins | sample 101ome_14_FD_179982 | JGI IMG/M metagenome (GOLD analysis project Ga0255784, IMG submission 179982) | Coastal salt marsh microbial communities from the Groves Creek Marsh, Skidaway Island, Georgia - 101403AT metaG (version 2) | ecosystem: Environmental > Aquatic > Marine > Intertidal zone >...
TATTTATTGTGGTAAATAATAGTTCCTTTTTATTATTTATAATGTGAATTTCATCTAAGTTTCTAATTATTTTTTGAGTGTTCAAAAATCTTTTATACTCATTAGGATTATCGTTTAAAAATTTTTTACTTTTATTGGTATCAAAAGCAATAAGAATTATCTCCGATTGTATCTTATTTCTAACTTCATCAATATAATCTTTAGCTAATTCATAAGAATTGTTAACAACAGTTGTGACTTTTTTGTCAAAATATTTTTCTAATGCAAAATAAAATAAAAATAATGAAAAAATAGAAATAAGAATTGAGGGTATTAATGTAAATAAGGAAAAAAAAGTGATATATTTTTTATTAGATTTTAAACCATCTTTATCAATATCTAATTTAATTGCTTTTTTAATTTCAAAAAAAATAAATAAAAATAGTGTGAATAGTAAAAATATATTAAAAACTAACAAATATTGTAAATTATTAGATGTTAATTTTATGAAACTTTTATCTATAAAAGTTAAAAATGTTAAAAAACCAATTGATAAAGTAATAATAAATAGAAATATTAAGTAAATGTTTTTTTTTATAAAATCTATCATTTAAATCACAAATATTAAAAGCTATGAATAACTATTTTATAATACTAGCATCAGGATTAAGCAAAAGATTTAAATCTAAAAAACCAAAACAATTTAATATTTATAAGAATAAGCAATTATTTGAGCATTCTTTAGATAAAGCAATTAATTCAAAACTTTTTAAAAAGATAATTCTTGTTGTTAAAAATAAAAAAGAACTAAAAAAAAAATATCCAAATAATGTTCATATTATAAATGGTGGTAAAGAAAGATCAGATTCTTCATTGATAGCTTTAAATTATATAAAGAAATTTAATCCTAAAAATGTATTAATTCATGATGCAGCTAGACCTAATTTTTCAGATAATTTGTTGATAAGATTAGTTAACAATCTAAAAAAAAATATAGCAGTAATTCCTACTATAAAACCTGTGGATTCAATTAAATACAAAATTAATAATCAAAATTATAATTTAGATAGAGATAAATGCTATTTATCACAAACACCACAAGCTTTTAATTTCCAAAAATTATATTCGTTAGCAAAAAATGAAAATAATACTATTAAAGATGAAGCAACTTTATTTATTAATAAAGATTTGCCTGTTAAATTTATTACTGGTGAAATTGATAATAAAAAAATTACATTTAAAGAAGAAATTAAAACAGATAAAACTTACTACGGTTTAGGATTTGATATTCATAAATTAATTAAGAATAAAAAGCTTTATCTTGGTGGTATCAACATCCCTTTTCATTCAGGCTTAAAAGGGCACTCAGATGGGGATGTTATCTTACACTCTATTATAGATGCAATTTTAGGTGCTATGAGGAAAAAGGATATAGGTTACTATTATTCTAATGATAAAAAGTTCAAAAATATTCGTTCACCAAAAATGTTAAAACCAATAATTAAAATTTTAAATAAAAATAACTATTACATAAATAATTTAGATATAAATTTGATTTGTGAAAAACCAAAAGTTTCTATTCATCGAAACAAAATAATCAAATCACTCTCTAATTTACTAGCTATTGACAGAAATTTGATAAACTTAAAGGGTAAAACTGTTGAAAAATTAGGATTAATAGGTAAAGAAGAAGCAATTGCTTGTGAAGCTATAATCTCTCTTAACCAATATGATTAACCAATTTAACACATTACTAGTGACAATGTTTGGACTTGGGAAAATTAAAAAAATTCCAGGAACATTTGGATCTTTAGCTACAATATTAATCCTATATATTTTTTTTCATATTCTTAGGATTCCATCAAATATAATAATACTTTTTTTACTAATTATTTTTTTTTATTCTTTTTATGCAGTTTCAACTCACATAAAAAATTCCTCAAATAAAGATCCTGGTGAAATTATTATCGATGAGTTTATTGGGCAATCTATACCAATTTACTTATATGAAATATCTCATGGTACAAACAAAGACTCTACAGATGCAATAATTTTTTATACTATTTGTTTTATTTTATTTAGATTCTTTGACATCATGAAACCTTTTCCAGTAAGTTTTTTTGATAAAAATTTTAAAAATAGTTTTGGTGTTATTATGGACGATGTAGTGGCAGGAATTTATGTTGTTTTAACTTTAGTATGTTTTGTAATCATAAAAAGTAATTTTATATGAAATCTCTATTAAAAAAATTAATTAAAAAAAAAATAAGTATCTCTGTTGCAGAGTCTTGTACCGGAGGATTATTGTCATCAAAAATAACATCGATTAGTGGTGCTTCTGCTATTTTTAATATGGGTTTGATAACTTATTCTAACATTGCAAAAATTAGAATTTTGAAAGTAAATAAAAATATTATCAAAAAATTTGGTGCTGTAAGCTCTCAATGTTGTGAGGAAATGCTTAAAAATTTATCCAATATTTCAAATAGCAAAATCAATGTATCTATTACTGGTATAGCTGGTCCAAAAGGTGGCACTAAGAAAAAACCTGTCGGCTTAGTTTATATTGGATTAAAATTTGGTAATAAACTTATTGTTAAAGAAAAAAAATTTAAATCAAAAAATAGGAAAGAAATTCAAAAATTAACAGTTAATGAAGTTTTTAAAATGATTACAAAAATTATAAGTTAATATAATATTATAAATTTACATTTCCATATAAAGTTTCAGCTCTTTTTTGAAAAGCATCTGCGATTTTATTTAATCCAAATTCAAAAGATTTACTCATTAAAATATCTAAAAATTTATTTTCAATTTCAAAATCAATATCGAAAATAACTTCAGTATTTTTTAAATTTTCTTTAAACTGCCAGTTATTTTGAAGATGCTTTAGTGGTCCGCCAATATTAGTCACAATAATACTGTTTTTTTTTTTATCAAACCTAACATCACTTTTATAAGTATCTTTAAAAGGACCTTTTCCTATAGTTAGATCTGCTATTATAAATCTTAAATTCCCTTTTTGATTATTTTCATAAACATGAGCATCTAGACAAAAAGGTACAAATTCAGGATATTTTTCTATATCCAAAACTAGATCAATTAATTGCTTTTTCTTGCAATTAATTTGTCGTGTAACAGATGCCCTTGGCATTAATTGTTTTTTATTCTATTCTGTTTTAACTGGGCAAAATCATCATCTGCATGATAGGATGATCTTGTTAAAGGTGATGAAGAAACTAACAAAAAACCTTTTGCTTTTGCTATAATTCCTAAATCATCAAATTCCTTTGGGGTGTAATATCTGTCTAGAGGAAAATGCTTAACTGAAGGTTGTAAATATTGGCCAATAGTTAAAAAATCTACATCAGCTGCTTTTAAATCATCCATCACTTGTAGAATTTCATCTCTTGTCTCACCTAATCCAACCATAATGCCGGACTTGGTAAATATATCTTTATCTATTTTTTTTACATTTTTTAAAAGTTCTAGTGAAGAAAAATATCTAGATCCTGGTCGTACCTTGAGATACAAACTTGGTACAGTTTCAATATTGTGATTAAAAACATCTGGTTTAGCTTTAACAACAATTTTATATGCTTCACCCTTTCTTAAAAAATCTGGTGTTAAAACCTCTATTGTAGTATTTGGATTAATTTTTCTTGTTTGTTTAATCACATCACTAAAATGATTTGAACCACCATCTTCCAGATCATCTCTATCTACGGAAGTAATAACAACATGTCTTAATTCTAATTTTTTTACAGCATTAGCAATTCTAATTGGCTCGAACTCATCTAAAGATTTAGGAATACCAGTTTTAACATCACAAAAGGCACAAGCTCTAGTACAAGTATCTCCCATAATCATGAATGTTGCATGCCTTTTGCTCCAACATTCAGTAATATTTGGACAGTTTGCCTCCTGGCATACAGTAGTCAAATTATTATTGTTTACTATGGTTTTTGTTAAAAAAAATTCTTTACTGTTAACTAGTTTAGATCTTATCCAATTTGGTTTTTTTTTAATTGGATTAATTGGCTTGTTTTGTTTTTCGGGATGTCTAGTTGTCATTTGATTTAATTATATAAATTGTCTCTCCCTTTTTTCCAAATAAAAATTTTTCACGAATTAATATTTCAATATAATCTAAATCAAGATTGTCACTTAACAAAGAGTTTTTAAAATCTAAATCATTTATTTTATTAATTAAATTAGCTTCTTCTAATTTCAAGCCTTCTAAAATCTCTTTTTTTTCATAGTATGAAAATAATCCTCTTTCACCAGATAATAAATTAACTATAAAATATAAAATCAAAAAAATTGAAACTAAAATAAAATAATTATTTTTTATTTTTTTAAGCATTAATGAATAATATTCATTCTAGCTTTTTTTCCTAGTTGTTCTTCGATACGTAATAATTGATTATATTTTGCTACTCTTTCAGATCTTGCGAGGGATCCTGTCTTTATTTGATTTGAATTAGTGCCAACAGCTAAATCTGCAATGAATGTATCTTCGCTGTCACCAGAACGATGTGAAATAATTGTTTGAAAACCAATAGTTTGAGCAAATTTAATTACATCCAATGTTTCTGATACAGTTCCAATTTGGTTTAGTTTAATTAAAATTGCATTTGATGATAGGTTTAAAAAACCTTTTTTTAGTCTTTCTAAATTAGTCACATATAGATCATCACCAACAATTTGGACTTTAGAAATATTTTTCATCAGTTTATTCCAGGCATTCCAATCATTTTCAGCAAACGGGTCTTCTATAGATTTAATTTTATATTTCTTAATAATTTTTTTGTACTCTTTTATTGATGCGTCGACTGAAATATATTTAGAACTATGAATTGAATATTTATTTTTTTTTAACAATTCATTGGCTGCAACATCGAGGCAAATGCTTACATCTGCTCCATTTTTAAAGCCTGCCTTTTTAATAGCAGAAACAATTAAGTCTAACGCTTGATTGTTACTACTAATCATTGGTGCAAAACCACCTTCATCTCCGACGGAAGTTGATAAACCATGACCTTTTATCAATTTACTTAGTTGTTTAATAACTAAAAAACACATTTGCATTGCTTCAGAAAACGATTTAGCTTTATCTGGCCTAATCATAAATTCTTGGATACGCAAACCATTATTAGCATGAGCGCCCCCATTAATAATATTCATTAATGGATAAGGTAATTTAAAATTATCTTTCACAAAAAAAGATTTGTACAATGGTAAACCCTTTTCTTTTGCTGAAAGTTTTTTTACAGCCATAGATATTGCTAAAATAGCATTAGCACCAAGTAGACTTTTTTGACGTGTTCCATCTAAATTAATTAAAGTTGTATCTATACGTTCTTGATTGTGAATATCTAAACCAACTAATTTTTTTGATATTAAAGTATTTATTGATTTAATTGGACCCAATACACTTTTACCTAAATATTTTTTATTTTTAACATCTCTTTTTTCATGAGCTTCATAAGTGCCTGTTGAAGCACCTGAAGGACATATGGCAGAACAACTATTTATTTTAGTAAATACTTCGGCTTCTATAGTTGGGTTGCCTCTACTATCAAATACTTGACGCGCTCTAACTTTTAAAATTTTGCTCACTTATTTTTTATTAAATTATCAATTTCGTTTAATTGATGTAATAAATTTTCAAGTTTATCAAGAGGAACCATGTTTGGACCATCAGAAGGTGCATTATCTGGATCTTGATGAGTTTCTATAAACACACCCGCAACACCAACTGCAACAGCAGCTCTAGCTAAATATTCAACAAATTCTCTTTGACCACCACTTTTTTCTCCTAATCCACCAGGTTGTTGAACAGAATGTGTGGCATCAAATATAACTGGATAACCATTTTTAGCCATAATTGGAATAGATCTCATATCTGAAACTAAAGTGTTGTAACCAAAACTCGCTCCTCTTTCTGTTACTAAAATATTTTCATTTCCAGACTCTGAGATTTTCTTGGTTACATTCACCATATCCCAAGGTGCTAAAAACTGACCTTTTTTAACATTAATTATTTTGTTAGTTTTAGCAGCAGCGACTAGTAAATCTGTCTGTCTGCATAAAAAAGCAGGAATTTGTAAAACATCAACATGATTAGCAAGAATGGAACATTGTTCAATATTGTGAATGTCCGTTAATATTGGCACTGATAAATCTTTTTTAATTTTATCAAAAATAGGCAAAGACGCATCTAGTCCTGCTCCTCTTTTACCTTTTAGGCTTGTTCGGTTTGCTTTGTCAAAAGAAGTTTTATAAATAAATCCTAAATTAAATTTTGAAGTAATTTCTTTAATTTTTCCTGCCATATCCATGGCATGTTGTTCAGTTTCTAGCTGACATGGACCTGCTATAATGCAAATTTTGTTTTTGTTAGAAATTTCAATTTTATCACAATTTACTTTTTTAATATTAGTCATTTATGATTTTTTGCTGCTTTGATAAAAGATGAAAATAACGGATGTGGAGACAAAGGTCTAGATTTAAATTCAGGATGAAACTGAACACCAATAAACCATGGGTGATTTTTAAGCTCTATAATCTCTGGTAGCTTACTATCTGGAGATAATCCTGAAAATATAAGACCTTTCGCCTCAAATTTATCCTTAAAAGAAATATTAACTTCATATCTATGTCTATGTCGTTCTTTAATCATTCTTGATTTATATATTCCTCTAATCTTAGTCTTGTCTTTCAAAATAGCATCGTAAGAACCAAGTCTCATTGTTCCTCCAAGATCTTTATCTGTGCCTTTAAATTTTTTTCCACCTTTTTCCCATTCATTCATCAATCCAATAATAGGAATTCCCTTTTTATCAAATTCAGAGGAAGTAGCATTTCTCAATTTTAATTCATTTCTTGCAAATTCTATTATTGCCATTTGCATTCCATAACAAATTCCAAAAAAAGGAATTTTGTTAAGTCTTGCATATTTTATAGATTCTATTTTTCCCTCTGTACCTCTTTTTCCAAACCCACCAGGTATTAAAATTCCAGAAACATTTTTAAGTTTACTCTTTATTTCTGAAATTTTTAGTTTCTCCGAGTCAATTCTCAATAAATTTATCTTTACATTATTTACTATTCCACCATGAGTTAAGGCTTCATCTAATGATTTGTAGGCATCTTTTAATTCAACATACTTGCCAATAATTGCTATATTTACAATATTTTTTGTATTGAGAGCAATTTTAGTAATTTTTTTCCAAGGAGATAAATTATTAGATTTTTTAGGTTTGATTTTGAAATAATTTAATACTTGAGTATCAAGTTTTTCTTTCGCAAAACTTATAGGAGCTTCATAAATAGTCTTTACATCAACTGTTTCAATTACATTCTTTATATCAACGTTACAAAATAATGATATTTTCTTTCTATGATCTAAAGGTATTGGTCTTTCTGATCTACAAATAATTATATCTGGTTGAATTCCGATACTTCTTAATTCTTTTACAGAATGTTGCGTTGGTTTTGTTTTTATTTCATCAGAAGCTTTTAAATAAGGCACTAATGTTAAGTGAATAAACAAAGCATTTTTTTTACCCACATCATTTGCAAACTGTCTTATTGCTTCAACAAAAGGAAGACTTTCAATATCACCAACAATGCCACCTATTTCACAAATTATAAAATCCTCATTGGACGTATCGTGTTTTATAAATTGTTTTATCCTGTCGGTAATATGTGGAATCACTTGAACTGTTTTTCCAAGATATTCACCTTTTCTCTCTTTCTTAAGAACATCACGATAAATTTTGCCTGTTGTAATATTGTCAGTTTTCTTTGCTGTTACTCCAGAAAATCTCTCATAGTGACCAAGATCTAGATCTGTTTCAGCACCATCATCAGTAACAAAAACTTCTCCATGTTGAAATGGACTCATAGTTCCTGGATCAACATTTAAATATGGGTCTAACTTTCTTAAACGAACTTTATAGCCTCTAGATTGTAATAAATAAGCTAGGGATGCTGAAGAGAGACCTTTACCAAGTGATGAAACCACGCCGCCGGTAACAAAAATAAATCGCGCCATGGAATTACCTTATACCGATCTAATTAAGAAAATAAAAGTATTAATTATTATTTTTCAGGAATTGCAGGAGTATCTTGAGTTTTTTCCTCAACATTATCCAATACAGAACCAGTTGGAGATAGTTCACTTCTAGAGACTATAGTTAATGCTAAACTGCAGATTATAAACAAAGTTGCTACAACAGCTGTTGCTTTGGTCATAAAATTACCAGCAGATCTAGAAAACATAAAATTTTCTTGGGAAACCCCTATTCCAAGTGCACCTCCTTCAGACTTTTGCACCAGCACTAGAAGAACTAGGATTATAGCTATGATGATGTTTAGAACTAAAAGTATATTTTCCATGATGGTTAATTATATGTTTTTTCAATTATATCAATAAATTTTTTAGTATCTTGGGACGCACCACCAATTAAAAAACCATCTAAATTTTTAATTTTTTTTAATTCATTAATATTTTTATTATTTACAGATCCACCATACAAAACTTTTATAGATTTATTTTTAATTTTTTTTTTAATAAAATTAACAGCATCATACAATTCATTGCTACTAGGAATGATACCAGTCCCTATTGACCAAACCGGTTCATAAGCAACAATTAATTTATTTAAATTTTTAATACCATCTAATCCAATTTTAATTTGTTTAGATAAAATTGAAAAAGTTTTTTTATTGTTTTTTTCTTTTAAAGTTTCACCAATACAAAAAATAATATTTAGATTCTCATCAATAGAATTTTTTACTTTTAAATTTATCAATTTATCATCTTCACCATTTTGTCTATTTTCTGAATGACCTAAGATTACATATTTCGCTCCAGCATCTTTTAGCATTTTAGGGTTTACTGCGCTTGTATAAGCTCCATAATTTTTTACGTGATGACAATTTTGACCACCAACTTCTATTGATGATTTTACAAACTTTGCACTCATTTTTGAAATTAAAGTATACGGTGGACAATAGATGATTTTAAATCGTTTATTTTTATTTTTTTTTACAAATTTTATAACATTACTTAATGATTTTAAGGTTTTAGAGTCACCAAACATTTTCCAATTTGCTATGAAATACATATATTTATTTGTCATAAACCAATTTTTAATCTATAGGTTTGTTTTTTAGAGATCAATAATTTAATGGATATATGATTAGTAGTTTTAGAAATTTTGCAAAAACTAAAATAGCTGGTGTGTTTATATTTATCATAATTATCCCATTCGTTTTTTGGGGCATGGGAAGTATGTTTAATAGTGGAAACACCAATAACATTGCAAAAATAAATAATACAAATATTTCTACGCAGGATTTTATGGACTATCTAAATGAGTCTGGGATCAGTCAACAGGCTATAAGAAATAATTTAGAAAATAATGTAATTGAAGAATTGTTATCAGGATTAATTTCTACAACTTTATTGGATCTTGAAATAAAAGATTTTAATATTTATTTAACCGAACAAACTCTGCTAAAACAAATTAAATCAAACAATAATTTTTTTGATGAAAATAAAGTTTTTCAAAGAACGTTATATGAAAAATTTCTACTAACTAATAATATTTCAGCTCCGATGTTTGAGTTAAGATTAAAAAACAGAGAATTGCAAAAACAACTTTTTGATTATATTGGAGCAGGATCAAAAACACCTAGTATGTTTGTTAAGAAAAAATTCGAAAATGATAACAGAACTTTAGAATTAGAAATTATTAATTTATCATCATTTTACAAAAAAAAAGAACAATTTAATGATAATGAAATAATTAAATTTATTGATGATAACAAAGATCAACTTAAACGAGATTACATAGATTTCAAATACTCAATAATTAATCCTAAAATACTAATTGGAATAGATGAATTTAATCAGGAATTTTTTAATAAAATTGACGAAATTGAAAATAAAATATCTCAAAATATTAATTTTGATACATTGCTCAATGAATTTGATTTAACATCAAAATCATACAGTAATTTTTCACCCATTGAAGAAAATCAATCGATTGAAAATATAGTTTATTCTTTAAGGGCAAATAAATTTGATCTAGTTGAGAATGGGAATGAGTATATTCTGTATAATATTTCTAAAACGGAAGGAAAAACTCCTGATATCAGTGATGATCTGGTGAAAAAAGATATTTTAGAATTAATTTTTCAAAAAAATAAATTTGATTTTAATAGAGATTTAATCGAAAAAATTCAAAATCAGGAATTTAATAATAATACTTTTTTAGAAATGTCTAAAAATTTATCAGAAATTAAAACTGTTAATTCTATAGAGGATGACAGTTTATTTAACATAAACTCAATTAAATTGCTTTATAACTTACCTTCAAATTCATTCACACTAATTAATGATGATAATAATAACATTTTTTTAGCAAAAATCTTAAATTTTGAGGTAAAAAAATTTAATAATAATGAAGTCTCTAATAAAGAATATTTAGAAAACCAAACTACTTATAACAGAAATACAATTCTTAAATCTTATGATGTATTTTTAAATGAGAAATATAAAGTTGATTTAAATCAACAAACAATTGATCGTGTTAAAAATTATTTTAAATGATAATAAATCGAAGCTTCAAAGAATTTAAGTTTCGACACCGAAGCAAAAATAATCAAATTATCTATACTTCTAAAAAAGTTAAAAATGATGATGAGATATTAAATTTAATCGATAACTTTCTACACGAAAAAAATAGTTTTATCTTTGAGTCAGTTGAAAAAGGTAAGATTAGAGGTAGATACACAATTTTTGGGAAAAATCCTGACAAGATATGGGAATTTAATAATAAAAAATCATATTTAATCCAAAAAAATAAAAAGATTAAATTAAATGAAAAGCCTGAAGATTTAATCGAAAAAATTATAGAAAATTTCAAATTCAAAACACCAAAAAATCTACCAAATATTTGTTCTTTAATTTCAGGCTATTTTTCCTATGATTCAATCAGGTATATTGAAAAAATACCCAATAATTGCAAAAATGATCTAAATTTACCTGATGTTAGATTGCTTCGTCCAAGAACTTTAGTCATTCACGATAATTTAAAGAAAAAGATTTATTATATAATTAATATTTTCAGTGATGAAAAAATATCAAACTATTCACAAAAATATAAAGAAATAAATTCTGACCTATCAAATTTATTAAAGCAATCAGAAACTAAAAATTTTGATAAAGAACAAATACTAAAATCAAAAGAAATTAAAGTTAGGTCAAATACATCTAAAAATAAATTTTTAACAATGATAAACAAAGCTAAAAAATACATTAAATTAGGTGATATTTTTCAAGTTGTCTTAAGTCAAAGATTTGAAGCGGAATTAACCAAAAAGCCAATAGAAATTTATAAAAAACTTAGAGTTACAAACCCCTCTCCTTTTATGTTTTTCTTTAATTTTCAAGATTTCCAAATAATTGGTGCTAGTCCAGAAATATTAGTTAGACTTAGAGATAACAAAATTACTGTAAGACCAATTGCAGGGACTAGACCGCGTGGTAAAACAAAAAAAGAAGATCTTTATTATGAAAAAGATCTTCTTAATGATAAAAAAGAATTATCTGAACATCTAATGCTTCTAGATTTAGGAAGAAATGATGCTGGTAAAGTATCTAAAATTAATTCTGTGAGAGTAACTGAAAGCTTTATAATTGAAAAATATTCACATGTTATGCATATTGTTTCAAATGTTATAGGAAAATATAATAATAAATTCTCAAAATTTAAATCATTATTAGCAGGTTTTCCTGCAGGAACAGTTTCAGGAGCACCCAAAATTAGAGCTATGGAAATTATTGATGAACTAGA
>Ga0255784_10003518_pt1 | contig 11846 bp, 7 predicted proteins | sample 101ome_14_FD_179982 | JGI IMG/M metagenome (GOLD analysis project Ga0255784, IMG submission 179982) | Coastal salt marsh microbial communities from the Groves Creek Marsh, Skidaway Island, Georgia - 101403AT metaG (version 2) | ecosystem: Environmental > Aquatic > Marine > Intertidal zone > Salt...
ATAAATTTTTAGTTTAAATTATTTTAAATATCAAATATCAAATCATGGGAATCACATATCACACACTCAAATACAACACACTACCCAATCACTATATTGGGGACAGTAAATTAGAAACAAGTGAGCGTGTGACGATCCGGACGCACGAACCGTACCGTGATTTGGATATGGACCCGTCAGGTGCACCGATGATTGCATTTACCGAGTACACTGCATACAAGAAGCCGGCTACGTAATGCTACAGTCGATGCGTGGCATCTCGATGCGCGCGCAGATAATGCAGTAAAAGATGTCATTGTAGAGTCGTACATAATCACACGATTTTTGCTGTGGATTCCACATAATGGTACGTCGGCAGACGTTGCACCGTGCGAATGGTTGTGAACGTAAGAATTGAAAGATGTATTGTCGTAGGTAGGTATCGCTAAAGACGTAGGTTTCGGCCATATGATAATTTCTAAGGATAATTTATATTAATGTTTCGCAAGTAAAGTAGTACGCATGTCATAGGTCAAGTCTAAAAATCCATCGGATGTCATGGAATCGACACGAAAGTACCGATCGGGATGACACAATTCCACTTCACATCCTGTGATTCCCCGATCGACAATCCACATGTCCGGCGACGATTTCGAATAGATGGCGTCTCGTACACTTTTCCACAGGGCCACGCTGTTATCGAATGAATTCTTGTCGTCGGAATTGAAGAGAACAACGACGGCATCCACTCGCAACGAGAGAAGGGTGTTGTACCGTGCACAGACTTCGCTGGGTATTTCCCACACATCAGCACGGACGTCACCTAAGCTGACGTTGTGATGCGCTTGAATGCATCGCGTGGGCTGGTACGTCAAGGAGAATGTGTTCGTACGCAACCGATTGATGAAGCTGGTCTTGCCGCACATTTTATCGCCGAGAACGACAATGGTGAACACGTCATTGGGATGGTACGGCATGTCATCGGTCTCGTCGTCGGAACTGTCATCGATGAACGACCGTCGCATGCTAGCACGTATACTTACGTTCTATTATATACTACGGTTTTAGCTGACGACGACCTCCCTCACGCGATCGTTCCCCATGATGACGTTCGCGTAGATCATGTATCCCAGCAAGGTTTTGGCACCGATGGACAGGGCCGTGTACGCGACTTCGCTGTACATGAATCCAAGGTAGAGTTGAGCGAGCTGGACAAATCCAAAGCTCATGAAGAGCAGCATTTGCAAGATGATGATGGCATTGACGTAGGCGGGCGGAGCGACTTCGTTGAAGGTGACGGCGACAATGTAATACCAGATGATGATACCGTAGGCGGATACGACCGTGACCCATCCCGCGACGTGCGCTACGTTCCTCGCCCATTGTTCTTTCAGATATTCGCACATGAGACCAAATATTTGGGTGACGGCGGTCAATTGAACAATGATCATGAGGGCATTGATATCACGAATGCCGGTCAAGAGAGCAATGCAAACGAGCATGATGGACGCGCTGATCGAGTACTCTATGAAACGAAGCGGGTTTTTGCCGATGGCGACCATGTCCGAGTATCGAAAGCCACAGATGCCTTTGGGAAACAGGTCGGTGAGGGCCGCAAATCCTTGGAAGAGGAAGGAGAGCATGTGAAAGGAGAAGACTAGCCAATTAAGGGAGACGTAGACGGTCGCAGTGGTTTGGACGATTTCAAATTCTGGGCCGTCCGTTTGATTGAGACGTCGCCAGGAAGCATACGGCGTGGAAAGGCCGTACCATTGATCTTCACGGTCGTTTGCGTAGTAGACGGCGAGCATCCATGTCGCATTGATCAGGTGGAGGATCGTGGCGACGACGTTGATCACTTGGAACGATTTGTACCCGCAGCATTTGGCGGTGCCGGGATCGGCGGCCAAGGTGATGGGTGACGTTTCATCACCTTCTTCTTGATTAAGATGTCGATACCGGGAACGTCGATTAGTCCGAATCATAGTCACTCGGAAGAAGACTTTTCTTGTATATATAGTAGACACACTTGTTCACCAGTAAAACACAGATCATGTCGATTACCACTTACGTGAATTACCACCGACGCCCACATGTCCACTTCTTGACGGTGGCCGAATACAATTCCAAGTTTAAAACGAACATTGAAGCTCCGGTTGGATTTGAACACGAATTGGAAGGCGCCTTGGCCCTTGCTCGCCGCGTGACCGACCCAAACGAGTACATTCAACACGATTTCATGGCCATGGGACGTCGTCGCGGACGCAAGTCAAGCGGACGCGGCGGTGCGGGACTGAGCGGTCGTTCCCCTGGAAAAACGTACAAACAGTACAGCAGTGCATTAAAAGGATCCTCGGCAAAACGTCAAGGAAGCAACCCATCGGTCATTCGAAAGACAGCACGGACGAACCAAGAACGAAACAAAGACAGTCACATCAAACCATTTCCAGTTCCAACCAAGAAAGTGAAGAAAGAGAAGGAGCAGAAAGATACACGCTCAGCAGACAACGCAGGAAACGATGAAAGAGAAACGAAAGAGGATGACTCTGATAATGGTGCCACTGGGTTAAAGGGTTTAGGTGACATAACAATCGAGAATGTTAAAAAGGCAGTTAAAGGTAAAGGTAAGGATGCCGGCGGTTTGAATCTAGATCAAATAAGACCATTTTTAGAGAAAAACGGCGAAGATTCAGATGGAAATCGCAAACAGTTGGAGCGTAAATTAAAAAACCTTCTTCAAAACAGTAAAGAGGAAAGCGCCTCTTCTGGCGGTGCCAATAACGAAACGAATGCTATGGATCTGGATGATTTTCTCGACGATTACAACGAAGACGTCGCCTACGAGGAAGTCGACCCAAGTGACTTGACTACGGACCTCGCCGCGGTGGACATCGCCGCGGTGGAAGATGATTTGGATGCGTTCTTGGCAAGTGAAGATTTCGACAGTCCACCGATGGAGACGAAGACGTCCTCGCCGACAGAAACGGCGGCACCGCAGGCGTCCGAGCCGACAGAAACGGCGGCACCGCAGGCGTCCGAGCCGACAGAAACGGCGGCACCGCAGGCGTCCGAGCCGTCATTGACGGAGCAGATCGATTCGTACCTGTCGACCAATGCACAGGACAGCGAGACGTTTGCGCGTGACCGTGCCCATGTGATTCATTTCGCCACGGGTAACGGATCCTTGCGTTCGCAGTTGATGAAAGGTCGCGAGCGTTACATGAAGCGCTTGTCGGATTTCTTGAATGGCGACATGGCTGCGAAAGTGCGGATGATGGACAACAAGGAAGTGTTGGTGTCTGCATTGAAGCCGAACCGTAGCAGTTTGAAGAAGCTGTTGCAAGCAAAGCCGGGCGAGCCTCGTTTTTGCAAGTGTGATTGAGGAACCGGTAGATTTTCCTATTATTACTTATATAAATGTATGTAACTGAATGTTAAAATGAATAAATTGTACCAGATACTGTGCCCGGGGGCATACTTGCCATGGGGGGTCATGTTAATGCATTACTTGTTTCAGTTGGACGTGTTTCACTTGCTGGCATGCGTCAACTACGTGGCACTGGTGGTGGCGACCTTGACGCATATGGAGCATTTTGACATTCCGGTGTTGGAATGGGGCCGTATGTTGATCATTTCGGAGGTGTGTTTGATCCTGCGTCTGATCTTTTTTTCATTGACCCGTTCAAGTTTCTTGAGCGTGCTGCTCATGAGTCTGCTGTGGATGGTTTTGTACCGTTTGCCGGAGCCTCGTCAACAGTATATGTTCAATGCTACGGTGCATTCCATCCTGTTGTTGTTTTTGGTCTCGGTATCGAGTAGTTTGGTCCAAGAGATGGCGTCGGTGGTGTTGATCTGTGTGCATTTGTATCGAAAGAAGCTGAGTTTGGTGTATGTGGATGATGACCAGATGTTGTTGGCATTGCACGACCATTACCGTTTGAAAATTGTGGAGGCATACATGATATTCTTGTTGGAGTGGTCCTCTTCTTCGTTGCATTGGTCGTCGTTGTTAGTGATTGCAGTATTGTCGACGGGGTTTCAAGCCTATGCGTATACGACCGTGCACGCGACGACGCAGAATTTGCACGATTACTACCCGAGCATATGGAAGCTGGCGCCGGGGTACCCGATACCGTTGGACTTTGTCCATGCACGTACCCACTGCAATGTCGCAAAATCGGTATTTAAGCCGCATTACATTTGACAAACATGGGTCAGTACATGTCATCCGACTTTACAATATATGGGCGAAATGCCGAAACAAACAGTTATGTGTTGCTGGAAGAGAAGGTGCAAGGGAATCCAATGTCTCGATTCAAGCACGAGACGTACGCGTACGCATTAAATAAGAAACATGTAGAGATGAAAGCATTGTATTTGTATTGTGGTTACAATCGCATTTGCCGCGTCGGGATCGAAGACGTTGCCGACGTCTCGTATGTGGTGTTGGCCTTTGCGACTGCGGAGGCGGCTCTGGAGTGGGACGCTTGCAAGGAGCAGATTCCGATGTTGTACGTGGACCATGCGTGGTTGGAACGTACATTTGCGGCTAGTTTTGTAGAAATGAACGATGCGAACGTTTACTCGCGTCGTTACCAGAATTACAAAATGGACATGAAAAAGTGACTTCTGTGAATATAAAAGTTTGTTTGTATTTACCCACTCTATGCGATGGAGTTGTGGGTCCCCTATACCGTCACGAAAGATGAGGTGCGTGTGCAAATCCAGCGCTGGTTGGACGATACGTCAAAGCATGCGTACCAGAACATCATACAGGACCGTGTCAACTCCCTCTACCCTCGTTTTGGCGAGAGCAAAATCTTGTACATAATGACCGTTTCTCAAGAACGTATTGTAAATATTGAAAGCAAACAGGACGACGTACCGCAGACGTTCACGGAAGTCAAGCTGTGTCCGATTTGCCATGAAGAAGATAATGTGGTGCGGCATACGCTGCGCTGCAATCATACGTTTCATCTTCATTGCATTAATGAATGGTTTCGCCGTCAAAATACTTGTCCTTTATGTCGATGTAGAATTTATTAATCTATCTAATCACTATCAGAATATTCGCTAAATTCCTCTCTTGTATCGTCGCTTGAGTCCTCGCTTGATTCCTCGCTTGATTCCTCGCTTGATTCCTCGCTTGATTCCTCGCTTGTACCGTCGCTTGTACCGTCGCTTGTACCGTCACTGTCGCCTTCTACTTCTTCTCCTTCTTCTCCTTCTTCTACTTCTTCTACTTCTTCGTCAACTTCGTCTACTTCGTTGCTTGAAAGCACTTCCTCTTCCTCGTCGCATTCAAGTGTCTCGACATGGTTTGCCATGACAACGTCAAACGACGTTATGCATTTCATGTTGGAGTTGCTCTCGCATGCTTCCCCATGGTAACGGCTGCTTCTGTCACATCTTTCAAGACGTACGATTTTGTTGTCATTGTCATCATCAATGTCCATGCGCGTGTATATTGTTGATTCCAAAGAGGTCGTCTCATTTGTATAGGTGACTTTGTAATCGAATGCTTTGTCCTTCTTGCTAGCGTAGTAGTTTAAGGCGTGACTGGCTGTCTTTGTCATTAACATAAGATCCATGGCGTCTTGTTGTTTTCGATTCTTCAAGAACTTTTTCCGGTTTTCGATGTCGCGGTACAGTCGATGATTCTTTCGTTTCGGTCCCTTCTCTTCCGTCTCGTTGCTCTCACTGTCCTCTACGACGGCCGGCGGTGTTGGACGACTGGTAGTGTCGCGCGGTGGATGCAAGTAAAATATTTCTTTTTTCACTTTCTCCGAGACCCATGAACACACTTTGCATGTCTTTTGTGTGCTTCCTATTTCATATGGTTGCAAGCAACATGGGCAAGTCCCTGCTTTCTTCCCCTCTACATGTACAAGCCAGTCGTAGGGTGTTGCGAATACATCTTGTCCGAGTCGACACACGGACGAAATATTTGAATCGCTGTGGACAACTTGTTTCATGCGGTTCCACCAAAAATATTGGTGCGCATTAGTCGATTTATATGTTTCTTCGTTCTCTCGTGCCTTCTCTACGTCATCTTTTCGTTCTTTTGATTCCACCGTACCCAAGAAGGTGACGTACGACACTTGGCGACATGGTGCGGGACACAATGCGTGTGATTTGTTCCGTACTAACCTTCCAATAAATTGATCTTCAGCGCCTGGACTGAGCAACGGGTCGACCATGATGCACAAGGATTCGCGCGAGGAGTAGAAGTCCACCCCGACGCGTGTGGATTTGTTAATTAAGAGACAGTCGACCAAGCCATGTTCAAAGGCGGCTTTGTACAGCGTCTTATGGTCACTGGAGGTGATATGTCCACCGAATACGTTTGCAAAGCTGACCCTGTGTGCATCATCGTCATCTATCCTGCAGCTGAGATGCAACTGTTCGATCATGGTATCTATGTCACGGTCACCTAAGTGACGTTCACCTAGGTGACGCAAATCTTGCAACGTTTTTAATGCAGTCTTTAAGTCTGACTGCCTTCGTAACGGCGGTATCTTTATCGATTCCAATGCTTTTGGTAGATCTTTTGATTGAAAAGCTTCCCATGTACTCTCGTTCTTTGTTTCTTTTTTCTGGACTTTCAATGCTGCGACCTTTTCCTTGAATGCCTTTTTGTCATTTCGTAATTTTTTTATCTGTTCATTGCATTCTTTTATCATTTGTTCGATTTCAGAGGTGGTTTCATTCTTCGTTTTCAACTCCTTCATTTGAAGGGTGTATGTTTTCTTTTCTGTAGAAAGTCGTTTCATTGCGTCATCGATCTCTGTAATCGCACGCTTTTGCATTGCCATCTCTTTTTCCAGATCAGTTAATTGCGCCACCTTGTCGCGATCATAAAAGAACAATGCATACTTGCTTGGCATGGGTTGTTGATTTAATATAGCATGTAACTGTAAACTACGCTGTTCAATCTCGAGCACCCATAGAAGACTGTAATATTCTTTTAAGGACTCTTGGTCCGTGGAATCGTCTAATTGATTGCGTGCATGGTTTAAAGGTAGTCTCTCTTTTATGCCGTTTAAGAGTGTTTTTTGCCACTCGGGCATATCATAAAACTTCTTAATTTTTTCTTGTAAGATGTCTGAAAGAGTGTCATCGACGGGTCGATTCTTTGTGTCGTCCGTCTTAACGTAGTCCATCAAGTACTTACAAACATGTTGTACCACCTTGTCTGTGGCATGCATGTCCTGTTCTTGTGTCAGTACCGTGAGGCACTCCTCTTTTCGATCTTCACGAGCGAAACGATCGTCGTCTTGGTTCAGGCTATTGAGGTACTTGAGAACCACGTTTGTCACAGACGCCAATGATCGCAAGTATAGTTTTTGCAAGAGTCGTTTCAAATCTCTCAAATTCCACGCTGTGCCTTTTGTCGGTATCAATAGTTCCAATCCATCGTACAGACGGTCTAATATTGATTGCAGGACCATTCGTTCGGCCTGTCTTTGGTATAATGGTTGGCATGTATGTTCGCGGAAAGAGACCGTTTCTTCGCCCACTTCGGTAATCCATGTACCGTTCGTGTGTGAATACGATGGTTCTTTTAGTGGTAGCACTTCTTTCGATTCAATGACTTGCACATGTGTATATTTTACTTCTTGATTTCCCTTATTGTCTTCATAAGCGTCGGCGTCGTTCCACATTGTATCAGCTTTCTTAAGATATTCTTTGAATCCATTAAAGGTGTCCTTCTCGAATACCTCCCTCAATGATGTTATGTTTTGTCTTTGTGTCTCTACTTCCTTATTCTTCGCCTTTTCACATTCATCTTCCGTTAGAATTCCTGCCCACATCTTCCACTTCGCAAACAGTTTTTCTTTTTGACCATAGACCCAGTCCACTGGATCATTCTCTGCCATATTCGTTTCTTTAGGATGCAACGTGACGCGTCTGTTTTTGCGCACCATAAGTCCATGTTCGATGGCTTTTAAAATGCGCACGTCGTCGTGGTAGACCAGCACATTCTTGTGATTCCGGACGGCATCTTCGATCATTCGTACAATACGCTGTACTTTTTCTGGCACAATGGTTGGTATGCATGGAAAGAGTTGTAACATCTCATTGTCTTTGTATCTCTCTTTTGTATGGCACCATCCAAATTTGTCTTTGCTGGCATTCTCATTTGATGAATTCAAATATTTGTACAATGCGCTTTTTTGCTGTTGGGATGTCGTTTTACCCTTATACTTTATGTCTTCCAATTGTAAGACATTTTTGCCCTCGTTGCTGTAAGTGGCCACATGCACGCGTTTCAAATGGTCTTCTACAGGGATATTTTCGTCGTACGGAACGACAATGACCCATTTTTTTGTGAACGAATATGCATACCGTTGCAAGGTTCCAAGTATTCGAACGTATTTTGATTTTGTCGACATGCCAATGGTCATGTTTTTATCATCGACGGGTGTATCATTTGGAATAGTTACAAGCACTGGGTACACGTCTTCGTACCCAGCCTTTTTGAATCGTTCTCGCAATTCCTCTGATTTGTCCTTCGCCATGAGGACGTTATTGTCTTGAAAAATATCCCACTGAAGGTTTCCTTGCAAGTATGCAAAGTCTGACGTGATCGCGTTCATATCCAATGCCATGTTTAAACGCAAGTCGTCAATACGAATCTTCATGTACCCGTCCTCCTGGAGACGTATTTTGTTTGGAAAAACAACGTCGCCATTGACGGACGGTGGAGGGGCACACATCTGTTCCAATGCAGATTTAGCGAATCGTGCCTTCCACTTTGTAAAGTTGTACCTTTCGTCGAAAGTTGCCATTAGTACTGACTTCTGGTCATAGTGAACCGCGTCAAAGATGGCCTTCGCATCCTCGTCTGATATGTTGTGAATTGCATCGTATACTGCGTCGGACCAGTATGTTTTTCGCGTGACACGACCATACAACAAACCCATGTTCTGTTTCCACTTTGCTTGTGGTGTTGTTTTTATTTGGAGTGCTTTGCATGTCGTTTCCAATAATTTTACTGGGTTTTCGCTTAGTAACGGTGTTGCAGATACGAGAATGGACCCATACGATTTCGTGCAAAAGTCAACGACGTTCCGTGTAGTCACTTTGTTCTCGTCGACGGAAAGGACGGTGTGACACTCGTCCAATATAAAAATGGTCGTGTTGGGGTTTACACGGTAACGGTACTGTACTAAATTTGCTGGATGTGATGGATTGTTGAACATGTCGACAATGCCAATTTTCGGCCGCTCATAATTCTGATTGCCGATGAGTTTTTCACGAATGAGGTATGTCGTCCAATCTGTGTCGTCGTCAAATGGCTCGACATCCTCTACATTCGTATCAAAGTGGTCGCTTATATCTTGTCGTCCGCTGCGTGGAATGTTGAACAGATACTTAACATCATCGTGCTCTTCTTCCACGTCATCCCGTTGCTTATACACGTACCCTCTATCGTCGGATGTCTTGGGCACGTCTTCACACCATAGCCCAGTGACAATGTGCACGAGGACGCCCTTTTTGTCGGACGATGTGAACACAATCAAATCACGCTCGTGTTCATAAAAGTTTTGCTTCCTCTCATTTTCTCCCTTCTCCTTCTTTACCTTTACCAATAGATTGACAATGGCATTGTAGTCTTTTTCATATATCAATTCGATTTTATCCGTCATCTTTGGTTCCTTGTCTTGATCTTTTAGTTTCGTGGCCCTCTCCTTTATTTTTTCTTCCAAGGCCCATTTCTCGATCTCGCCATTTTCTACTCCGTTTGCATCGTACGTAGGGATTGCATCTTGATTGGATTTCAGTTTCATGGTCAGTTTAGACGCATCCTTTTCATCGTTTTCATACTTCTCCAAGTCATTTGTGTGGATGTATTTATTTTCTTCCATTTGTATTGTTGAATGAAGGTAATGACTTACAGGTTTACCGTTCCACCGAACATAGTCCAACTCCCCAAATGCCTCGCGTACGTCGGTCTTGCTTGAAGAAATGTCGTTTATTTTGAGCAGGCATCCAACTTTACAGTCAAAAACGTAATCCTTCAATGCTTTCACTGTACCGATTGCCTGAAACGATTTCTCTTCTATTGTAAGAGATTTGTCTGCTCTCTTATAATTCCCAATCGGTAGGGTAACGTCAGTAGTATTAAAGTATGCGTCCAGTGTAGTATCATCCGGCATGGACGGTATCGATGGATTTTTCCATATATCGTCATAGATTTTTTTCGTTTCGTCATTCAAATCTTCTTCTCGTGGGTATACGTTTGCCGATTGCGACCGTCGAAAATGTGCTTCCGTTTGAAAGATCCAGTGATGAGGATCGAATCCCCACTTTTGCACTGTCTCTTGCCATTGTAACAATATTTGTGGATTGGGTGTAACCACCAGAATGTTCATGGGTCCATTCCCGTTCATTTTCAAGTAAATGTTACGACGCATTTCTGCCAGCAAAACGGCGTTCACGGTTTTTCCTTCTCCCGGCTGATGTGCAATAAGTATATTTTTACATTTGTTGTGGTCGACTTGCAATATGGCCATTTGCGCGTCGGTTGGAAACATCTGGTTTTTACGCCATGCATGCAGGGTGTACTCTTGTAACAAGACTCCGTTCTCGTCACGAAAGACGCTGCCGTCCCACTCTGTCTCCATCACTTCATTTGACATAGAATCCAATGTGTTGTCTGGACTAGTGAGACGCAGTGGGGTACCCGCATTGTTCAAATACCCAGTATCTTTATTCAATTGCACATCTTTGTCTGAAGGACGGTCCCCGGCGGTCACTTTCGGGTTTAAGTACAACGAATGTGAGATGACTTGATTGCCGCTAAGTTTATTTCTTGGCAAGATTATCAATTCATACGGCGGATCGTTCGCGGCATGGTTTACTTTCTTGACAAGAGCTATCCGTGGGGTCACATAAGTTAACGATCCGGGGTGTGCGACTTGTTGGGTGACAAGTGAGAGTGTCGTCGACGTGGCCGGCGGCTTTCCACGTGACTCGGGTTTCCTCTTTGTTGTAATGGTTTTTGTATTTTTCGGTCGCTTGGGGCAAACGAGCTGATGCTGTTCCAGTCCTTCTTCTGTATAGGTGGTAGCGTTGCAGGACGGACATGTAAACAACGTTGTTTTTTCTTCTTCTTTGAGAATTTCGTCTATTTTTTCTTTCTGCTGCTTGAACGTGTCATCGCTTTCCATTCCATCGTTGATGTTGTACAATTCTTTCAACATTTCTTTTACAACTTCAACACTGAGATCCGTTTTTTCGCTTATATTATCTGCCGTAATACGATCGACGTCGTTCCTGCAGTCATTGATAAAATCGGCAACCTTGTTGGAGTCTTCATCGTTTCCACGCCACGATACTGTTTCATACTGCCGTGCACGGTCGTCTTGAAAGCGATATTTTCCATGCGATGACGTTTGGAACATGTGGTACACGTTGGACCAAAGGGGTGTATATCGACTGTACATTTATAATGGGCAAGTCATTTATTTTATAGTGTATAAAAGTAAATAAGATTACCATAAATGGACGATCTCGCTCAATTGACGCGTGCCATTGATAAAAAGGCACCAAAATTAGTTTCTTCCATCTCGAACGCCGATCCTATTTTTGCATTTGTGCGGACAGCGTGCCATTACTCCATGGAAGCGTGTCATATATTGCAACTGGAGCGTTTTAAAAACGTGCACATATTGAATGTACGCTACCGTCCATCTCCTGCCTTTGTACACGTCAACGACTTTTCATCGGCCACAGACGTCCCAGTACCAGCGGATTTGTTAAAGACGCACGAATTTGAATTGCTCGCACAGAGACCGGCGGGAGACACGGTGCCTCAGATATTCGTTCGACAGAACGGCGTGTGGTATTATGTGGGTGGA
>Ga0255784_10003523_pt1 | contig 11835 bp, 10 predicted proteins | sample 101ome_14_FD_179982 | JGI IMG/M metagenome (GOLD analysis project Ga0255784, IMG submission 179982) | Coastal salt marsh microbial communities from the Groves Creek Marsh, Skidaway Island, Georgia - 101403AT metaG (version 2) | ecosystem: Environmental > Aquatic > Marine > Intertidal zone >...
ACTGCTTCTTGTTTTTAACCTTCGCCAAGAGTGCGTTCGGATAGAAATGTGAGGTAGTTCTTCATCAAGACAAATATCATTCATTGCCAGCCCAGCAGCCTCTGCGAGCCGCATCCCCGTGTCGCTAATAAGCGCAATTAACCAGCGGGCTTCATCGTCTTTATCTTTGCAATTCTGCTGAAGTGCCGAGGGCGCAGCCGAAGGAATGGGCTGTCTTTCGTTTTGGTCATACCTTTGGGGCATCTAGGTTCTCGCAAAGGCATTGGTACCCTCAATGCCTTGTTCTCGCATAACAAGGTTTATAATTGACCTGACTGAGCCAAATATTCGCCTCACACTGCCTAAACTGAGGCTATTTTCAAAAAGGTAATCTCGGAACTTAGCAGCATCCGCAGACGAGTAAGCAGTAATAGGTCTGTTGCCAAGAGCCATAATCACATAGCGGCCATTCCGCCTTGCTGTTCTTGCGAAGACTGGATTAGAAACGCACCCTTCAAAAGCAAATATACCTCAACAGCCTCCTTTAATGTTGGGCTGTCGTGCTTGGCATCATCGTTATTGCCGATAAGAAGGTGAATGGCGGGAACATCCATCTTTTGCAAACGCAAGCCAGACCAGTAGTCATCGAGCCGTTGAGAGATTGAGCCAGCCGCCCGAAATGCTGTTGGTGCAGATTTAGTTCTGAGGCTTAAGCAAATGCGGTCAGACCGGTAATGGCTTCGAAGGTCGGCCGGAATACGGCGAATAAAGTGATAAATGCCATCGCGATTACGTAAATGTGATGGGCGTGTTTTGTACGTCATTTTGAGCGTCACCAGAGCTGTTGGCACGATAAACGCTTATATTTCAGTGACGTAAGAGAAAAAGTGGTGCCCGGGGGCGGCACCAGCTTAGCGTCCTAATCAATCTCAGGCCATTTCAATTACTTCATTTTTATGTTATATTACAATATGTTGATTTCTCATAGAGTATTATGAGATCTCATAACCGCTCAGAACATCTCTCCACAAAAGGTGGACAGAAAGGTGGAATGAAAGGCATATGTAATATGAGAGCTTTAAACAGACTCCCAGCAACAGCAATCAAGTCACTTCCGTTAGGAAAGCATTGTGATGGCGGCGGCCTATGGCTGAATAAACGCAATGCTTGCAGCAGCTGGCTCTTTAGATACATAATCGCCGGTCACCAAAGAGAGATTGGGCTCGGCAGCTTGAAGAATGTTAACCTCAAACTATGCTTGCTCAAGCCAATGTAAAAAAGCGCCTTGTTGTTAATTTGCCCCAGACATGAATACTGTCAGAGTGATGCTGGGGCTCTGTTCAAAAAAGTTTACAAATAAAGGGTGATTGGCTACATTGCGTGAAATCGTTTTCATTTATTTAATCCACTAGATTTAGTTAGCGGTGGTTATGGAAACCTTCCTGTAACGAATATGGTGCACACTACCTTGTACTCGGAAGCTAAAAGTTATGAGCAGAGGAATAAAAATGAAAAAACTTGGTATCGTTACTGTGATCGGTGCGGTTGTAATGGGCGTGAATATCCCAAGCGTAGCTGGCGCGCATGCTCAAGGAGGCACGTTAACCGTGCCTATCATCACACAGACCTTTGTTGAGGACTTCAACCCCTATTCAGGTGCGCAGGCTGATATGGTTAGTGGAACTATGTACGAGCCGTTGTACGTAATCAATAGCCTCAAGGGCGACATAAACTGGCGTCTGGCTGAGAGCTACACCTATTCCAAAGACTTGAGGTCGATGATTATCAAACTCAAGTCAGGTCTGACGTGGTCTGATGGGCAAGCGTTGAACGCAGATGACCTTGTTTACTCTTTAAACCTCGGTCGAGATGATGCCAAACTTGATGCTACGGGTCAGTGGGGCTCAAAAAAATTTAGTTCGGTGGAAAAGCTGAATGATCTGGCTGTGAAGATCAACTTCAGCTCCAAGGATGGTACCATCGACTGGCACTTGCCGCGGCTGCATGTGGTTCCAGAGCATGTTTTTGCGGGTGTCGAGGATCTCTCCACCTTTAAGAACCCCAATCCAGTTGGCTCTGGTCCGATTACGGAAGTAAAATATGTGCGTGATAATCAGATTGAGATCTGCCGCAATCCGAACTACTACAAAGCGTCACAGGGACTTCCGTACCTCGACTGTATTAAGTTCCGTCAGTACACCGACAACTCCCAGATTCAGGCAGCCCTGATCAGTGACGAGGTCGACTGGGGCTCGAACTTTATTGCAGATATCGACAAGACTTACGTAGCTGCCAATCCGGATGCTCACGGTTACTGGTACCCTGCAAATGACCTAATAAACGTATACCTTAATACGCGTAAGCTGCCGTTCAGCGATGTTCGTTTCCGCCAGGCTTTTTCAATGGCGATGGACCGAGAGTTGATCGTAGATCTTGCTGCTTACGGCTACCCCACAGTCGAAAAACAGGTTTCAGGAATCGGTGAGTTCTTCAAAACCCATATGAACGATAAGGTCAACAGTAAGTACAACTATCTAGCTGAGTATAACCCGAAGCGTGCGGTCAAGTTGTTGGAAGAAGCAGGCTTCAAAGACGTCAATGGTGACGGCTTTGTTGAGAATCCGGACGGGTCTGAGATCAACTTCGACATTCAAGTCGTCAATGGTTGGACCGACTGGGTTCAGACTGTGCAGATGGTAAGTGAGTTCCTCGCTGAAGTCGGTATTAGGGCAAAAACGAGAACTGTCGACTGGTCGGTATATGATAGTGCTCTTAAAGAGGGCAGCTATCAAGCATCAATCAACTGGTCGCGAACCAACGGTGAAGATCCAATTCAGGCTTACCGAGACTACTTCTACACAGCTCAGCAGGGCCTGTCTTGGCATACGAACCACGGCATCAGTAGCGAAAAGGTGGATAAGCTGATCGATGAGTACTCTGCTACTGTCGATGAAAGCCGTCGCAAAGCAATCTTGGCTGAGTTGATGGAATTCACATCAGAAAATCTGCCATTTATTCCACTCTTTTCAAATCCAACTTGGTACCAATACAACTCCACACGTATTGGCGGGTGGCCAACCGAAGAGAATAACTTTGTTCAGCCAGTTTTTTACAACGGCGGTAACAAACTTCTCGTTTTTGAAAAGCTTTACGCTAAGTGAAAACCGTCGCTCGCGGTGTCGTGCTTCACGAGTGATTTTCTGGCCGCGACTGGCGGCACGATTTAATCGTATCTAACGGGTGCAGTTATGACCTTTATTCTCAGGCGCTTTGCGTTTTATCTGGTAGCAATTTTGATTACCATATCATTTAATTTTTTGATACCTAGGCTCATGCCAGGTGACCCAGTGGATGCACTTTTTGCCGGCGCGCAGGGCCGAATACCGTTGGAAACACTGCAGGCCTACAAGGAGATGCTGGGGTTTGTAGATGGCCCTTTGTGGATTCAATACTTGAAGTACATGAAGAGCATTTTTACCTGGGATCTTGGTCCCACAATCATGCTATTCCCGCTTCCTGTTTCTGAACTACTGTCTGTAAAACTACCGTGGACCCTAGGTCTGGCTGGGATGTCTACGGTCATTTGTGTGATGATCGGTTTAATTATTGGTACTTTCGCTGCTTACAACCGTGATGGCCTGGTAGATCGCTTCATGCCTGCGTTCTGGGCATTTGTGGGCGCGATGCCGCAGCCTGTTACGGCACTTTTCTTGTTTTTCGTTTTGGCACTAAGTTGGAAGTGGTTCCCACTTTCCTATGGTGCCAATCCCGATCTAGACCCTGGTTGGACTGTGGAGTATGTCTCCAGCGTGTTGCACCATGCCGTTTTGCCAATTCTTTGCATGATTATCGGTGGTATCGGGGCTTGGATCTTTAACATGCGCAACGCGATGATAAATGTTCTGGGTGAAGACTACATAACCATGGCTCGTGCAAAGGGACTGTCAAATCGACGAATAATGGCCAACTACGCGGCTCGCAATGCCCTGCTTCCGGTTGTTACAGCGGTATCCATGCAGATTGGCTTTGTGATGGCAGGCGCAATTTTCATCGAGACAGTATTCAACTACCCAGGGGTGGGCCTGCTTCTGTTTAAAGCGCTTGCAGCGCGTGATTACCCAACGATGCAGGCTTGCTTCCTAATGATTGTTTTATTCGTTCTGGTCTTCAATTTTATAGCAGACCTTTTGAACCTTTGGTTGGATCCTAGGCTGCGCAAGTAGGCCTGTTTGCGTAGTTTGGAGCACTATTATGCATATAAATCAATATTTTAAATTCTTGCGCCGCTTTTACAGGGGAAATCTGGCCGCAAGTATCGGCTCAATTATCGTTGCGACTATGATCCTTTTGAGCGTCTTTGCTGGTTCAATAGCTGAGAATGACCCTAACAAGCGCGTAGCACGGGGACACCAGCCGCCAAGCGCGGAATTACTTCTGGGTTCGACACGGTCGGGTAAAGATGTGCTCAGTCAGGTGCTACATGGTGGCAAAATTTCACTGCTCGTTGCTTTCTCTGCAGCAATGATCACGACTGTGATTGCCGTGGCAGTTGGAATTAGTGCCGGTTACTTTGGCGGTCGCGTAGATGAGATATTGATGTCATTCACAAACATTGTGCTTGTATTTCCGCAGTTGCCGCTACTGATAATCATTGCAGCCTTTGTGGGGCAAGTGGGACCAATAGTAATTGCGCTTATCATAGGCCTTTCATCCTGGGCTTGGGGTGCGCGTGTAATTCGTAGTCAAACGATGGCGATCCGGAATAAAGAGTTTATAATAGCAGCAGAGGTCATGGGTGAATCAAAACTTCGAATTATGTTTATGGAGATACTTCCTAACCTTATAAGTATTGTTGTTGGTGGCGCCATCGGCACTTGTATTTACGCGCTAATGGCTGAAGCTGGTTTGGAATTCCTTGGTTTGGGAGACCCAACAATTATTACATGGGGAACCATGCTGTTCTGGGCGCAGTCGAACTCCGCATTCATTGTGGGGGCTTGGTGGGACATGGTTGTTCCTGGTACTGCAATAGCCATATTCGGCGGTGGCCTAGCTCTCTTAAATATGTCTATTGACCAGTTATCCAACCCTAAGCTTAAAACCGGTGGTTACATCAAAACATGGCGCCGCATGAAATCTGATATTGAAGCGCGGAGGACAGAAGCGTGAACAGCCCACTTCTGAAAATTCGAAACCTTTGTGTCGATTATGTAACTGACTGGGGCAACGCCCGCGCTGTAAACAATGTGGATTTGGAAATATACCCTGGGGAGACAGTAGGTCTGGCTGGGGAGTCGGGGTGTGGCAAAAGCACACTCGCATTTGCCATAGCTAATCTGCACTGCGCACCGGCACTCATCACAGGTGGCGAGATTCTGTTTGAGGGCATGGATGTTCTCAAAATGTCAGATGATGAACTGCGCAGTTTCCGGTGGGCTAAGGCCAGCATGGTGTTTCAGAGCGCAATGAACGCACTGAACCCAGTGATTACAATTGGTGAACAAATGATCGATGTGGTGTTAGCGCATGAAGACGTAACCCGGGCTGAGGCCAAAGCGCGAGCTATCAAAAGTCTTGAGCTAGTTGATATTCACGCCTCTCGCATGGAGTCTTATCCACATCAGCTATCTGGAGGCATGCGTCAGCGCGTCGTAATTGCCATCGCACTGATACTACGCCCTAAACTGATCATCATGGACGAACCGACGACTGCATTGGATGTGGTTGTCGAGCGCGAAATCATGAATCAACTATATGACCTTAAAAAAGAGTTCGGTTTTGCCATCCTTTTTATCTCGCATGACCTTGCGTTGATGGGTGAGATAACTGACCGCATCGGCGTGATGTACGGAGGCAAAATGATTGAGCTTGGTGCGTCAACTGATTTGATAACTTCACCGAAGCACCCTTACACTCGTGGACTACTTAAGTCCTTCCCAACGATATTCGGGCCTAAAACGCGTTTAGAAGGAATCCCGGGCAACCCACTGAACCTTCTGGAAGTGCCCAATGGTTGCTATTTTCAGTCACGGTGTACGGAGTGTGTCGATCAGTGTATTTCGCAAATTCCAGCATTGAAACGCCTATCAGGAGACGCTCCACGAATGGTGGCTTGTCACTTGATCGACTAGGGTGAGCTTTTATGACTCAAACAGTATATTCCAAAGTGAATGCCGTGAAACAGTCCGGTAGTGAAGTCGAACAACTAGAAATAGATGGGCTTGTAATCGACTTTGCGCTCGACAACGCGTTGTTTAATCGCCAGTATATGCGTGCCGTTAACGGTGTTAGTTTCTCGATTAAAGCTGGTGAAGCATTAGCGATTGTAGGGGAGTCAGGTAGTGGCAAGAGTACGTGCGCGCGCGCGCTGACTCGTCTCTATGAACCTGCTGCAGGGACCCTGCGTCTAAACGGAAAAGATATCAACAATACTGCCGAACCTATCTCACAGAGCGAATTGGCTAAACGGGTACAGATGATTTTCCAAGACCCTTTTGGCTCCTTGAATCCTGTCCACACTATACGCCATCATCTATATCGCCCAATTAAGATACATATGCCCCACCTTAAAGGAGATGAAGTCGAACAATACATGTTCAAGACGCTCGAGAATGTGGGGCTGACCCCGGCGGCCCAGATAGCTGATAAGTATCCACATGAGCTCTCAGGTGGTCAACGTCAGCGCGTAGCTATTGCGCGCGCTGTTGCTACAGGTGCGCGCTTTATCCTTGCAGATGAGCCCATCTCGATGCTCGATGTTTCAATTCGGCTAGGGATTCTCAACCTGATGACGGATATGAAGGAAAGGGGTATTGGCTTCCTCTACATTACCCATGATATTGCTACTGCACGTTACTTCGCTGAGCGTACAGCGGTTATGTACGTCGGGCACATGGTGGAGTGGGGCGCGAGTGACTCGGTAACACAAACGCCAAGACACCCCTACACGCAGCTACTATTAAGTGCCGTGCCCGAGGTTGGGCGCAAGCGAGATGCAAAGCGCGCGGACAGTAAAACCAAGAATGAAATTCCGCTGTGGAGGCCAGACTCTGTCGGATGTCCCTTTGTTTCTCGCTGTACGCTTGCTGAGAAGCGCTGCAGTCGGGAGATGCCAGTAGCAAAGCAGGTAGCATCAGATCACTTTGTTCGTTGTTTTGCAGTGGAATGAGGTTGAATTGCGCCGTTGAAGGATTATCCCATGAATAGGTCGAATATAACAGAAGTTGCAAAGCTTGCAGGAGTTTCGGCATCTACGGTTTCACGTGTCACGAGTGGTAACGCAGTTGTTAAACCCGAGACACGTCAGCGAGTTCAGGAAGCAATGGACAAGCTTGGTTACAAGCCCAACTCTGCTGCGCAATCGCTCTCATCAAAACGCTCAAATACCATTGGAATGGTTGTTGCTGGTCTCGATGGTCCGTTCTACGGGCCGATGATTGCGGGCGTTGAGTCCTCCCTGCGCGCGCGCGCTAAACATCTTCTGATTGCCAGCGGCTCTGGAAACACAGAAAGCGAGGTCGAAGCCATTGAATTCTTGTTGGGTCGACAAGTTGATGGTCTGATTTTGCTAACTGAGTGGCTTGAGCAGCGCTATGTAGCGGAGCTATTGGCAAGAATTCCTGTCTACATGATCAATCAGTACTACGATGGCATGGACAATAGGGTCATGCTACTTGACGATTTGGACGGAGGGTACCGAGCAACCAAGCACCTGCTTGATAGAGGACACAAAGAGATCGCTTGTATTAGCGCTCAAGAGTTTAAAAAAGATGCTAATGACCGAGTGGAGGGCTATAAGGTTGCACTTCGAGAGGCTGGTATTCCTGTCTTAGATGATCTTATTGCGAGAACCTCCTTCGAGGTGCAAGGTGGTATTGACGGTATGGACCGATTATCGAAGCGAGGTCAAAACTTCACTGCGGTGGTCGCAGGTAATGATGAGTCTGCGGTGGGGGTTTACTCGTGGGCGAAGGATCATGGATTGCGGATTCCAGATGATATCTCCGTCATTGGGTATGATGATATATTGCTAGCGCGTGTCTTGACCCCGCCGTTGACTACTATGCATGCGCCTAATTTTGACATGGCGAAGCGGGCGGCTGATAGCGCGTTTAACGAAATATACCGCAAACGTTTACCGCTCGGAGGCAACTTTAAAACCACGCTAATTGAGCGTGAGTCGGTAGCAACTTTGATCTGAGGGAGAGAGGCGCCAGCCTCGTCTCATTAATCACGCCTTACCACCTCAATCTTAAGCTAGAAACAAAAATCTACTGTACAGCGTGGTTTTATTGTGGCTCGCCTTTTATATTTTGGGATGTTTGAAATTATTTTCAGGGGTCTCGTGTAGATCAGATTGTGATCGGAAAACGTCAATTCATTATTTTATTCCTTACTTGAGGTTCTCGACTTGCTTTATAGCTGGGTTTGTAGCAATATTATGAAAACGATTTCATATAGGTTAGAACGGTATCTATCCAAAAGTAATGAAAACAGGGCAGGGTCAGAACGTGATTACTGGTACTAAAACTATCTTTCCATCCATTCTTGCCGCGGCGATTATTGCTGCGTGCACCCTTTCAAAATCCGCGATTGCGCGTGGTCCTGACCTGCCTGTGGAGCTGCTTGGCGGTAGTTTAACTGTCGATGGCCTAGCAAAAGATGGTGCCGAGTACCAATTCGATACAGGTAATTCTCTATTCCTTGATCTTGGGCTTACTGGGTTAGGATTCGGCGGCGAGATGACCCTAAATGCAACGACTATGTCATCTGATAGCGACATCTACTTCAAGTACGGCGATCGTCTCACGGAACCGAATTACACGAATGGTGGTGATCAAGTCGAAGTTTACAGCTTCCAGGCGAGCCACATAGGGGACGAATACGATATTAATTTGTTCTACCACGTACCTCGCTATCACTGGGGCTATGAGGGTGATGCATTTGGTTTGATGTATGAAACAACCAACATGGCCGATCAAGACATCTGGAACGATAAGGCTCCGGCGGGTCTTGAGTTTGTTGGAAAAGGCTCTCTGGATGGTCTTAAAGTTGTTGGGGGCGAAGAGATCTACTGGGGTGCTAACCCGATGGTGATGGCAAAGTATCAGTTTGGTGATAAGAAGCAATACTCGTTTGTTGGCTCCTCTGACATGACTGATGGGCACATTGATGGGTTATCTCATTATCAACGCCTCTCTTTGCAGGGGGGATTTGAACTATCCGACACGTCAACCCTGGATCTTGGCATTTTGAAATCCGGTTCAGAAAAAGTGGGGCAGACCTTCCGCTACGACGACGGTAATAATGTTTACGAAGACCGGATTGAATCTCTAGATGCATATGCATTTAAAGCCCGCATCACAGAAAAGTTCTCAGGTGGTGTAAGTGCCTACGCTGAGTTCAATCACGCGGGTTTGGTTGCAGATGCGGGCGAACATCAAGAAATATGGACAACAGGGCTACCTCATTCTGAGCTGGGCAATAAGCGTACGCTTGAGATTGGTAGCGAGATAGTCCGAGGAAGTTGGATGTTTAAGCCTCGCGCTTTCACGAGGCGTAATTTGGTGGATTCTTTGTCGCCCGCGGCGCAGGCAGCTCTGGGTAAAAAGGTCACCCGCTCAATTACAACGCCCGAAACAATCCTGGTTTCGCCATTCTCCGTCACGAGTAACAGGGAAGCAGAAGCGATAGAGATATTTGCAACTTACGACACAACACCAAACACCTACTTCTACGAGTGGGACAATTATCTGAAAGAAGACGCGCCAGTCGCATTCAACATCGGACTGACGCACATTAACTTCAGAGGTAAAACTGATTCTAACATCATGGATTTTGACACCGGGGCATTTCCAGATGCTGGACGTGGTGCTGAGAAGGTAACCAAGGTTGAAGGACGTTTGGTACTCAATCCATCAGAAACTATTCGGTTAAATATGAATTTTGCTGCTGGTGAAAAGCAGCCAATCTTCTCGGATGTGGCCGTCAGCGACTTCGTTTCGGTCGATGGCACTGTCGTTCACGCTTCAAAAAACCTCTACCAGTTCAAACTAGCGCAGGATGCATATGGTGAATATGATTTCCAGGAGGATCAGGGTATTGCGTACCCACTTCAGATGGTTCTTGGCTATGAGCGCATTTTAGATCTTGGAGATGGGGATAGCCGTGTCGGTGTCAAAGGAACCAAGCGAACAAATGACGGTGCTGCTGATGAATCTGAAGTTCGCGCTTACTTAACATACAGTTTTTAGAGAAGAAGTTTCATAAATATGATGAAATTGAACCTTATCTCCGCAGTATTTATGATTGTGGCTTCCAGCCAAGCATGGGCTACTGATGGCGACTTCAATACGGTTGACTATGCTTTAAAAAAGGGATGGAAGCTCGAGTGGAGTGACGAATTCAACGGCAAAGATGTTGATGAGTCTAAGTGGGGTTGGGAACAGAACTGCTGGGGTGGGGGTAACAATGAACTGCAGTGCTATACCGATCGCCACAAGAATTCTTTCCTAAGGGACGGTAAGCTGGTTATTCGGGCTTACAAAGAGACTTTCCGCGGTTTGGCTGATGTTGAGGAGTCTGGGCGTAAAGAGAAGAGGACTTTGCCTTATACCTCCGCAAGGATGCGGACCAAAAATAAAGGTGACTGGACCTTTGGCCGCATCGACGTCAGAGCTAAGTTACCTGCGGGTCAGGGACTTTGGCCAGCCATATGGATGCTGCCAACAGACAGTAAATACGGTATTTGGGCGGCCAGCGGTGAGGTCGACATTCTGGAAATGGTGAGCCAGGCGCCCGAAGATCCGAATAAAGAGGTTCACGCAACCCTGCATTACGGCCGTACTTGGCCAAATAATGTTTATTCAGGTTCAACTTATGAATTTAAAGAGACTGATCCGACCAAAGAGTTTCATACCTACTCTTTAGAGTGGGCCGACGGTGAAATGCGTTGGTACATAAACGACCATCACTGGGTCACACAATACGCCTCAGGGTGGTGGACGCAGGTACCAGATGAGAATGGTGATCTGTACAATGTTGAGGGCAATGCGCCATTTAATGAGCGCTTCCATCTTCTGATTAACTTGGCTGTCGGTGGCACCTGGCCGGGCGAACCAGATGCTTCTACGAAATTTCCAGCGGAAATGGAGGTGGACTTCGTGCGAGTCTACTCCTGTCCGGGAGCGGAAGCATCACTGCGTAAATGTGCTACCAAAAACCGCCGTGCTGAGCGCAACTTTGGTACGCAGCCGCCTCAGATTATTAAATATGATCCTAATTTCATAAACGCTGACGTAGTAGATGTCTTCACGGACGCGGCGATCCCTCCCTATGCTTTGGGTACTTATGCTGCAGGTGGTAGTATTGAGACTTTACTAGTTGACGCTGGTGATCGTGGCAAAGTGACCCAACTCAACTTTAAAACTGATCAGGGTGTAGCGTATTGGCAGAGCCTAAAAGGGCATGACTTCACGCCGTTCCAGTTCGTTGAGTTCGACCTACGTAAGCTGGCCGATCCTAGGGCAAGTGGCGACATTATAATAAAAGTTGACTGTGGCTACCCGTGCGGTAGTGGCGAGTACAAGCTAAAGGACGCACCAACCAAGGATTGGAAAAGCTATCGGATACCGCTCTCTGCGTTGGTCGGTAACGCGGGCTCTTCGTTAGATCTGAAAAATGTGAATACACCACTAGTAGTTTCGCCTGAGTTTGGCAACCAGAATGGTGTTGTGTTGCAAGTAGATAATATTCGTATGGTTCGTTAATTCGAGCGCCACATTTACAAAAACCGGTCATGTGGCCAGTTTTTTTGTTTCGTACATGGATAAAGTGGCTTGAGCCAAGGTCACCGGT
>Ga0255784_10003531_pt1 | contig 11823 bp, 9 predicted proteins | sample 101ome_14_FD_179982 | JGI IMG/M metagenome (GOLD analysis project Ga0255784, IMG submission 179982) | Coastal salt marsh microbial communities from the Groves Creek Marsh, Skidaway Island, Georgia - 101403AT metaG (version 2) | ecosystem: Environmental > Aquatic > Marine > Intertidal zone > Salt...
CCTCTCTTATGATTTAGCCACGATCCGCTGTGAACTCGGGCTTGACGTGGTGCCGGAGATTCCAGAGGGTATTAAGGATATTGAAGCGCTTCGAGCGCTGTTCGAAACCTTTGAGTTCAAGAGTTGGATAGAGGAAATCGGTGCGCCGGCCGCGCGCCCACAGCCGCAAGTTGAAGCAGCCTATGAGACTGTGCTGACCCAAGCGCAGCTTGAGAGATGGTTAGAACAGCTCCAACAAGCGGAACGATTCGCCTTCGACACAGAGACCACCAGTCTTGATTACATGTCGGCAGAACTGGTTGGGCTTTCCCTTTGTATCGCCCCTGGCCAGGCGGCGTATGTCCCTCTTAATCATGATTACGACGGCGCGCCCGAACAACTGGATCGGCGTTTGGTCCTTGAGGCGATAGCGCCTTATCTGAATGACCCGAATAAATGTGTGATCGGACAGCATTTGAAGTACGACATCAATGTGCTAGCGCGATACGGCGTCCCGATCACCGGTCCGATTCACGACACGATGCTGCTGTCTTATGTGCTGAATAGCGTGGCCACTCGACACAACATGGACGATTTGGCCCAGTTTTATCTCGGGTATAAAACCACCAAGTTTGAAGAGATCGCAGGCAAGGGAGTTAAACAGAAAACATTTAACGAAATTGAACTCGAAGCGGCGGCTCACTACGCTGCTGAAGACGCGGATATCACGCTTCGGCTATTTGATGTGCTGTGGGCCAGGATTGAAGCTGAGCCAAGACTTCATCATGTCTATATGACGATTGAACGCCCGCTTGTTCAGATTCTTTCAACGATGGAACGCCATGGTGTCATGCTCGATGTGGATCGATTAAACGCGCAGTCAGCCGAAATTGGTTCATCTCTCGAGCGACTTGAGCAAGAGGCCCACGGCCTGGCGGGTGAAGCGTTCAATCTCGGTTCGCCTAAGCAACTCCAACACATTTTCTTCGAAAAACTTGGTTTGCCGGTTTTGAAAAAGACCCCAACGGGTCAGCCGTCAACCAACGAAGCGGTGCTTCAGGAATTGGCGTTGGACTACCCCCTCCCTCATGTCATTCTCGAGCACCGTAGCTTATCGAAGCTAAAGTCGACCTATACCGACCAGTTGCCTAAGCAGGTGAGACCTGACACGGGCCGACTGCATACTTCTTATCATCAGGCGGTGGCTGCGACTGGGCGGCTGTCAAGTACCGACCCTAATCTACAAAATATTCCCATACGCACTGAGGAAGGCCGTCGAGTTCGTAAAGCCTTTATTACCGCGCCTGGTTCGATCCTAGTGGCTGCTGACTATTCCCAAATTGAACTCAGGATCATGGCGCACTTGTCCAAAGATGAAGGATTGTTACGGGCCTTCAATGAGGGGCTTGACGTTCATCGAGCGACGGCCTCGGAGGTCTTTGGTACAACGCCCGATACGGTGACCACAGATCAGCGACGCAGCGCCAAGGCGATTAATTTTGGGCTGATTTATGGGATGTCAGCTTTCGGGCTGTCCAGACAGCTCAATATCTCTCGGCAGGACGCGCAAGATTATATTGATCTTTATTTTGAGCGTTATCCTGGCGTTCGCAGCTATATGGACGACACCCGAGCACAAGCGGCAGAGCAAGGGTATGTTGAAACGTTGTTTGGTCGACGGCTTTACCTGCCGGATATCAAAGCGGGGAACTTTCAGATGCGTCAAGCGGCCGAGCGCACGGCCATTAATGCCCCTATGCAGGGCAGCGCGGCGGATATCATCAAACTGGCCATGCGGTCAGTGCAGGCTTGGTTGGAGGAATCGTCGCTAGCGACGCGCATGATTATGCAGGTTCATGATGAATTGGTGTTCGAAGTGCCAGAGGAAGAGCTCGAGACTGCAGTGGCTCATATTCAGTCGCTGATGAGTTCGGCGGCACAACTGTTGATCCCGCTAGAGGTTGAGGTGGGTCAAGGGGTTAACTGGGAGGAAGCGCATTAGTCAAAGATTATTTTTATATTGATTGGAACTTTTTGGGGAAAGGTGAGTCAGAGAAGTTGTAACGCCTTTAGGCAGCAAACTTCGGTATTTCCCCATTTAGCCGAAGTCCCTAGCCCTGGTCATGATCCCCGTTGTGACCAGGGTTTTTTTTGCCTTGAGGCCAAGAAAGGCCGCGCCATCGGCCGGGTCATTCAGATGACCTGAGCTATCCTTGTATCTCCGCATCTCCGGGTAATCATGAAGCATGGGCTGCTGGCTCGAGTCTGTCGAGCGCGTGCGAAAACGGGGCTAAAAGCCGATGGATCCTAATCGAATCGCGGGTCGCAGGCTGAGCACTGTGATACGGCTGAGTCCTTCCCGTCTGTCATTCGCCGATGAATCATGTCACCCGGTGCTTGGCATTTGATGATGACTCGTGATGTCCGCAGGCAATCTTCCGATGGGCGTCAAAGCACTGAGGTTCGTTATAGAGGGTTACGGAGGTCGATAGTGCAAATGGGGTCTTGGTAGCAAATCGAGAAGGACTTAACGTCAAACCCAAGTTTCGCGAAAGCGATGAGTGAGAATCTTGGTGCGACGCGCCTTCTTGAAGCCGGCACCCACCACCACCACTTAGACGGCGTCTTGGCCGCTCGAGTCAATGGCGGTTTGAAACCATCCTGATAGCGTCCCTCTCAGTTCGTCTAAACCCAGACCGCTGGTTGCCGAGAAGAGCTGAGAAGATCCGACGGCGCTACTTTCGCGCTGAAACCGAAAGAGCGCTTGTTGGCTTTGGTTCTTGGATAACTTATCTGCCTTGGTCAGCAGCACATGGAGATGAAGACCGGCTGTCTTGGCCCAATCGATCATTGCTAAGTCAAAGGGTTTGGGTTCGTGTCGACTGTCGACGAGGAGTACCAGCCCGATGAGGCTCGAACGGCTTCTCAGATAGTGGTCCAGATGTTGTTGCCAAAACTGTTTTAGCGACTGCGGGACTTTAGCGTAGCCATAGCCTGGCAAATCGACCAAACGCCGATCGTCATCGAGGGCAAAGAAATTGATGAGTTGGGTTCGCCCCGGGGTACGACTGGTCCTTGCAAGACGCTTTTGTTGAGTCAGTCGATTCAGCGCGCTGGACTTGCCGGCGTTTGATCGCCCGCAAAAAGCGATTTCAAAGCCCCGGTCAGGTGGTGCTTGAGAGACGTTCGCGGCGCTCGTTAAAAAGCTCGCTTGTTGGAACAATTGCATAGACATTGGAGGAACGGACTGACCTGTCACTTAGGCAACTTTTCGATATAATACCGCATCTTTTTTTGGGGCTATCCAGCGCCGGGTCAACTCAAAGTCTCGGTGACTAGGTACCAAGTGGTTTTGACGCAAGGTTCATTTATCTCATGATTCGATTGTTAATGGCTTTAGTTTTGGCAAGCACCTTAGGTAGCGCATTGGCTGACGGCGATGCAGAGAGAGGCAAGACGCTCACGGCGACGTGCGTTGCGTGCCACGGAGATAACGGCAATAGCCTAGCGGGTTCTTTTCCGAATATTGCAGGCCAAAGTGAAAAATACCTCTTAAAGCAGCTGCGCGACATGAAATCCGGCGCGCGCGCACAAAACTTGATGGCTGGCATGGTGGATGGCCTATCTGATCAGGATCTACAAGATCTTGCCGCTTATTACACCGCCCAGCCCGCCGCTGAGGGCGCGGCAAACCCCGAACTTGCGTTAGAGGGCGAGCATATTTACCGCTCTGGGATTGCGCGAAAAGGGGTCGCTGCGTGCACCGCTTGCCATTCACCCACGGGCCAGGGCAATGCGTTGGCCACATTCCCTCGTCTTGCCGGGCAATGGGCTGAATACACCGAAGCCCAGTTAAAAGCATTCCGTGTGGGCGAGCGCAAAAATGATGGTGAAAGCAAGATGATGCGGCTCTCTGCAATGGACCTTAATGATCGCGAAATTGCTGCGGTGGCATCTTACCTCGCTGGTCTGCGACAATAGTCCAAACTTTGACCTGTTGGATGACTATGCGTAGATTGATTCTGGTCGCCGTGACCTCGGCGTTCGCGCTGATCTCGTCGACTTTGCTCGGTGCTCAATACGAAGAGGGTGTCCATTACCAGGTGCTTGACCCTCAGGCGCCGCTCTCTACCTCTGGCGAGGGGATAGAAGTCAGCGAGTACTTTTCTTACGGTTGCGGGCACTGTTTCCAATTCGATCCCGTCCTGAACGCTTGGCTTGATAAGCAACCTGAGGATGTCAATTTCGATCGAACGCCTGCTGTTTGGAACGACTACTACGGTAACCTCGCCCAGACCTACTACACGTTAAAAGCAATGGATTTATTAGAGTCTCTGCACGTTGCAGTGTTCGAAGCGATCCACATTCAACGGAAAAATTTGAGCAAACCCGGCGTGATGGCGGATTTCTTAGAAGAAGCCGGCGTCGATCCCGAAGCCTTCGCAAAGGTATTTAACAGCTTCGGCGTTAGAATGAGCTTGCAGCAGGCAGATGCCCGCGGCAGAGCTTATCGGGCATCAGGCGTGCCAACGCTGATTGTGAATGGGAAATATCGTATCGAGACCCGTGGTGCTGGCAGCGTTCAAGAAATGTTGAAAGTTGCCGAATTTCTAATTCAGTTAGAGCGCCAATCCTAAGCGACCTCTCGGGCGAAACAGCAACTGTTCGTCCATCGACCCTTTTGTGCTCAAAGGAAGCTTCAGAATCGAATTGAGTCGCGTAATGATCTGAATGATTCGTTACCAATTGCGCAAGCGCAGAGGGGCGTTTGCCTTAAATCCTTGAGGGGTTCGCTCAATAAAAGCCCGTGTTCAGCCCTGAAGTGAGGTAGCGCGAGCCCATGTGTTTACTTCTAGCGATGCCGCTCCAGTGAAGCCAGCGCCCGTTCGTTGAATTGGGTCTGTCCTTCGAATAAAATTCGCCATGGCATCGCGATTTCCAATCTGTACCTTCCCGAAAGCTTTATCTCTCTTCGCCGCGTGCCGATCAATTGACTCGAAATCGACCCTTTTCCTACCTGGGGCCCATATCCCGTGGGGTTCGTTGCAGGGTCTCACGTTGTTTACGAATAGTCCCTGAGGAGCCCCGATGGCGAGAATTATTGAAGACATCTCTCGTACTTTTGCAGAGTATTTGCTCTTACCGCGACTGACACCTCGAGAATTGCGAACCGATGCCATTTCCCTTGCAGCGCCCGTCGCGGCAAGAACCATGGATGAATCGCCTTTTTCGATCAATATTCCGGTCGTCTCTGCTTGTATGCAATCCGTTTCAGGCACTCGACTCGCGATCTCGTTGGCGAGGCAAGGCGGCCTCAGCATGATTTATTGCTCGCAAAGTGTTGAGGCACAGGTGGCCATGGTTCGTGAAGTGAAGGCACACAAGGCCGGGTTCGTGACCAGCGGCGCTAATACAACGCCGAGCAGCACACTGTCCTCGATCGTAGATACCATGCATCGAACGGGCCATTCGACGATTCCGGTCACAGAGGATGGGACCGCCAATGGCGTGTTCTGCGGACTGATTACGGATCAAGATTTCTGGGAGTTCGAGGACGACTTGAACAACCTGGTTGAGCACCATATGACACCAAAATCGGATGTCATTTTCGGAGAAGAAGGCATCTCATTGAGAGAAGCCAACCAGCTTCTTCATCGCCACAAGAAAGATTGCCTACCGATCTTGGATGCAAAGGGACGACTGAGTGCGTTGGTCTTTAAAAAGGACTATGTAGATCATCAGAAAAATCCAAATGAATTATTAGACGAGCAGAAAAGGCTGTGCGTGGGCGCGGCAATCAATACTCACGACTATAGAGAGCGAGTCCCGGCCCTGATCGAAGCTGGCGCCGATGTGCTGTGTTTCGACTCCTCGGATGGGTTCACAGAGTTTCAGTTAGACGCTGCGCAGTGGATTAGGTCCTCTTTTGGAGAAAAGATCGTCATTGGTATGGGCAATATCGTTTCGGGAGAGGCCTTTGACTATCTAGCTTCCTCTGGCGTTCCTGACTTTATCAAGGTGGGTATCGGCGGCGGATCAATCTGCATCACACGTGAACAAAAGGGTGTTGGTCGGGGGCAAGCCTCGGCGCTTCTGGAAGTGGCCGAGCATAGAGACAGGTACTTCGCCGAACATGGTCGATACCTACCGCTGTGCTCAGATGGAGGGCTAGCGAACGACACACAGATTGTCATGGCGCTCGCTATGGGAGCCGATTTTGTCATGATGGGTCGTTACTTCGCCATGACGGAAGAGAGCCCCACCGAGAAAGTGTCCATTAACGGACAAATGTACAAACCCTATTGGGGAGAAGGAACTCGCCGAGCGCAAAATTGGCAGCGTTATAGTGAGGATATGGGCACGCGTAAGATGGTGTTCGAGGAGGGCGTAGATGCATTTGTACCCCTCGTGGGTTCTGTGTCTGAGGTGCTATCGACCACGCTAGAGAAGCTAAAAAGCACGATGATGAATACGGGCGCCAGCAACTTGGCGCAGTTTCGTAACCAAGCCATATTAACTTTGGTGTCCGAGCAATCCATTGTTGAGGGTGGTACGTCTAATGTGTTCAAGTTTTCAAGAAATCGCGATTTGGACGAAGCGGACTGGGGTAACTAGCCCCAATTTCCGGTATACTCCCTCGCCGAAATTCGAGGTAGGACAGGCAATATGAAAAAAGTTTTCATCAGCGTTATGGGGTTAGCCTTTGCCGCGTGGATTACAGCGGTTATGGCAAATCCAATCGAAGACGACATCATTGCCCGCATTCAAAAGATTGGAAACGTCTGTCTTGAAGGGGAGGCCTGTGCAGGCCAAAAAGTCGCCCAGGCGGCTGCAGGCGGTGCCAAAGATCCCCAGGCTGTCTATGATCGAAGTTGCGCCACGTGCCATGCCATGGGGATAGCAGGCGCGCCTAAGTGGGCTGACGTTGCTGCGTGGGGTCCTAGAATCGACAAGGGCATGGATGTGCTATATGCCAGTGGGATTAATGGGCTGGCGCCGGGTATGCCAGCAAAAGGCATGTGTTTTGACTGCTCTGATGACGACATCAAAGCAGTAGTCGACTTGATGGTTGCCTCCGCAAAGTAAATCCAGAGAATCGAGCGCCAGAGTGGCACCCTACTCTGGCACCGAACCTTTCCCCTTTTTGGTTTGACATCAGATCCAACCGCCCTGCTCGGTCTCGGACTGAAGCGCTGACGTTAGGCTCTATGCCCTTAATGCGTCAATGCGGTTTTGCCTCAGCCATCCAGCTTCATTGTTACGACGACCCAAGGGCCGTTCGAAGGGCTAGAGCGCCCTCCACGTGATTGACCAAAACGTCATCTTCAAGATGTAGATCTGCCAGCGTCCGACTGACTTGCATGATCTTATTCACGGAGCGCGCGGATAAACCCAGGGCGTTCGCGGCGTCAATCAAGAAGCCCTGGGCCTTTCGCGTCAATCGGATCTCAAAATCTTTGGGCTTTTTTTCCAGACGGATGGTACGAAATTGTCTCGCGGACTCGAGCTGTGCGAGTAGATCATCGCCGAGATCTCCTGCATCCCTTTCGAAAAGGCGCTGAGATGAAACCGGGGACACAGCGACTTGTAGATCGATACGGTCGAGAATGGGCCCCGAAATTTTCTGTTGGTATCTTAGCACCCGTTGAGGATCGCATCGGCAAGGTCGACCGCTGCCAAGCCAACCACAGGGACACGGGTTCATTGCTGCAATCAGTTGAAAGCGTGCGGGATAGGTGACTTGATAATGTGAACGGCTGAGAGAAATGACACCTGACTCGAGCGGTTCTCGGAGTTGATTCAAGGTGACTGCAGAAAATTCGGGAAGCTCATCGAGAAACAAAATGCCGCCATGGGCAAGAGATATTTCCCCCGGTTTTGGGGGTGCGCCACCCCCTATTAAGGCGGCAGATGACGTAGAGTGATGAACACTTCGAAACGGTCGTTCATCGATCTGATGGGTGAGCGTTGGCTTTGACTGAAGCGATCGGATACACGCAATTTCCATTCTTGTTCGGTCTTTGATTGGCGCAAGCAATGGCATCATCGCCTGCGCCAGCATGGTTTTACCCGAGCCCGGTGGCCCGCATAGCAATAGATGATGCCCCCCCAACGCTGCGGTCAGCAGTCCAAGCTTGCCCAGGGGTTGATCCCTAATGGCGTGAAGTTGCTGCCCAGCCACCTGGGTCATCGATTGAGACCGATTTTGATCGGCGTGTGCACCCCCGCGAGTCGATGGTTTGGACGTGGGTTGAAGGCTCGATGGGGTGCGCAGGTCAGAGAGATGATCCAGCGAGACATGTCGCAGGTTTGTGAGGTAACTGGGGAACGAGGTGCTCGCACAAACCAAAGGCTGGCCGCTTTCTTGGCAGGCTTTCGCCGTAAGCAGCAAGCCGGGCACTGGCAGGATGCTGCCATCGAGCCGGAGTTCACCCAAGGCGCAATAGTCCGCCAATGCACTCTTGGGCAGTTGTTGGCTTCGGGCTAATAAAGCCAGTGCAATGGGGAGATCGTAGCCTGGATGGTCTGTGGGTAGATCGGTGGGCGATAAGTTGATCGTGATTCTTTGATCAGGGACTTTGAAACCGCAATTCAGAAGCGCAGCTCGGACGCGCTCACGGATGGCTTTTCCTCTCGCTTCGCTTAGGCCGACGATTTGTATTTGGGGGAGCCCGGGTCTGATATCTGCCTCGACATTCAGCTGCGGGGTATCCAGTCCTAAAAAGGCGGTGGAGTAGATGTTAGGTTCGTGATCTTTCATGTCGCGCATTAAACGCCGCTGACCGCGAACTGGTCTTGAGTCGTGAGCGGGCAACCTTGTGCGTCAATGCACTCTTTTGGCGCAATGGTGCAGTGATTAGGAACGGAAGTGACTGGCTTGAAGCACGATTGGGCGCTTCAGCGTGAGCAAAGTCCGATATTGGGTCGCATAAACCACTCGAAATTAAGAATCCTTGCGAGATCTCATTGGAAATCTTTGCGCAGGACGATGTTGGCATAGCCTATGCATTAGTGATTGGACTGAAAGAGATGGCCCAGCAAGGTTGATGGTTGCTGGGCCAGAGCTCTGGATGGAAGGGAATGTGCTTCACTAGATTGAATGCAGTAGACTGCGCTCATCAGGTGTTGCAATAGAGTAAAGGGACGGTTACAAACGGAACAAATTGTTGTTCGTGGATGATCGGGCGCGTTGCGCAGCTGAAAGGCATCTCATCTAAAAAGTTGAGCGCGCAGGCTAAATGATTCGTGAATGAGTGTTTGATCCGAAACAGAACGCCCAGTTTTTATTTGGATGTGTTCGGGAATGCTGACCGATAATGACCGATATAAGGAGAATGTATGAAATTGGTCACTGCCATTATTAAGCCATTCAAACTCGATGATGTTCGGGAAGCGCTATCTGAAATCTCGATCCAGGGGATGACCGTCACTGAGGTGAAAGGATTTGGTCGCCAAAAGGGCCATACAGAACTCTACCGAGGCGCTGAGTACGTGGTCGATTTCTTGCCTAAAGTAAAGATTGAAGTAGCCATTGATGACGCAAGCCTGGACGGCGTTATTGAGGCTATCACCAACGCCGCTAACACGGGCAAGGTGGGTGACGGCAAGATATTTGTCACCGCTTTGGAAGACGTCATTCGAATCAGGACTGGCGAGACTGGCGCCGAAGCAGTCTAGCGTTTGGAGGGCGGTCGAGGGCTGCGTCCACGTCAAAAAGGTGATCAGTTTCACAGTGTTTGTCATCCAATGGCCAGCCGCTTCTTGATTCCCGGCGTTCGAACCCAACGCCCTCGTCTCTGCTGATTTCAAATAACCCGAATAATAGAAGGGCCAACCTGTCATGTGGGCGCTAAGCTCGCCTCTGGCATTTGGGTCGGCCGTTTTTTAGCCAGATGCACGCCAATGCCGCACTCACCGAGATTCTTGAGCGCGAGGCCCATCAGGCGTTTGTCGCTGATCCAGATACGACAGACAGCTCCGCTTTCTGAACGATGCGTCATCACGAGTCACTGACATGCTCCCGCGCTACCCGAAGGCTCGGCCCGAGTCGTTAAGTCTTTCAATCTAGGGCGAGTCACGGTCGTCGGCCCGGCGTTGAGGTTGGCGCGGGCTGCTCGGCCCGACGCCCGCGTTAAAGTCAAGGTTAACGGAAACCATGTAGAATGCCCGCGCATTTGTAGTTGGGAAGGCATCCTATGCAGTATGTCAGTACACGGGGGGGCGTCGCGCCGATCGGCTTTAAAGACGCGATTCTTATGGGTCTGGCAACGGATGGCGGTCTGATCGTGCCCGACGTGGTGCCTTCCGCCGAGGGTCATCTCGACGAATGGGTTGGACTCTCATACTCAGAGCTCGCCTTTCAAGTGATCCGACTTTTTTCCGATGACATCAGCGATGAAGATTTGGCACGCATGGTGGCAGCCAGTTATTCACGGTTTGATCATCCATCCGTTGCGCCCTTGGTCGATGTGGGCTCACTCTCGGTTCTGGAATTGTTCCATGGACCAACGCTCGCGTTTAAAGATATTGCTCTGCAGTTTTTGGGCGAACTTTTCGCTCATGTGTTATCCGAGCGCGGACAAACACTGAATATCCTTGGTGCCACCAGCGGGGATACTGGATCAGCGGCCATTGAGGCGATGCGGGGACGTCCAGGCATTCGCGTGTTCATTATGTTTCCAGAGGGTCGAACAAGTCCGCTCCAGGAGCTTCAGATGACCACCGTACTCGATCCCAATATCTTCAATTTAGCGGTAGACGGAAGCTTCGACGACTGTCAGAAATTGTTGAAGTCAGTGTTTGGCGACCTAACCTTTAAGGACCAGTGGTCATTGGGTGCGGTCAATTCGGTGAATTGGGCGAGAGTGCTTGCGCAAGTGGTCTACTACTTTTGGTCCTGGTACCAGTTGAAGTGCCCAGCTTCATTCGACGTCACCGTACCCACGGGTAATTTCGGCAATATTTTCGCAGGGTTTCTGGCTAAGAAGATGGGTCTGCCCCTCGGCCAGCTCAATCTCGCGACCAACGACAATGACATTCTGGCTCGTTTCTTTCGCTCCGGTGCCTACCAGCGTGGACAAGTGCACTTCTCATTGAGCCCGGCGATGGATATTCAGGTGGCCAGCAACTTTGAGCGCTATCTTTATTATCAGTTGGCGGAGGATCCGGTTTCAGTTAAATCCTTTATGACGCAATTCCAGGACGAAGGGGATGCAACGCTCCCTGCCCCGGAAGGAAATTTCAATTGGTTCAATGCAGGGTCGGTCAGCGACGAAGAGACGGTTGAGACGATTCGTCGGCTCCATGAAGCGCACGGTTATTTAGCCGATCCTCATACCGCGGTCGGTATTGCGCTTGCAGAAAAAAGCCGGCGCCAGGGCGTTCCCATGGTTTCCCTTGCGACGGCGCACCCGGCCAAATTTGTTGACGCTGTGAGCCGAGCCCTGCCCGGCGTGGACAACGTGCATCCAGTTCTGAATGGGCTTGCCACCAAAGAGACTCGAAAATATTCGATCATCGCGGATGAAGCCTCGTTGAAATCCTTCATCGAATCCGCTTGCGACTAGCGGTTCAAACGCGCAATGGCATCAGGTAGCTCTTCGAGATGATGAACGACCTCGTCATAGGGCGGGGGAGGGCTGACGGGTCGGCCATCGGGTGACTGAAACCACACCGTCTTGAGACCGATAGACGCTGCTGCTCGAATGTCGAGATCAGGATCATCACCCACATAAACCATTTCATGAGGCTCGCAACCCACCCTTGAAAGCGCATATAAAAACAATGCGGGTTCAGGTTTGGGAGCGCCTTCTTCCTCTGCCGATCGAACAAAATCAAAGTATT
>Ga0255784_10003566_pt1 | contig 11748 bp, 10 predicted proteins | sample 101ome_14_FD_179982 | JGI IMG/M metagenome (GOLD analysis project Ga0255784, IMG submission 179982) | Coastal salt marsh microbial communities from the Groves Creek Marsh, Skidaway Island, Georgia - 101403AT metaG (version 2) | ecosystem: Environmental > Aquatic > Marine > Intertidal zone >...
AGAACAAAGTGATCATGCACCTAGTATATTAAATAAAGAGCTTATTAGTTTAGAAACTATTAAAGAAAAATTTAAAAAAGAATACTTTCCAAACATTAAAATTATAAACTTTTGTGGTAGTGTTGATGAGCCAACATCTCATCCTAAGTTTCACGACATTGTAAAATATTTTGCAGAATGGAATACACATATAAACATTGCAACTAATGGAAGTACAAGAACAACAGAATGGTGGGAAAAATTAGCAAACATTTTAACTTGCAGTCATAGAGTCACATGGGGTATTGATGGTAGTGATGAGTTATCAGAACACTACAGAGTTGGTAGTAGCTTTAAAAAAGTACAGCAAAATTTTAGAGCATTTAATAAAGCAGGTGGAAAAAGTGTTTGGCAGTTTATAGAATTTGAACACAATATGCATCAAACAGAAATTGCAAAACAAATGGCTAAAGATGAAGGCTTTGTAGATTTCAAAACTATTATAAGCCATAGGAAAGATACAAAAGATATTGTACACAAAAAAGTTGAAAACAAAGTTGAGTCTCCTTGTATAGAATGTAAATATGCAGGACAGAAACGTATCTTTGTAAACCATATGGGCAATGTTATTCCTTGCTGTCACCTAAATGCTAAGATGATGGAGTACAGTGTTACAGGTAGAAAAAAAGATCGATTTGAAGAAATACTTGAAGAAAACAACAATGACATGCATATAAACTTGCGTAACAATAGTATCAAAGATATTATTGAAGGTCCAGTATTTACAACTATAGAAGAAAGTTGGACAGACACTGATAGAATAAAAAAATGTGTGTCAACATGCAAAATGAAGAATCAAGATAAGTTCATTAAAGAAAAACTATAAATATTTTCATGCAAGAATATCTAAACACAATCAAACAATGTCAAAGAAACTTCGATCTAAACAAGCCAGTAAGTAATGATCATATTCAACAACTTATAGATGTAGCTCATAACGCACCTAAGAAAAATAGTATGAGATTTTTTAGCCTTGTAGTTTTACAAAGCCGAGATAAAGTGCATGAATTTGCAAAAGTTACATTACCTGAAGTACTAGCTAAATCAGGTGCACCTGATGCTGTTGTACAAGCTCAAGCATATGCACCGTTAGTTATGTGTTGGGTACACGACGATTATTTACACAAAGAATATTTTGCTCAAGAACCACACAAAGCCGCTGGACACGATCCTGATATGAAATATTTACATGTTGGAATAAGCAGTACTTGTGTTGCAATGAAAGCGGCTGAGCTAGGATATAAAACAGGATTTTGTGCGTGTTATGGTAGTAGCAGAGAACTACTAAAAAAATACGGCATAGATGGTGAGATTGTTTTATTTTTAGGTATAGGACATCCACAAGAAAATATAAATTATTACGAAAAGAAAACACCAAGTTGGCCTGATGAAACAAAATTTGAAGAAGGTGATTATGTGTCACAAGATTTCATAGACAGCGAAACTAGAAACAAAAATAACTTTTTATGTTTAGATCCTATAACAAAAATTCTTTGATTGACAATACAAACAAAAGATCGTATAATAAACTATGAATAAAGATTTGAAATGGTCCAATTATGACTTTACTAAGATTCCGTTTGAAGACGTTGTTAGTGTTGGTCAGCGTACTCTATTGTATAGAGATTTATTCACTGTATCCTGGCTACTTGGACGCTTCTGCAATTACAGATGCTCCTACTGTTGGCCTTACGCACGAAGCGATCGTAAAGACCACCGTCCTACCGAGCTCTGCTTGCGTACAGTGGATGAAATTAAACGTCAAGCCCGAGACAACGGCTTCAATTCTTTCCACTTCTCCTTGTCGGGAGGAGAGCCTACTTTCCATCCTGGATACTTGGACATATTAAAGTATCTAGCTGATGATGTAAAAAATACAAACTACACAAGTATACACATGACCAGTAATTGTAGTCGTCCTATGAAGTGGTTTGAAACTTATGTAGAATATGCAAAACCTTTCCATAGAGCAAGTATTACAGCAAGTCTGCACACAGAACATGTAAACACAAAGGAGAAGATGCAGGAATTTGCAGACAAATTAATCCTGTGTCAAGAACACGATGTACAAGTTACAATTAATCAAGTTATGGTACCAGATTGGTTTGAAAGAGATTGGGAAAACGCTTTATTTTTTCACGAACAAGGAATTAACGTCACTCTTAAACCGCAGTCCGACCCTACCGCGTCTAGAGTAGTAGATGGCTATACATCTGAACAAATGAAAAAATTATATAATGGCATGCCACAACGTGCATATACAGAACAAAAACGTAAGTGGAATGATAGGCCAAAACCCAAATTTAGGGTAAACGAAGACGATAAATATTATCAAGAGCATAAAAGTGTTCCTTGGCATATGCAAGTTGAATTTAGAGATACTAAAGGAAAACAATGGTATATGGATCAAGCAGAACGTTTTAATGCTTTTAACTTTAACCAATTCTGCGGATGGGAATGTAGTTCAGGTTTTAGAAGCATTATTATCCGCGAGCCAGATGGCTCTATAAAAAGATCGTACTCTTGTCACGATGCACCGCTAGGAAATATCGAAACAGGTTTTAAATTGTTTGATAAACCTATGCCTTGCATAACAAAAAGTTGTGTAAGCTCTGCAGATAGCAAAATTCCAAAAAGGAAGGAAGGTGCAAAAGTCCCGTTGTATCCGGGAGATAAGAGTTATGAAAAAGATATATTTCACTCAAGTTAATAATTTAATATCAGAAGCAGTTTTTTTGCCACTCAGTGTTGCCTATATATGGGAATACTGTAAAGCCAATGTTTCTGGTTGGGAGTTAGGAGATATATTATTTGAACGTGATACTATTGAAAATTATTTGCAAAAAATAGTAGATCCTGATGTTGTAGGTATAAGCACCTATGTATGGAATTGGAACATTAGCAGAGAATTAGCTAGAGCAATAAAAAAGAAATATCCTAATTGCATAATAGTTATGGGTGGCCCACAAGTACCTTACAAGCAAGAATGGTTACGTAAGAACAGAGACATTTGTGATATTATTATAACATATGCAGGAGAACGTGCTTTTGCAGAAGTATTAAAAGGCAACTATGATGCGCCTGGTATAATGACTGTAGACAGTTATACTGCTCCTAGTCCAGATAGAGAAATAAATGATATTCCTAGTCCTTATCTTAGTGGACTAATGGATAGTTTAATGAAACCTAATAAAAAATACAGTACAGTTATTGAAACAAACAGAGGTTGTCCATATGCTTGTACATTTTGTGATCAAGAAGCATTGTATTATAATAAGATAGCAAAATTTGATTATGATAGGGTTATTGCTGAAATAGATTGGGTAGCAAATAATAAGATAGAATTTTTATATTTTGCAGATAGTAATTTAGGTATATTTAACAGAGACATAGATTTTATAAAACATATTGCAAAGTGTAGAAAAGAACAAGGCTATCCAAGACAAATAGATTATGCTACTGCTAAACAACAACCAAAAAGAATTGTTGAATTAGGACGTATATTAAATCAAGAAGCAAATATAAAACGAGGAGTTACTATTGCTCTACAAAGTATGAATCATAAAACACTTGAGGCTATACGTAGAATAAATGTAGCAAATAAAGATTTAGAAAAGATTGTAAGCGATTATAATTCAGCAGGTGTAGATAATTACTGTGAATTAATTGTTGGCCTACCAGAAGAAACTTTAGGTAGCTGGATAGAAGGTATTGGCAAGATATTAGAAATAGGCAGTGACCATGCTTTAACTGTACATCCTCTAAGTGTTGTTCCTAATACTCCGTTTTCACAAAAAGATTACATAGAAAAATATGGTATGAAATACACAGCTACTCCTGCACCGGCTGGAGGGAATACATATCCTAATGATAGTAAAGGTGAAATAGATTATGTATGTTACGAAAGTAATAGTTTTACAAATGAAGAATATATTGATATGTACTTTTTTGCAAAAGGAATAGTTATTCCACATCATTATCACGGAGTTAGCCAGGTTATTGCTACATACCTTAATAGTGAACATAATATAAAATTAATTGATTATTACAAATTTTTATTTCAATATAGTAAACACAGTAATGGTTTATTACATAAAGAATACATTAAACATACAGAAAGCCTAAAGCAAAGTTTGTTTAATAACAAAACTTGGGGCAGAATAGTTGACGACTGTGATGATTTCCATTTTCAAGATAATGGAGCAACAGCCGCAACACTTTATACAAACATATATGAAATACACAAAGAAATTGTAGATATAGTTTACAAAAGATACAAGATAGATGTTAATGAAGTAGCTAGTTTTAATAAGCACATACTAGATCTGTATCAATATAAACCAGACACAAAAAGTTTTAGTAAAAATTATTACAGTTGGTTTTTTTATAAAGACAAACTAAAACAAATACGTACAGCGGTTACAACTACGCCTGTACAATATAAAAATAAATTAGATCATACAAGAACATTATTTTGGTATGGAAGAAAAAGCAAAAGATGTTTTTTAGAATGTAAGGAGTATCAATATGATACGTATAGCTGACGTTATTCCTAATGTATCAACAATGCATAAAAAAGGTGTTGAAACAGAATGGAAAAGCACACACAAATTATTTGAAAATAAGAAAATACTTTTAGTAGGAGTACCAGGACCTTTCTTAGTTGAATATGCCGCAACACATATGAGGACCTATGAGTTCTGTTACAAGCAAATACAGGATTTAGGTATAGATGAAATTTGGTTCACTAGTGTAGATGATTGTTATGTACAAAATGCATGGTTGAAAAGTGAAGGTATAGAAAAAATACAAAACTTGCCAGACCCTGCAGGAGAATGGGCAGAAGCAATAGGCATGCTAGAAGATATGACTAAAGAAGGCTTAGGTAAACATCGTAGCCATAGATACGCAATGATTATAGATAATTTGATATGTAAAATAGTAAAGTATGAAGACTTTACACATAATCCTATGACTTGTTTTCAAGTTAGTGATGCAAATAGTATGATTAATTATTTAGAAAATATTAAAACAACATATGAAAGGTGGAATGATGACGCAAGAAATAAAGTTAGCGCCAATGGAAAAAGTAAGTGATTTTGCAATAGAACTTCCTAACCTTTGGTATGACAAAAAGTTTTTATTAGATCATTTGAACAGCATTGATACTGATAATTGGTATTTGTTTGATTGTGGACATGTACGTTGGACAGTTCATGAATCTTATAAAAATAATCCAAGACTAGAGTGTAAAAATTATGTATGGACAGAGTTTCATCAAGAACTAGCAGAACTGTTTAATCCTGCTATTATGCCAGATACTATGTTGTATACTTGTACAGGAGAAGGAGGAGTTCCTCCGCATCAAGACAGAAATAGACTTGCAATTTTAAATATTGCTATTAGAGGTGAGTTTGAAAATAAAAGCCCTCAACCATTCTATGAAGACTTTGATAGAGAGTCTCATATATTCGATATGGAATATCATATAAGCGATGATACAAATGAATTTGCTCCATGGATATTTAAAGGTTCCAAAATTCACGGTGTTGAAAATAAAGGAGATCCTACTAGAGCAATACTAAGCTGTTGTTGGAGACATCATACATATGAAGATATTTTTGATAAGTTAAAAGATGGCACACTAGTAAATTGGGAAGTAAACAAAACAAACAAAAGGATTAAATTTATATGAGTGATGAAAAAGCATATGCCCGTTTGCACACTATGGGCGATTGGCTAGAAATGCAATCTTTTAATGCAAAAGAAATAATGAAAGAACTTGAGCCTTTTGCTAATGATTGGAAACCATATAACAGGAAAAAACCTAATAATAGATTTGGTCTAAGCATTACAAGTTTAGATGGAAAACTTAGTGGTATTCCAGACTTAGATAGTTTGTATGAATATAATAAATTACATAATACTAATATAAACAATCAGGACATAAAAGAATATACGGATGTATACAAACAATCTCCTGCATTACAAAAAATTATTGAACCATGGAAACCTTGGTTAGGAAGATGTCATTTCTTAAAACTAAACGCAGGAGGATATTTTCCAGAACATTATGATATAAACAAGCTGGATTATTCTTACGAAGATACAAGATTAATTGCATTTGTAAACAATAGCAGTAAGTACACATTAAAATTTTTGTACGAAGATAAACTTATGCAAGTAGAAAATGGAAATTTGTATTGGTTTAATGCAAGTAAAAGGCACAGTGTATTTTCTATGAAAGATGACTGTATTATGATTGTGTTTTGTTTGAAATTTGATAAAGATCTTTTTAAAACAATGATAGAACAATATAGGATGAAGTAATGAATTGGTATCATAGAAAATTAAATTTACAATATGATAAAAGTGTATTTGATGAAATTATCGAATATGCAAAAACAGCCGAATGGAATAAAGGTTATGATCAAAATGGCTTGCAATGGAACATACAGGAATTGCCTTTAGAGTATGAAAAGTTTCCTATACTAAAAGAACTTTATGAAGGACTAAATGCAGAATTTAAAAGACCTAGTTTCTTTTTAAGTAGTGTCAATCCAGGCGGACTAGTAAACCATATAGATCATCGAAAGTGGGGAAATATGGGAATTCCTCTAATAGGAGATTTTAAAAACAGTCCACAATATTTTTACGATCAATTTAATCATCCTGTTGAAAGTTTTATTATGGATAGTCCTGTAATTTTTAACACAAGGATGTTACATGCTGTTCCTCGTAAACTAGAAGACACAGAGCCTCGTTGGATATTAATGATGGATTTATTTGACTGGATTGATAATTTATTTAAAAAAGTAGACAATAACAAAATTTGGAAAGACACGGATCATTTTAAGTATGCTTAATGTTTATGCAACACAGTTGTCTGATTTCTTTCCTAGTGCGGTGTTGCCACAAGCTATGGGCACTATTTGGAGTTACTGTCAATTAAACAAGACAATTAAAGAAAATTATAATTTACAAAAAGTTTTCTGGCAAAATGAAAAAGCTGAAGATGTTACACCACAAATTGTAGATCCTGATGTGTTAATATGTAGTTGTTATGTATGGAATTGGGCTAGAACATACGAAATAATAAAATGGGTAAAGGAAAATTATCCTAACTGTATTGTAATTATAGGCGGACCTGAACCTGAATATTCAACTGAATGGATGCAAAAACATAGTGAAGTTGATGTGCTTATTCCTTATTACGGTGAAAAGGTAATGTCAGATGTACTGCTAGAAGTTTTAAATGGGAAAAACTTTGATAGTTGTAAAGGCGTAATTACGAAAAATGTTTTTAATGAAGGACATTCTTATCCTAATTTTGAAGAAATACCTAGCCCTTACTTGAACGGATTTTTTGATAAAATGTTAGAAAGCAGATTAGATGAAACCACAAGTATACGTTGCGTATTTGAATCTAATAGAGGTTGTCCTTACAGTTGCACTTTTTGTGACATAGGATCTAAGATGTATCAAAAAGTAAAAACGTTTGAATATGAAGTTGTACTTCAAGAGTTAGAATGGATTGTTAAAAACAAAATAAATGTTGTCGACGTAGCAGATGCTAATTTTGGTATACTCCCAAGAGACGAAGAATTTGTAGATTATCTTATAGAACTTAAAGAAAAATATAGTTGGAAAGGAAGATTTCTGCCTACATGGAGTAAGGCTAGAGGAGACCGTGTTTTACGTATAGCAAGAAAATTAATCAAAAGTGGGCTAGATAGTATCTTTGGATTAAGTTTACAAAGTTTAAATCCTGAAACATTAAAAAATATCAAAAGAGTAAATGCATTTGATTTAGATGATTTAACAAAAATTGTACAAGATATGAATGCTGACGGTATTGATGTTTACACCGAATTAATTTTTCCAATGCCAGGCGACACATTAGAAAACTTTAAAGAAGGATTATATAAAGTTTTAGATATGCCTGTTGTGTTTAATAAGTTTCAAATCAATCAGCTTAGTAAGTATTCAAATGCACAGTTTAGTGATTTTGAATACAACAAAATGTTTGATCTACAATGGGCAGAAATTAAAGGCTTTACTAGACACTATCATGGTGATAATAGTTCAGATACTATTGCTGTAGGAAATTACAAAATAAACAAACAAGAAACATTTGAAGGTTTATTCTTTGCAAAAAATCTACTTATTCCTATGTACTACTATGGAATAGTTAAAGAAACAATGAATAATTTGCATAATAAAAATATTTTATCAAGAAGGAAATTTTTTATAGATTTAGAAAATAAACTATTACAAGAAAAATGGTTTGTAGATTTTAAAAATGATTGTAAGGAGCACTATTTTAATAGTATAGAAAACAAAGAACATTTTGGATTTGTTATAACACAAGATGCAGAACAAAGGTTTCCAGAATTTGCTTACAGTCATAACACATTTATAAAAAATAACATTTATGATTATCTTTACAAATGGTATCCAGATTATAAAGATTTTTTAGACTATGACAAATATAGTCTATGGACAGGAACCCCTAGTGAAGATATTGTTAAAATAAAAGGTCAAGATTGGCTATTTAAAGACAAACGCCAAATGGAACATGATCGTTACATTTATGAATTATATATTATAGGTAGATTTGATGACCGTTGGCGCAAAAAGGAAATAAGGAAAGTATAATGCAAAAGATTGCTGGCAAACCATATATCAACTTAGACAGTGTGTTACCTTTAAACACATTACCTAATATAGAACAAGCTACAGTTGACAGTTATAATCTAATACATCAGAATACTTGGCAACGTACTTGGAAACTAAATGGTGAAGAATATAATTGCAACTGGCAACATCAAGACAGGTCTTTAAAAACACCTCAAGATTTTTTTGGTTTAGAATTAAAGAATAAAACAGTAGCTATGATGTGGATTTTAGATTTAACAACTACGGGGAGTTATACTGGAAATTGTTACGATAGTATAGAAACACCTAAAGAAATTTGGAACCAAATTGAGCTTAGAAAAGATTTGCCTGCAAGTTGGGATCCAATGATGACATGGTTAGAAAATTTAAAATGTTTTGATAAATTAGGTAGAGTATCTTTATTAATAACACGACCTGGTGTGCCTACAGCATATCATCGAGATACTGGACAAAAGGATAGTGAGTTTGTAGCACATCCACATAGACAAGAATTTTTTTGGCTTAACATGACAGAAGGTAAAGACATGTATGTTTTAGATGATGATAGGAATCCTATACTTGTTGATTGTCGTAGTGCATTTTTTAATCATCATGCATGGCACGGATCACATACATGTTTACCTTTCTGGGCATTAAGTTTTAAAATAGAAGGAATATTTAACCAAGATTTTAGAGATCAAGCTGGCTTTGGACATTTAGAGAGTTATTATGACTGAGTATACATTAGGTATAAATGGTAGTCACGATGGTAGTGTAGCATTGTTTAAGGACAATGAATTACTAGGTACTGCTACAAAAGAAAGACATACAAGACAAAAAAAGCACACTAACGGAAACTACAAACCGTTAGTAGATAGTATTTTGAATAGATATGGAATTGACCATGTTGACTACATTGCGTATAATGACAACTATCTTGAAGAAGATGATGCATATCAATTAAAACAATATTGTAATATCTACTTAGATAAAAAGAATTGTTCGTACGTCTACACTTATGCAAATGAAAAAAATAATTATGCTATAAACCATCACTTAGGACATTGCAGTTATTCGTTTTACACAAGTAATTTTGGTCGTGCAGTGTGCGTCAGTTTAGATGGGTCTCCTAAGGAATTTTCTTATATTGCTACAGGAGAAGGCAATAAAATTAAAAAGTACTATCACGATAAGCCCATATATGCTAGTTTACTTTATGATTGGTTTACATCTTATTTGTTAGGTAATCCTTTATATAAATCAGGTACAGTAATGGGTTTATCAGCACACGGTAAAATATTAGAACATGATTACAATAAATTCAGCGGATTGGATTTTGTAGACTACTATCAAAGATTAACAGGAGAACAACCTGTAGCGCAAAAGGATAAATTTGAAGTTACACAAAAAGATATGAACGTTGCTCGTACACTTCAATATTCGTTTGAAAATTTAATAGTTGATTATCTAAATAGTATTCCCTTAGAAATCATTGAAAAGCATGATTATAATTTATGTCTGAGTGGAGGAACCTTTTTAAATTGTAATCTTAATACAAAAATTAAACGCCATACAAAATTTAAAAATATACATATTGCTCCTGCTTGTAGTGATGACGGACTAAGTGTAGGATATGGATTATACCTAATACACAATATCTTAGAAAAACCAAGACGTTATTATTCTTACAAAGAACTTATGTATAGTGGTGCATCTTATGATTTTGATGGTGGAGAAGAAATAGATATACCTTATATTGTAAAACGCATTATTCAAGGAAAGATAGTAGGATTATACCAAGGAGGTAGTGAATTTGGACCGAGAGCTTTAGGTAATAGAAGTATTATTGCAGATCCTAGAAATCCTACAATGAAAGATTTTATTAATGCAAAGGTTAAGAACAGAGAATGGTTTAGACCTTTTGGAGCAACAGTTTTAAAAGAACATAGTAGTGATTGGTTTGATAATACAGAAGATTCGCCATACATGCTTTATACCTATAATGTACTTAAAGAAGGCATTCCTGCTGTGACTCATGTTGACAATACTTGTAGAATACAAACTTTAGATAGAAACACTAATCCATTGTTCTACGATATAATAGAGGAATTTTACAAACAAACAGGTGTGCCTATGTTGCTTAATACAAGTTTAAATGGATATGATGAACCAATTGTAGAAACACCTCAAGACGCAATAAATTTACACTCTAAAGGTAATATAGATATTTTAATATTAGGAAAAAGGATGATAGATGTATAACAATCCATTAAACAAATTAATATGGGATAAAGTTCAAGAAATGTTTGGTTGGAACATAGCCCCTGAATCTATAATAGCACAACTGCCGTTTACTCAAGACTTTATAGAAGCATGTGAAAAAGAATTTTCAATGACTGTGAGAGACAAACATTATCCTATCGAATTAGGAAAAGCAGATCAATGGTTTGGTAAACGTATGGAAGATTTTGTAAAAGAAATAGACAAACAATATCAACACAACTATTTTGTAGGAGAAAATGGAACAAGTACAACTGGTGTAATAGGCGAAGTCAAAGATGTAAATGAAAAACCTATTGCTAATAAATGGAATATTAGAGGAGAAGCCCTTGTAAAACGTTTACAAGCAATGCAAAAAGAAAATCCAGACCTAACTATTTTGGATATGGGTTGCGGTGTAAATGAATATAAAAAATATCTGAACAATGTTACTGGAATTGATCCATACAGACCTGAAGCTGATATAATGTGCAAACAAGCAGACTTTGATCCTAAAGGTCAAACCTGGGATGTTGTAATTTGTTTTGGAAGCATGAACTGGTATACTTACGATGAACAGTATAGGAATATGAAAAAATTAAAAGAATGTTTAGCACCAGATGGGGTGTTGTTATGGAGTCATAATCATAATTATTATAAATTATTTCAACCCGATGCTATACATGCTCATACTTGGCTACATGGAGATTTAGACGATGCTCACAAGAATTCTGCGTATTTTTTTGTTGACAGAGAATGGAAATACACCTGGTACTTCAACATCACAGAACA
>Ga0255784_10003580_pt1 | contig 11728 bp, 11 predicted proteins | sample 101ome_14_FD_179982 | JGI IMG/M metagenome (GOLD analysis project Ga0255784, IMG submission 179982) | Coastal salt marsh microbial communities from the Groves Creek Marsh, Skidaway Island, Georgia - 101403AT metaG (version 2) | ecosystem: Environmental > Aquatic > Marine > Intertidal zone >...
AGTAGTTACTTCAAGATCAAAAGAAATTGAAGATATCTTAAAGGAGATGATAGATAAGAAATTGATATCCTCGGAGCCTATTGATAAATTTAAGGCTTCAGAAATGCATGGACATATGCTAGATTTTAAAAAAAGGGGAAGTCATATTAGAAATCGTTGGAGAACATTATTAGGAAAGAGTGCACCAAATAATGGAATTTTACTTAATCATATTGGATTCAAAAGATATTTGGTCGAGCTTCTAATTTCAATTGTTTTTATAATTTGCAGGACGAGGCTTAGTAGAGCAATACTAACTTTTTTTCCAGAGAATATTATTGGCCCTTTCTTTAATGCCCTAAGGTTGTCATGGAAAAATATGACTAAACCTACTAAAAGAAAAGGTTTAGCAAATTTAGATATCTCAGAAGTAAGCAAAGAAAAGTGAATCAGAGATGAGGGACAACATAATTTCTAATTTATACATAGAACTAAATAAAGTTTCTGAAAGTTACGCACCAAGAATTTTAACCCAAATTTGTAGAGATAAAAACTCTGAAAACTATGGCTGTGCTGATAGAAATTGGTGGCATTATAAGATGCGAGATTTTCCTTCTATCATTCTCCAGCAATCTGGATTATCAGTTTTTGAGTTGTTAAAATTTAATACTTTATATCAGAATACTAATCTAGAGCCATTAGCAAAAGCAAGTTTTAATTTTTGGAACAAAAGAGCAAAAAAATTTAGAGCCTTTGAGGAATATTATCCATGGGAAGAGGGTTACCCCCCTTTGGCTTTTTCTACTTTAGCTGCAGCTATTTCTATAAAAAATGACTTTATAAATTATAAAGATATAAGTTCTGGTATTAAGATTGCTGCTAAACAGCTAATAGAAAGATTTGAGGCTAAGGCTGCAAACCAACAAGTTGCTGGTCTTGCCGCTCTATGCACAATAAGGCATATTAATCCTAAATTGGTTCCTGAGAAAGAATATAAGTTTTTAAAGAAAAAAACATTGAATCTTCAAGATGAGGAGGGATGGTTTCAAGAGTATGACGGGCCTGATCTGGGTTACTTATCAGTTACAATTGATTGTTTATGGGATGCTTATGACGCAACACTAGATCATGATTTCGTAGCTTCTGGAGAGAAAGCAATCTTTTTTATAGATAAGATGATTAATAATCTTAATAGTGGATCAATTGGCCTTCATAATTCTAGAAACACCGACTATATTGTTCCTTATGGAATATCTCGATTTCTCGGTTCAGAAAAAACAGAAGTAAGAAATGCGGCACTGAGAATAATGGTAAAAATTTTCCAAGGTGCATCGAATCATGATCATTTTTTGTCTGCTATTGATGATCGATATATCAATCACTACATAGGATTATCTTTATTTCGCTCTGTGAATTTCCTTAAAACAATTAACATTCATTCTTGCAATTTAGTATTAAATGAATACAAAGATTTTAGCTTTCATAATTGTGGAATATACTGGATTACTAATAAAGAGAATAACTGCCGTGTTCTAATCTCTGGAAGAAAGGGCGGGAATGTTAGTATCTATGCTCATGATAAGAAAGGTAGTGACTTTGGATGGATTGTATCTATGCCTAAGCTTCAATTAATTAGTAACTGGTGGTCTAATGACTGGGAAATAAATATTAAGAATAATGTTTTTTCTATACATGGAAATCTATTTCCTCATAAGGAATTGCAAAGTTCTCCACTTAAGCATCTTATTTTAAGACTCTCATCTTTGTTATTAGGGCACAGATTGATTAATTTCTTAAAAAGACAAATAATCTTTAAATCTACAAAAACAAAAATAACTTTTAATAGAAAAATTAAGATTTTGAAGAAATCAATTCAGTTGGAAGATACATTTTTTGGTCTGACAGATAATGCTAACTTATCAAGGCCATCTAGGCAATCGAAAAGGCATGTTGCAAGTGCTGATTCATATCATTACGAAGATTTAAATCTCCATCAGTATGAATTTTCCGAAAGAAAAGAGTTTTCTCAACAAGGTGTTTTAAAAGTTTTTACTGAATATGGAATCAAAGAAACTAATAGCATCTAAGATTATCTCTATATTAATCAGCTTATCTATACTGGCCTTTATTTATTGGTTTTTTAATATTGAAAAAATTCTTGAAGTTATTTACCAGGTAGATTTAACTTGGTTAATTAGCGCTATTTTATTTGTAATTCCAATTACATTTCTAACTGCATATCGGCTTAAAATTATTGCCCCATCCTCAAGTAAAATTTCAACTATAGACTCACTTAAATTAATTTTATCGGCAAGTGTAATTAATTTATTTTTACCCTCAAAATTGGGGGATTTAATTAAATGTTCTTTTATTGTCAAAGAAAAGGGAGTTGGATACAATGAGGCGTTACCTTTAGTTTTTTTTGAAAAAATTAGCGACATTATTTCGTTGCTCATACTAGTAATATTGGGTATTTTTCTTGCGCAGCTATTGGATGATATCAGAATACTATTGCTGATATTTTCGGTAATAATCTTATTTATTCTTTTCTTGTTACTAAGATCTTCATCTTTTGCGGGCTCTATTTTTAAAGTGATTAATAAATTAACTTTTAATAATTTCGCCTCAAAAATAGACTCTTTTGAAGTTGGATGGAAAAAACAAACTAACTTGGTACTTTCTAAAAAGTTCTTCTTCTTAAGAATTTTAATTTTATCTATATGTTTGTGGATCTTGCATCTAACTCAAATTTGGATTCTAATACTTTCCCTTGGTGGAAATATTAATTTCATTGATAATCTAACTATATCTCCAATAGGTATTTTATTTGGGCTCCTTCCTTTGACTTTCTCTGGTGTTGGCACAAGAGACTTTGCTTTTATTTTTTTCTACAAGGGCTATCTTGATCTAACTATATCAGCAGCGCTGGGTGTTTTATATATGATCAGATATATAACCCCTGCAATAATTGGCATACCTTTTCTCTTTGGATATATCAAGAAATTTAAACAATGACAATTATCGGATTTGGTCTTTTATTATTTTTTGTTATATTCACTGGAAATATCTTAATAAATTTTCTTGTTTCCAGGACTCAGCTCCAAATTAGCCCAATACAAAATTTGATAATAAGTTTCGCTATCGGGCAAATATTGCTAATTAAACTTATAAGTATCGTAGGATTACTAGGACTATTTAGTTTTAATTCATTGTTACTTTCTTGTCTCTTGCTTTTTCTAGTAATGTCCATTCTTTGGAAGAAATACACCCTTTCATTTTCAGGGTTAATTTCAAATCTCAAGACAATATGGGAGCTTGAGCCTAAAGCCTTAAGTTATTTATTTTTATTTATAGTAATCCTGGCTTTAATGGTGGACATTAGCCCGCCCAGGCATGCAGATATGCTCCGTTATCACTTAGAATATTCTAACTTTATTATTGAAACAGGCAATTTTCCATTTCTGCCTCATAATCAGCTCGCTTTAGCAACAGATGCTGAGATTCTATTTGCTGCAATGATAACTTTTTTTGGAGTAGGCTATGTTAAGCCTTGGATTTTTATTAATTTCTTTTTAGTTATCTTCAGTTCTTATTTGTTTTTTAATTATTTTCCAAGATCGAAGAGTAGATATGCAATATTTTTTCTTATTGCCTCTCCAATTCTTTTTATTGCCTCGACAATTGTTAAGCCAGATATTATTCAGTTCTTATATTTTATAAATGGTCTTATGCTAATTAATATTGTCATAAGGCATTTAGATTATAAAGTCCTAGCTTTAATTTCTTTAATGTTTGGTGAAATAGTGGCACTAAAATGGACCGGTTTAATTCCTGTTCTTACTATAGGGCTAACTCTATTTTTTGCATTATTTGTATTTGAAAAAAACAGAAAAATTATTGCTTTAGTGATGACTTTTATTGTTATTGGAGTAATACTTGTGCCTATTCTTTGGTACCAAAGAAACTATTTTGCAACTGGAAACCCTATCTGGCCGTTATTAAATAGTTTTTTCACACTCCCAAATGATTCTGTTTTTTTCGATGTGGCATCAAAGGCGAGTAGCAGATCTGGAGAGATTGAGAAATATGGTTTTTTTGGTTACCTGATATACACTTTTTTTATATATAAACCATCACTAATTGGGGGAGTAGGAATAGCTTATTACTTAACATGGCCTTTCCTGCACCTAATAAAAAAAACAAGAACAATTTTGATAATTAGTATTTTTATCATCATTTATTTAATTACTTGGTTTTTAACACAGGCTAGCTTCAGACATTTATTATGGGTATTACCCGCTCTATCAATTCTTGGAAGTTATAGTTATTCAAACCTTAGATCAGCAAATAAATCTTTATATTCTTATTTTGCAAAATTCATTGTGATTCTGATTTTTATTCAGTTGACTTTCTTATTTGTTTATTCTGGTTTATTTGTGAAATATCAACTTGGTTTTGTAAGTGACAATGAATATTTTTCAACAACACCAAATTATTTAACTTTTAAGGAAATAGAAAAAGATATATCAGGTGATGACGGAAAGATCTTAGCTATAGTTCTTGGATCAGAATTATTTTATCTAAATCATCCCCATATTGATGGCAATGTGAGTCACTCAGCAATAGTTGATTATAAAAAAATTAAGAACATTAAGAATCTTGCTCTAGAATTAAGTTCATTAAATATCTCGCACATATTATATGAGGAGTCTTTATTGGAAAATAAGGTTTATATTACCCTCAATGAATTTATTAAAACAAGGACCTCAGTTGTCAAAAATTATGAAAGCGAGATCATTAAAAATCGTTTGTCTGATATGAAAATAAGAAGAAATTTGATTCTAGTTAGGATTGATAGTTAACTCACTCCGAAAGAATCGGTCTATATTTCTAGTATTTTTTCACAGCTCAACTCCTATTTTCTGAGATTTATTGAGCAAAGGTTCAAGCATAGGTTTTAAGATATCTCCACATTGAATTTTTGAAATCGCCTTTATTCAAAGGAAAAAACAAGTTTTTCTAATGTTTCACTAGAACATTTCCTTAAAATTTTGTATCCCTTAGCATTTGGATGCGGACTATTCCTATGGAAATCGTCACTTAGAATTAATGAATTTTTAACCATGAATTTCATCTCTTACTAATCAATGATTTTGACTAATTTTACATAGTGCCAAGTTCTTAAATTCATCGTACCAATTATTCAATTTCCCCAATAAAAAGCTACCCTCTCTACTTAAGTGTCCAGAGTCTCTATATATGAATTTTCCATGAAGTTCAGCAGCGCAATATTGATCATGACATATGTTTTCATTAAGCCAATATACAGGGACAAAACTTGACGCTCTTGTCAGAAATTCAAATTGATAGCTAGTCTTAGAATGTCTAAATTCACAATTTACAGCGGAATTGAACTGATATTTTTTAACAAGACAGTTGCCAGTATTTATTTCACTTTGAGGAGTGGGTGAAACAACAACAACGCCAACGCCTAAGTTTTGAATTCTTTTTATTGTTTGCTTGAATTTTCTTAGAACAAAGTTTTTATCTACCTCTAAAATAGGCTTAAAGTTTGATAGTGGTGAGACATTCAACCATTATTGGTCTGGGGGTCTTGTGCTTATTGATGGAAATATATTTGCTATAGCGGCTATTGATATTTCTAAATTACCTTACATGCCAGAATGGAATAAAAAATTTAGTTAAGGATATAGCTGCAAAGTTCTTGAAACTAAATTGATACAAAAAGTTGCTACAAAATAAAATATATTAATATTCATAAGTAATTGATTATTAATATAATATATAATTTGGTGGAGATGGCGGGATTTGATAGAACAGAATAAATTCTTTGATAAACGAGATATGCTCTTTTCTCAAATTTTAGATAACATAATTGAAATTGCTGAAACTTCTATTACATCTAAGGGTTCATTTAGAATAGTTCTTGCCGGAGGCGATAGTCCAAAACCTTTATATAAATTATTACTAGAGAAAAAAATTGATTTTACAAATTGGATTTTTTATCTAGGAGACGAAAGAGTTTTATCAAAGAAAAACTATTTAAGGAATGATTATTGGATTACTAAAAATTTCATTTCGTTGATAAACACTCCAAAAGATAATATTTTTTTCCTTAAACCTGAGCTTGGCTCAAAATATCTTGAAAATTATAAAAAGATGTTAAAAGGAATTGATAAGTTTGATCTGGTTTTATTGGGAATGGGTATTGATGGTCATACTGCATCAATCTTTCCAAATAGGCAATATCGAGATGATATAGTTATTGCCACTCACTCACCTGTTTATCCATTTTCTAGGTTAAGTTATTCACTAAACTTATTAAGTAATTCAGAAAATATTATAAAAATTGTTATAGGAAAGTCTAAAGCAAAAGCATTTTATCAATGGCAAAATGGATATAATTTGCCTATTGCTAGTGTTAAATGCCAAAACAATATTAACTATATTTGCTTTGATTAGAATTCATAGATGGATAAGAAATACCTTAGAAATATAGTTTTTCTTTTTGGGCGTCAGAAAACCAAACTCCCACTTCTTATTTTGTTATTTATTTTTTCTATCATTAATGGATATATTAGGAAAAACTCTTTAAAAATTTGCAACAAGATCTTTAAATTAAATAATGGAACATTATTCGAAGTATAGTTTCTAAGTATGAATAAGGTATTAATTACAACTGTTCCTTTTGGAAAAGTAAACAAAAAACCCATTAGAATTCTTGAAGAGAATAATATTAGCTATCTGATTAACCCTCTTAATAAAAAACTTACTGAGGATGAACTTGTTGAAATGGTTTCGGACTTTGAAATAATAATTGCTGGCACGGAGACTATATCTGATAAGGTCATGTCTAAAGCTACAAACTTAAAACTAATTTCTAGAGTTGGAATAGGTTTGGATAGTGTAGACCTCCATTCAGCTAAGAAAAGGGGGGTATCAGTATCTTACACTCCAGATGCGCCTGCACCGGCAGTTTCTGAACTTACAATTGGTTTAGCATTAACACTCTTAAGATCAGTGCATGTATCTAATATGGATATGCATAAAGGAAAGTGGGAAAGGTTCTTTGGTAGAAGACTGTCCAAAATAACTATAGGTGTTATCGGGGTTGGAAGGATTGGACTAGGCGTATTAAAACATCTACGAGGTTTTGATTGTCAAGAAGTTCTAATTAATGACATTGATAATAAAAAAAATATTCCAGATGGCATTCAAGTAAGGTGGACTTCTAAAAGTGAAATTTATAAAAAAGCGGACATAGTAACTCTTCATTTACCACTCACAAAGAAGACTAAGAATTTAATAAAAAGATCTGAACTTCTAAAAATGAAAAAAGATGCTATGATTATCAATACTTCTCGAGGTGGGATTATCAATGAACATGATTTATATAATGTAATGTCAAATGGGCATTTATCTGGAGCAGCCATTGATGTCTTTGATGATGAACCCTATTTTGGTGATTTAAATAAAATCAAAAGGTGCATACTAACTTCCCATATGGGATCAATGTCCGAGGATTGTCGATCTGAAATGGAAATTAAAGCAACTGAAGAGGCTGTTAGGTTTATTAAGGGGCTTCCTTTAGAGGGTAGTGTGCCAAATGAGGAGTATGAGGCACAGGAATTAGATTAAATATTATGATAGAGAAAGTAACTGTATTCGGAGGTAGTGGGTTTATTGGTTCTCATGTTGCTGACACTTTAGAAAGTAAGGGATTTAAGGTTGTAATTTTTGATAACAAAGATTCCACTTGGGCAAATGAGAATCAACAGGTAATTGTTGGCGATATACTTGATATAGAGGCTGTTGATGAGGCGGTCAAAGACTCAAAGTATGTCTATAACTTTGCTGCAATGTCAGATCTTAATGTTGCTATAGATAAGCCCTTGGAATGTGCTCAAATTAATATTATTGGAAACATGAATATTCTTGAGTCTTGCAGAAAGCATAAAATTGAAAGATTTATTTATGCGAGTACAATTTATGTTAACAGTAGACAAGGTGGTTTTTATAAATGTAGCAAGATTGCTTCAGAAGAGTTTATAGAAGAGTATCAGAAAACTTATGGTCTTGACTTTACAATACTTCGATATGGTTCTCTTTATGGACCTAGGTCAGATTTATCTAATGGCATGCATAGGATTATCCATTCTGCATTGGAAAAAAATATTCTTTCATATATCGGCGATATTGAGGCCATGAGAGAGTATATAAATGTTTATGATGCCGCTCTAGCAAGTGTAATGATTCTAGATGATAAATATATTAATGAAACTTTAACTCTAACCGGTCAAGAACCGATGAAAGTTCTTGATGTTTTGCAAATGATTGCAGAAATTCTTGGGCTTTCATCAGATTCAATTGAGTTTATTGAAAAAAGATACCCTGGTCATTACACCAGAACTCCTTATGCTTATAAGCCAAAAATAAGTAGAAAATTCATTCCACAAAATCATATTGATCTTGGGCAAGGCATTGTTAATTTGATTAGTTTTCTTAAGAACGATAGGTAATTTTTGAGAAAAGAAATTAAAAAACATTCAAGAAGTGGGAGTTTTTCTGAGATTTAAATTGTTTTATAAAGGATAAATCTTAATTTTTAAGGAATATGTAGATTTAATTACTGTAATTAAAATAAATTTTTTTTAAAAAAATACCTCATAGTATTAAACTATATTCAAAATTTTAATAAGTTGTTGCGTTTTTCTAGATGAATAAATTTTCAAAAATTGAAGAAATAAGAAAAAAAATTTTCAATGGAAGTTTTTCTTTAGGAAGTTGGATTCAAATACCAAACTCTTCTATTGCTGAGATTATGGGAAATGCTGGTTATGATTGGGTTGCAATTGATCTCGAGCATGGCTCTATTAGCCTAAACCAACTCCCAAATCTTTTTAGATCACTTGAATTAGGAGAAACGCTCCCCCTTGCAAGAATTTCAGATAAACATTATTCAAGTATTCAGTCAGCCCTTGATGCTGGCGCAGGTGGAATTATCGTTCCTAATATACTAAATGCAAATGAAATGAGAGAAATTATTAAATACGCTTGCTGGCCCCCAAGTGGCAACAGAGGTGTTGGTTTTTCTAGAGCAAATTTATTTGGTGAAAAGTTTAATGATTACAAAAAAATTGCATGTTCACCTCTAGTTATTGGAATGATTGAGCATATTGAGGCGATAAATAACTTGGAGAGTATTTTAGATATTAAGGGTTTAGATGGCATTTTTATTGGACCTTATGATTTATCTGCTTCTATGAATATTGTTGGAGAATTTAACAATCTGGAATTTAAGAAGGTTCTTGATGAAGTAATTTCTAAAACTAGTAAGGCTAAAAAATTTGTTGGAATTCATGTAGTTGAGCCAAATAAAACTGATATGGAAAAAAGAATATCCGAAGGATTTAACTTCATTGCAAATTCAATGGATAGTGTTTTTTTTGTTAAATCATGCCAGGCCCCTCAATTTTAAATGAAAGAAGAAGAAATCAGACCACATAAAATTTTTGATGAATTCCTTTCTATTGCTGCTGAAGATTGTAATATTTTCTTTTCAACTTCCAATCGAAGAAAAATTAATTGTCCAGCATGTAATTCACAAGGTGAGCATTCCTTTATAAAGAATAGTTTTTCATATGAACTTTGCCCAAAATGTGAAACCTTATTTGTTTCACCCAGGCCTGATGAAGAGTCATTTAATAATTTCTACACTAACTCTTCTTCGGCAAAATATTGGGCAACCACATTTTATAAAGAGACTGAAAATGCTCGCAAGAAATTAATATGGAAAGACAAAATAAAATTAATCAATAATTTAGTTTCCAAGTATTCATCAAATAATCCTACATTTATAGACATAGGTGGAGGATATGGAGTTTTCGGAGAAGAAATGACAAGGTTAAAAAAGGATGTAATTGTTATTGAGCCAAGTCCATCTTTATCAAAACAGTGTAAAGAAAAAAACTTAAAAGTTATTAATAAATTCCTGGAAGATGTAAATTCGGATGAGCTACCCAAAGGGAGAAAGGTTTTTGTCAGTTTTGAACTCTTCGAGCATCTATATTCACCAAGGACCTTCTTAGAAAAGTTATATTCACTTATGACGCCTGGAGATCTTTTTATTTTTACAACTTTGTCAAGTTTTGGTCCGGACATTAGAGGTTTATGGAAAGACTCCAAATCTGTATCTCCACCCCATCATCTTAATTTCTTTAATCCAATTTCAATAAGAATACTTTCAGAGAATATCGGATTTAGTGTTAAGAGAGTAGAAACCCCTGGCAAATTAGATCTCGATATTCTTAAAAACAGCAAAGATCAAATCAAAGATAATTTTTTAAAAATCTTTATTGAGTTTTCGAGCGAAAATGACAAAGAGCGACTACAGACACTTATTTCTGAAATAGGTTATAGTTCTCATATGTTAACTTGTTTAATGAAATAATTTATGAATGTTTTAGCAATTATTCCTGCTCGAATGGGGAGTAGTAGATTTCCTGGCAAGCCTCTAGCTAAAATCAATGGCATTCCTATGATTCAGCATGTATTTGAGAGGGTTAACAAGAGTAAGTCTCTAAATAAAGTTGTAGTAGCTACTTGTGATGAAGAAATATTTGATTTTATTCATTCGATCGATGGAGAGGCAATTATGACTAGCTCTAGTCATGAAAGGGCCTCTGATAGATGCGCAGAAGCATTAGCTTTAGTTGAGGAAAAAGATAATATTAGATATGATATTATTGTGATGGTCCAAGGTGATGAACCAATGACCCATCCAAATATGATCGAAGAAGCATTATCCCCAATGTTAAAAGATGATTCAGTTTTGGTAGTAAATTTAATGTCTAAGATTGAGAATAATGCTGAATTTCAGAATCCAAATTGTATAAAAGTTGTATGCGATTTAGAGAAAAATGCTATTTTCTTTTCCAGAAAGCCAATACCCTCTAACGCTTTTAACACTTCCCCAAAAAATAAGCAAGTTTGCATAATACCTTTCACCAGACAGTTTTTATTGGATTACACTAAAATGTCTCCAACACCACTAGAGGTGGCGGAATCTGTTGATATGATGAGAGTTATTGAAAATGGATTTAAAGTACGTATGGTTAAAACTAATTACAATTCTCATGCAGTTGATTCAATTGAAGATATAGATATAGTTGAAGCTTTAATGCGAAGTAGTGACTTTGAATAATAAATCTCAGTTGATTTTTAGTCAGTACTTCTGCAAACCACAAAAATTTCCCCAAACTTAATGTCAAACTCAATAATTTCAATTGAGGCTTGTTTTAACTCAGATTCAAAAATAGGAAGAGTGTATTCAATAAAGTGAGTTTTATGTGCTCTCCATTCAATATTCATATCTCTTTTATATATATGACCCAATCACGATTAATCATTGGAACCCTCGATGTTTTAGAAATTTAAAGTCGAAACTTGAATTAAAAGCAGTTAAGCCATCGCATTCATTGGAGAGAGATGAAGTTATATCATCATGGAAATCAGGCTTCTTTAACTGATTCTTTGATACAAAATATTGCTACAAAATAAGACATATTAATATTCTTAAGTAGTTGATTATTAATATTATATATAATTTGGTGGAGATGGCGGGAATCGAACCCGCGTCCGAAAACTTTCAGTCAAAGAGTCTACATGCTTAGTTTGGTCTATTGATTTAATCTCTTGTCACCCGACCGACAGGGATACGAGAGACGAT
>Ga0255784_10003591_pt1 | contig 11713 bp, 5 predicted proteins | sample 101ome_14_FD_179982 | JGI IMG/M metagenome (GOLD analysis project Ga0255784, IMG submission 179982) | Coastal salt marsh microbial communities from the Groves Creek Marsh, Skidaway Island, Georgia - 101403AT metaG (version 2) | ecosystem: Environmental > Aquatic > Marine > Intertidal zone > Salt...
AGATGGCAGGTTCTTCTAAATTTTAGCACAGAACACAGATTGTTAATCACAGGGACTCCACTGCAGAATGAGCTCATGGAACTATGGGCATTGATGCATTTTCTCATGCCTGAACTATTTAGCTCACATTCAGAGTTCAAAGAGTGGTTTGCAAGTCCAATGACCGCGATGGTTGAAGGTACTCAAATCGTAAACAAAACGGTGATAAATCGGTTACATTCTATTCTAAGACCATTCGTACTACGTAGACTGAAAGCAGAAGTCGAAACTTCACTGCCAACCAAGCACGAGCACATTGTTCAGTGTCCGCTTTCTCGCCGGCAACGAAGGCTCTACGATGAATACATACATTCAGGAGAAACACTGAAAACTTTAGCCAGTGGGAACGTCATGAGCATGATGAACTGTCTCATGCAACTAAGGAAAGTCTGCAACCATCCTGACCTGTTCGCGGGACGCCAAATTTGCAGCCCCTTTGATATGCCCCACACATGTTGGCTCTCTTCGTTCATACTCAATATGCTATGTAACGTGAGAACAAATCCTGGCGCAGGGAGTGCAAGAACCTGCCACCGTATTGCGTATCGTGCAACATGTGAAACCAGTGAAATGATATCCTCAGTGGCTGGCATGAGTTATTCATCTACGTGCTCAAAAGTTCTTCTATTTTTGAGAAACATACGGCAACTTCGGTCGTCGCATAGTGTAACCAGCTCGCATTTTTCTCTCGGTATATATGACGATCTAGTAAGTGATAAGCTGTACCGAAAACTTCGAGGTCGTTTGAGACACGACCAAGCCCTCTCAACTGCCACACTTGCTGTATCGGTGGAACAAGACAAACTGTTAGGTTTCGTGTTTATCATACCGAAAGTCAGAGCACAAGCTCCAAGATTAACTAAGTATGTCGACGCTGATACGCTTGAGTACAACGGAATGGTTCATAAAATGCTCCGACCCATGCGTAAACGTGTCGTACGACAAAGCATGTTCTTTCCAGACAAAAGATTAGTCCAGTTTGATTGTGGCAAACTTCAAGTACTGGCGCAGCTGCTCCGTCAGCTGAAAAAGAGCGACCATAAAGTGTTGATTTTCACACAAATGACAAAAATGCTTGATATTCTTGAGACGTTTTTAAATTTGCATGGTTATACATACTGTCGCCTTGACGGTAGTACTAATGCAGAACAAAGACAACTCCTCATGCAACGCTTCAACTCTGATAAAAAGATTTTCGCATTCATACTCTCAACTCGTTCCGGAGGTTTTGGAATCAACCTCACTGGTGCTGACACTGTCATTTTCTATGACTCTGATTGGAATCCGGCGATGGATCAGCAAGCTCAGGATCGGTGTCATCGGATAGGGCAGACCCGGCAAGTTCACATTTTCCGCCTGATAAGTGAGAGAACCATTGAGGAAAGTATACTCGAGAAGGCGACGCAGAAGCGTGAGCTAGACAACATGGCTATTCAACTCGGCAACTTTAATACTGTCAGTTTGATTCCGAATGTAGCCAAAGATGCTGATGCGTTTGACGAACAAAAAAGTAAGTTACATGATACTCTAGTACCGGAAAAGGATATGCAAACGTCTCAACATCTCGATACGCCGGCGGATCTCGCTGACTCGATGCAGTGTCATGATAGTATCGCTGACACTGACTTGCTGCCTATCGAGCACTATGCACTGCGTCAGTATGAAGATGGCGCTGTAGAGAACAGAGTTTGTTGCTGAAGGTTGGTGGGCTGTCAATCCACACTGCTTGACCAATCACACCTTTTATAACCACGTGCTATCCTTTTCCTGCGCGGAATGGTGTGTAAAATGCACACCGGCATTGGTACTAACGGTACTAGTACTATAGTAGTATTAAGACTTGACTTTCTAGTCTACTGCACTTCGCATACTTGTATCATAACTTGTCCTCTTCGAATTCGTACTCCAACTCACGGGCTTGGATTTGGCGATGACGTTTTGATCGAACCTTCGGATATAATTCCTACAGCATCTGGTTGAGTATCAACTACACTTAACGTCTCTGTCAGTACGTACCTCCTCTTTCAGTGCAGTAGCATACTTTGTTGTTGCAAATGCATAATTTGAAGAGTACACACCTGAACTCAGCCGATTCTGGTACAAGATAAGTCAAAGAGCTTTTACCACACCGTGCAAACGTACAAGGAGCTCGCTTTCTATATTTTTCTCGACGCGTGCTGCTGTTTGTGCCTAAATGCTGATGTTAGTAACTCTACAAACCGTTTTGACTTTACACACACCTTCCGTTCAGCTCTTGACTCTCGTTGCGCAAGTCGCGCTGGGATGGTCTCTATCTTGAGTCTTGGTTCATCAACAGTGTGAATGGTAGCAATCTTAATAGAAACTAGCGAATATCACCTGTTTGTCTTTTCTAAACGTTTGGTTCTAATCAGGAGCTGTGTCAATTTGGTGAGGCGTTGTTTGTTCTTGTGGACAAGAAATTTGGGCCTTTGGCTCCTTGTAAGTACAACAGTCTGTCAAGATATCGTTCTAACGTACCAGTGTAGTAGCTGATGACTTATTTGATCCAACGCTTCATCGTACTTTGAGCTCAGCTGAGTTCTTTCCCACAGCTTCGATGGTGTATGTGCTCGCTCTACAGACTTCGTGTACAGCTGAAGAGAGCCTGCTTCACATTTAGTCCAAATAGAAACTTACAACTTATCAACACACCGTTTTCCTCTTTCACGGTAGCGTATTGGCTGTTAGCTAGTGGGCATGAGCTCCTATTGCACATTCCAGTCAAGTTATACTCGTTCCTGCAGAAGGTAGATGTGCCCGTCGTCATCTTGTAACTGCAATGGCCGCGGTTTATTATCTGAGAAGAAAATTATGCGCAATTCGCGGTGCCTCGGAAAGTCATACCTGCCAGACAACTTCATCACTCTGCATCTTTCGAAACGTTCTTTCGTCGCGAAATGAGCCTGTTCGAGAGTGAAACAGGTGTCGCGTCGCGTCGTGCGGCGCGAGAGTTATGTCTCAAGTGGCGGGTGGCGGCGGGTCGACGTGACGAGTCTTTTTTCACTAGCCCTTGGACGTGCCAGTGGAATGTGATATTTGGCGTGTAGAAACGAAGCTAAGTTATACTAAGTATTTGGCTATCGCTTGTACTAAATACCGTGAAAATGCTATGGCGTTGTTTGTGTCAACTTTGAAGTTTTTTAAAAAGTAAAACGCGCTCCACACTGTCGGTAGGGCGGATTCACACTCGACTACGGCATGGGGGACTAAGCAGCGCGTTCCACATGTACACTGCCTCTTGCTCGGTCACTCGAGCGCCCGGTTTACTGGTGCGTGAAAGTTCGGCGAAAGTTTGGTCGCCGATGTTAGCGTCGAGATTTCGCTGTTGTACCCAACGCGTCGTTATCCGCAACCGACAAGCGTTTGCTTCCTGTGGCAACGTGAGACAATCGAGAGCCGTGGCACGAGCAAGTGAAGCAGAACGGCCTATGGCGGATGAGACGGTGCCCCCGACTTTCGACTACGACATATTTGTCATAGGTAAGTGAACGTCGAGAACGTATGACTCTATTTAACAGCTGAACACTTAAGGAGGAGGCTCGGGTGGCGTGCGTGCTTCACGGATGGCATCGTCTGCCGGTGCTAAGGTCGCTCTTTGCGAGCTCCCTTACGATCCCATCAGTTCTGAGAGCACTGGGGGCTTGGGAGGCACGTGTGTCATACGTGGTTGTGTCCCAAAGAAGCTATTCGTATTCGGAAGTAGCTTTACTTCCGATTTTGAGGACGCGAGAGGGTATGGTTGGGAAATGCACGAGCCAGAACTCAACTGGGAGCTGCTACTGCAAGCGAAACGTAAGGAGACGGCGAGACTCAACGGTATTTACAAGAAGCTGCTTGACGGCTCTGGAGTGGAGTCTTTCGAGGGCAGCGGTAAACTTATCGACACACACACCGTTGAGATTACGGATACCAAGGTATGATGCTGAGTTTAGAACAGCCACAGCGTTATTCACCTTTCACAGGGCGAAAAGAAGCTCATCACAGCGAAGGACATACTAATTGCTACTGGAGGACGGCCACATGTTCCGGATATTCCGGGTTCAGAGCTGGGAATCACTTCGGATGAGGCCCTTGATATGAAGTCGCTTCCAAAAAAGGCCATCATAATCGGTAGTGGCTATATCGCCGTGGAGTTTGCTGGTATTTTCAAGGGACTCGGTGTTGATATTGACCTCGTCTACCGTCAGCCACTTCCCTTGAGAGGTTTTGACGATGATGTTCGCGCAGTCGTGCAGTCAAACCTGAAATTAAGAGGAATCACCCAGCACGCACAATGCGAACCCATCTCTTTAACAAAAGGCGAAGACGGTAGGCACGTTCTCAGCACTACAACTGGCGACCTCCATGGTGATGTCGTCATTTTCGCAACAGGCAGAGTACCCAATACTGATCGACCAGATCTTGGTTTGAAGACAGCTGGTGTCAATCTGTCAGAAAAAGGGGCAATTATTGTGGATGCCTTCAGCCGAACAAACGTACCAAATATATGGGCTGTTGGCGATGTCACTGACAGGGTGAATCTCACCCCAGTCGCCCTGATGGAGGGGATGGCATTTGTTGATACAGTTGTTCGGGGTACGCCTCGTCAGCCAGACTACTCGAACATACCATGTGCAGTGTTTAGTCAACCTCCCGTTGCAACCGTTGGTTTGACGGAACGAGATGCATTAGATAGAGACATCGAATGTGACATCTACCTCTCGACTTTCACTCCTATGAAGTACTCTATTTCTGGTCGTTCTGAGAAAGCCCTCATGAAGCTCGTAGTTGAAACATCTAGCCAGAAAGTGATTGGCGTTCATATGGTTGGCCCAGATGCTGCAGAAATCATGCAAGGCTTTGCAACTGCACTTAAGTGTGGCGCGACAAAGCAACAGTTCGATCAGACTGTAGGAATCCATCCATCAAGTGCAGAAGAGTTTGTCACAATGAGAACTTTAACTCGGAGATCCCGAAGTGATGGCTGACTTCGTTAATCCCCACAATATCGTCTACTGAATATTTTTCGAAAGTCAAATCCTTTATACTATCGATAGTACTAGTAATAACAGATCTACTAAGCTACTAATTCTTTGTCTGCGTTTCTAGGTGATACTGAGTGAAACTCGTTGTGAAGTGGTTGTCCAGTTGAGCTATGATCCATAAATTCCGCAAGTTCTACGTGTTCCGTCATTCGAGCTGATCGTAAGTACTCGTCGTATGTGAAATGCTCGCATGCCGCTGGGAATTTTACGCTATCATACGCTTTGAAATTGTCGTGCAGCGACTGCACACATCCATGGAGTGCTGAATATTCAATATCAAAGTCCTCCGCCATCTGTTGTAAACCAGCGGAGGCACGGCGCACGTACACGCACACAAGGATAATGACACTAAAAGCAATGATGTGAGGCGGATCTTTCGTCGCTATTCCTTGTACCAGAGTAACCTTCGATAGCATTGTCGCACACTCAAGCATTTCTGTATCGAAGCAGTACGCTGAGAGATAGATCGACATGAACGTATTCGTTGTCGGAATCGTCAGCGTAAATTCAAGACACTCGAGTACTCTACGCTCCATAGCAACTATTTGTGACTGCGTATACGAGTTATCGGTAATGTAACATAAGTCAGAGAGCTGTGGGGCATATATTTCCTCGTACTTAGCGGCTATGAGGACACATGTTACACCTAACAGCTGAAGCTCTGAACGCTCGATACGTAATTTTTGAATGCATGCATCGGTATAGCTCACACTAAGAAATAGTGTTTCAAGGTGAAGTTTGTATTCTTCGGCCACCTCAATCATCCAGTCTACCAAGATACTGCGCATTTCTACTGTGATGTTGCTCGTCTGTTGCTGTCGCTTGTGTATGGGATCAGAATTCAAGTATAATCGGCGCCTCAAGTTCCAATATATTTCCATGATACCTGGACCTGATTGCATACAGGACGGTTTTGCTTTTGACATGTTATCGTGATGAGGACTCGGAAGTAGAGCAGCGTGTGGTGAAGTCCGTGACTCGGGCTTCTTCGTACTGGGAGGTGTTGTCCGTCTGGCTGCTAGAGTGTTCGTCAAATCGCACATCGCTTCCCGAGCACACTACACAGTGATATAGTTACGAAAGCTAGAATGATGCGAGTATCGATCATACCTTTTTACGGAGTTCCATCTCGCTTGGTAAGGAGAGGTGATTCAGTTTCAAACTTCAAAATGTGCGTGTTGTGTCAAGTATGAGCTACACCTGCAAACGCTCTTCAGGTGGCGTCACGCTACGTTTGACAACCTCTGATGACCCTTGAAGTCGTGCCACCAAGAGTAATCGCCGCGTACTGTGCGGCACAAGTTGAATCTGCTCGGCAGCTGCGCGGCGGTCGCGACTCGCGACTAACAGTTGTTTTCACTAACTTACCCTCTAAAAATTCACTCGTCGTTTTCGAATTGCAAGCTACGGAAATTCCATGACTTACTTTCACGATGCCTTGCACCTCTCGTAGATGTTGTAGAATCAAACTTTTAGAACTAAACGATGTAAAATATGTATTTCTAGACGTTTCATGACTCGTCATGTGTATAGGTACTCTCTAAAGGTGCGATATCTAACGTTAGTATGAATTTTTCCGGACGTCGCCATAACTTGCGCGATAACTTGACAAGCCCTAAGTTATGGATCTACTGTTAATATGCATAAAATGCGACGACGGTCCTGCACTTCATGATTACGTGCCAAAAAGTCGAGGATGATGCTGAGAGTGGGGTTCGAACCCACGCAGTCAGTGACTACCAGAAGTCTCACCAGGTTTCGGTGAAGCATCAACGTGCGAAGGGGCAACTAGTGCTTGAGTCTGGCCCCTTAGACCACTCGGGCATCCCAGCGTGACATTCGTGGCGGAAGGTAGAATATATACGGTTACAAACCAACAGTCGCACCAGGGTCTGACTCCGCGCAGCAAGGCGGGGCAAAAAGTCGGCAGATAGAAACGGAACTGTAAAATATTAACTTTTCTGGGAAAAGAATCTATGTTTTAAAGCTTGCTTCATGTTAGCTCGTTCAGACCTTTGCTTCTTCACGAGAAACGCAGCCAACTCCCAACCTGCGAAATTGTCTTGTTCAAGAACATCGCTGTGTGTTAACTGCTCATTAAACTTGATGCGCCACGCATCCAAATCATATTCACATTCACGCAACGCTTCCTTGAAAGTCAGCAAATTAGTCTCTTGACGCAAAGTTGGCAGGCAAAGCTGTAAAAATACAACACCGACACTGAAAGAGTCAAACTTGTCTGGTTGATATGTTGTCCACAGGAGCTCCAGGTTGTTCGCGTCAGGCTTATCTGCATCGCTCGGAAGTAAGTAAAGATCACTACAGCAGCAATAACGTGGATCTGCCGGGCCATCTCCTGCAGAATAGCTTATTGGCCTCCTCAAGCATTGGGCGGCAGCTCCAAGGTCTATGAGTTTTACACTATTCTCTGTACAAAGAATGTTGTCAGGCTTGATGTCACGATGTACGATCCCAACAGAATGTAGTCTTTCCAGATTTGTCATCGTCAATTCTATGAATTTCTTCAGTACGATACCTGATTTGGCTGTGACAGGAAGACCGCATGCCACACGTAGCCCTGACAGAAGTTCAACGTCACTACCTCGGAAAAGGTCGGCCAAAGTAGTATTTCCAATGTATTCCCACATGAGCCATAAACCAGCCGGTAAAGTGCCGTTGTAAATCTGTCCTTCATGCCTCGGATCTATCTCACAGCACCCAAGGAACTTGGCGCATGTGCCCTTGGCTAGCTTATGCGTAGCTTCATTTATTTCAAGTTCAGCATCAAGGAATTCTGTGGCTGCATATACATTTTCTTTAGCACATTTTAGCACAACTTCATTTCCTTTCCAAATACCCCGGAAAACACTCCCGAAGTTGCCTTCACCAATACGCCCATTTGTGTAGATGCGTATGTCTTCGGGAACAACTCCAACCGTTCGCCGCAGTACGGTTGGCGCCTGTACTTTTTTCTTTCTTTTCTCTTCCCAGTAGAGAGCAATTTCATCCTGTTGCAACGCAGTGACTTCAGGCCTCTGTAAGAAGATCTCGACTGTATCGCTTTGTTCATCCGCAATGAAGGATATGACGTCGTCAAATAGTTGTGAGTAGCACTCGAGGAGTGTCTTGTCGTTGATAGTGACTGACGAAACGAAATCTCCTTCGGAAATCTGACCTTCCAAAGCAGCATGGCCATTCGGCACGATTTCTGCTACAGACGCACCAATATCATCTCGCGTTGGCTCCAACATTAAACCCAACGGCCTTCGAAGAACTACACGATATCCGCTTTCCTGCTTCCCTGAAACACGACAGCGAGTGCGAAACCGGGAACTCGTGTCCTTATTCGTCCGGGGTCTGCACAAACGCTCAAATTGAAGCATCTCGATTTGAGATTCTCGTGACTCTGCGTCCGTGAATTTTCCCGTCGCAGCAGCGGATGCTCGTGATAGCTGAGGCCAAGTGACCATCGAACATCGTTCCTCCCGCGTACCAAACGTTCTGGTCGAAAACGACCGAAACGTCGTTCTCCAACGGGTTTTATCCGCTCAGAATATAAGCCTAAGATGGTCCAATCATCGGACTCAAATGTCAAATATATTTGCATATTCTAATATTGAGAGTTCTACACCAGATGTGGTGTTACCCTAGAAAAGTGCGAAATGAAAAATCAATCGATAAAATCCGCGTAACGCACAAAGAAAGCGTTTTTCGTCCCACGCGTGTCGAAACGTCGAAACGCGTAAGTACTAAATACGTCGGCGCCAGGCAGCGACCGATATTTGTGCCATGTTTTACCGACGATAGTCACGTCCGCGATTGGCATCTTAGAGCTAGCGCGATGTATGCACTTCGGGCTCTGGACGAAATCAATATTCTGGCGAACTTGCCAACGTGCTACTTGCTGAAAAGTTTCGATGAACTCCACAGTTTTCGCAGTCATATTCTGAAGCAACATGTTGAACGTATGTCAGTATTGATAACAAAATGCACGCAGTCAGTCTGTACAAAAGCTACACTGCTCCACTCGATCATTGGCTCTCCACGAACTGGTCAACTCCTGTTGCTCAACTTGGTAGCAGACTACAAGCTATCAGCTCACGATGAACACGTCCTATCTTATATACTCTACTCACTGAGGTCGGCCTGGAACGACACAGAAACCCGCAGTGTTATTACATACGGTATGAATATCTGGGATAGTTGTAACCATCCTACGACAAATAGTTTGGAACCTAACGATAGCAAGTCTGCTCAGCAGTCTGCATACCTCGTTGGTGTTTCACAAACATCAAGAAAGTGTGGATTTTCCGCTCAAGCGACTTCGTGTTCTTGGGATCGCATTGCACTCCACAGTGATATAATAGATACATCCTATCGCGACGCGTTTTCAAGTTTACCACAAAGTTTTGCGGCGTGTATGCTGAAAAATGTCTACTCTTTTGACCCAGCTCTATTTCGACTGACACAAACTGAGATACAAACAATGGACCCTCAACATCGTTTGTTGCTTTTGGCTACCGCTGATCTGTACTTTGCAAAGAAACCGATTTTTTCAAGTCACGAGACTCTGAGAACATTCACGGTCCATGCTGGTATTTCATGGGTAGACTTCCACGAGATCATGGTCATGGCGATATCGTCATCCAACGTACCATCTACCTACTTTTCCACAGGCACATCGCTTAGTGTCGCCTCAGGTCGAATATCGTATCACTTTGATCTTGGCGGAGGTGCGACTACCATTGATACGGCGTGCTCAGCTTGCTTAGTTGCTTTAGATCATTCAATCAATGCAACTACCAGTACAAATGTTTCTTATGGATTGGTGTGTGGAATCAACTTGATATTGACACAGAGCATGACTCAAAAGTTCAATGCTGCGGGTATGCTATCTCAAGACTGTCGATGCAAGACTTTTGATTCTTCTGCTGATGGTTACGTGAGAAGTGAGGCATGTAATGTGATTGTTATAGAGCGACCCAGGGGAGTAGAAGGCGAGCCTTTGTTGTGTCGTTTGGTAGAAATGTTTTCTAAAGTAAACCAAGATGGACTCTCGAGCGGATTGACGGCGCCAAATGGCGCTGCACAACGAAATCTGTTCAAGGATATCCTTGATCAACGCGAACGCGAGCGTCAATCATTTGTGACAGTGCACACACACGGCACAGGTACATCTCTCGGTGATCCGATTGAAGTATTTGCAATCCAATCTGTCTTGAGCGACCGGTCAATAAGCAGAATATTTGTATCGGAAAAATCGATATCGGGGCATTCAGAGCCCGCTTCAGGACTTTGCAGCTTATTCCACGCTATATCTTCGATTACCGAGATGGCATACTATGGGTCGCCACATGTACGTACACTAAATAGCCACTTACATGATTTCTTTTACTCGAGCACACTAAGCCGGTCGCACAAACGTGCTGCGTGTAGCTTTTTCAGCGTGAACAGTGTCACAGTAAGCTCATTTGCGTTTCAAGGAACAAATGCTATGGTGGCGTTGGAACGTTCACAGATTCTTAAACGTTCACGTCACGAAAGTAAACAGCTGCTATTTAAATTACAGCTGGAATGTATTTTACAGCCTTTGAATGGCATAAATCTCTTTCAAGGACGAGATTTCGATAGCAATGTACAGGTCAACGTATGGAACATGAATGATGCGGCAGCTTCTCACTTTTCTGATCACAAGATTTTCGATGACCCAGTTTTCCCGGCTACTGGGCACCTTGAGATGACCTTAGAGACGGTGAAAAAAGCTCACTCACCACATGAGACTTGTTGCTCTGTCCATAACTTTCTGTTTATGCGACCATTGAAAATTCGATCGCAGCCGAGAATTCGGACAAATTTGAATTACAATGGTGAGATAAAAATAGACATCTTAGATCGAACAGGCCGCACGGTGTACAGCTCATCACGAATTAGCAGGATATACATTTTCCCACTCGTGATGACTCCTCAGTATTTCAAGTGTCCTGTGAATTTGCAGGATACTATATCTGCGTCAGTTTCGGCAACAGGTCCACTGCTTGCTGCAAGCTGGATACAAAATCCGTTCTTGCTCGATTCGTCGCTGCAGTGCTCTTCATATATCGTCAAATATCCATATGATGTACCACATCTATGCTGCGATCCGCAGCTATTTTTACCAGCAGCGATGGAAGCGAGTACATCTATGATGCTTAGCGGTATTGAACGAAAGGCTTCTACAAATGTTCGATTCGAACATGGATGTGAGGCCTATCACACAAGCAACTACACCACACTACCCACTGATCGAGGCACAGTGAGGCGCTCCATCATACATCACCTGCTTTGCAAACGGGCTGGTGGGCTAGCTGGTAATCATGGCAGAAATACATGTCAATCCCGCGCCGCGTATTCACAGCAAAAGGTAACAACCATGCTTGCAGGGAATGCATCGCTCACATTCGAAGACAAATACAGTGATAAACGCTGCTTTGCGATTCAAAGGAGAATGCAATATGGCACATCCCGCGCCACACTCGCCGCCTTGGCGATGCTGCAGGGCGCCGGCGCAAGCGCAGACTCAACGGGTACGCACGTCTGTGTTTCACTGACAGACGATGCGAGCATCGCCGGGAGGAGCGTGCGGGCTGCGG
>Ga0255784_10003597_pt1 | contig 11702 bp, 13 predicted proteins | sample 101ome_14_FD_179982 | JGI IMG/M metagenome (GOLD analysis project Ga0255784, IMG submission 179982) | Coastal salt marsh microbial communities from the Groves Creek Marsh, Skidaway Island, Georgia - 101403AT metaG (version 2) | ecosystem: Environmental > Aquatic > Marine > Intertidal zone >...
GCCGGGCGCTATCGAAGCGGCGCTGGTATGTGGAAAACCAGCCGTTGTGGATGTTGCTGTTGATCCGAACGCGTTGTTTAGTTTCCGCCGCGACAGTTTTAAGCACCGTGGAGGCTGATCGCATGCTGACACGATACGCACTCTTTGAAGGCCGCGTCCGCCCCGGTATGGAAAGTGAAATGCGCGCCTATGTGAATGATGTGCTGGCACCGTTATGGCGACAATTTGACGGCGCGCATACGGTGCGGGTGATGTTTGGTGTAGAACAAGACCCGGATGGCCCCAGCTACCCGCTTATACTGGCCATCACCTATCCTGATGCGGCGGCGATGGCGCGCGGTTTGGCCAGCCCCGCACGCTATGAGTCACGCGATTTATTGCCCAATTTTTTTGCCAAATATATTGACGGAAAATTACTACATTATGTAATGGAAACAGATATTTTTATGCCAAATCAACACTAAAATATAAGCATAAATTTGACTGTCTTTTCTAGCCGCGACCGCGGTATCCAGCAACGCCTTGTTCAGGCACCCATGTCCCAGCTGGTATCTCGCCATATTGCCAGAATACATCAATCGGCATGCCGCCACGCGGGTACCAATACCCGCCGATCCGAAGCCACCGCGGGGCCAACAACTCAACAAGCTGTTTGCCAATGCCAACCGTGCAAGCCTCATGAAATGACTGATGATTACGAAAACTATTTAAATATAGTTTCAGCGATTTTGACTCGACCATCCATTGGTCGGGCACATAATCAATCACAAGATGTGCAAAATCTGGTTGGGCTGTCACCGGGCATAGCGAAGTAAATTCAGGTTGCACAAAACGCGCAACAAAATTCGTGTCTGGGTGAGGGTTCGGTACCCGCTCAAGTTCGGCGTCTTCTGGCCGTTGTGGCTGTTGCGACGCTTTGCCAAGTGCTTTTAAATTTTCCATCTTGCCACCCGTTTCGTGCTGCTGTTGATGTGCCTGATGAAGGCCTCGGTTTTTCTACACGTTAAATATGTGCATTCCAAGTACCGATCAATGGCCGGACGATTAATTGTGGCACCACAGGCGGTAATGATGTTGTTTGCCGGCTCGTTTCCACCTAGACTAGCGCCTTGTTATTGGCTGGGCGTTTCTAACCAACCAATGGTGGGATCGCTTTGGTCATCTGCACTATATCTATCATCAATGCCAGCCTTACATGTTCAGGAGTTGTTAATGTCTAGTCTTTTGTTTGAACCCATCACTCTGGCCGGCATGACACTGCCAAACCGCATAGTGGTGGCGCCAATGTGTCAATATTCGGCTGACAATGGCACGATGAATGAGTGGCATATCGCTAATGCTGGATCATTTGCCCGAAGCGGGCCGGGGTTGATCATTTTAGAGGCAAGTGGTGTCGAAGCGGCTGGCCGCATCACGCATGGATGTGCGGGTCTCTATTCTGATGAAAATGAAGCGGCAATGGCGCGTGTAGTGGCGCTCTGCAAATCGGTTGGGCATAGTAAAATTGGTGTTCAGTTGGCGCATGCGGGCCGTAAAGCCTCGACACAGCGGCCATGGGAAGGTGGGTCTGCACTATCTGATGGGGCATGGCAAACATTTGCGCCTTCGGCCATTGCCTTTGATCCTGCATGGCATACGCCGCAAGCCCTTGATGATGATGGTTTGGCACGAATCAAGCAGGCTTTCGTTACGGCGGCTGAACGTGCGTTAAGAATTGATATGGATGTCATAGAATTACATGCCGCGCATGGCTATTTGCTGCATCAGTTTTTATCGCCACTCAGCAATCAGCGTGACGATTCCTATGGGGGGTCGCTGGAAAACCGCATGCGGTATCCGTTGGAGATTTTTGATGCCGTGCGCGCGGTGTGGCCACAAGACCGGCCGTTACTTGTTCGGGTATCTGCAAGCGACTGGGTTGAAGGCGGCTGGGATGTCGAACAAACCGCGTCATTTGCTGAAGCGTTGCAAGACCGGGGGTGTTCAGCCCTTCATGTGAGCAGTGGTGGCAATTCCCCCTTGCAACAAATTGATATAGGGCCGGGGTATCAGGTTGGATTTGCCGATTTTATCCGGCAACGTGTCGACATGCCGGTGATCGCTGTTGGCATGATCACTGACCCGTTTCAGGCGGAAACGATTATTCGGGCAGGGCAGGCTGATATGGTGGCCCTGGCACGTGAATTTTTGCGTGACCCGCATTGGGTCTGGCGTGCGGCAAAGGCATTGCGTGCAACTAGTTCGGTGCCTCAACAATATCAACGGGCAGTGTCATTTGATTAACGGTGTAGATAACTATTTATAGCGAGTAAAAACGTTTGGGGGCGCCAACACCGTTGCCTGAATAGGCTGACAAAAAGACTGCTGGGTAGGGTTTGTCTTGGATGATGCAAAATCATTTGCCGTTTTGTGCCGCGATTGTGGGTCTGCCGGGTTTGTTGGTGCCCCGGACCCGCCTTATGATTGTGTTGTGTGTCACAGCCGGAATATTCGGTGCCACGCTGAATTATTCGGTTTGACAATTGCGCATATCGATTGCGACGCGTTTTATGCGTCAATTGAAAAGCGTGATAATCCGGATCTGCTGAACAAACCGGTGATTGTCGGTGGTGGGGACCGCGGCGTTGTTGCCGCCGCCTGTTATATCGCAAGGCAATATGGGGTGCGCTCTGCTATGCCAGCCTGGCAGGCTTTAAAACGCTGTCCTGATGCGGTTGTGATTAAACCGCGGATGGCACATTACACAAAAATTAGCCGGCAGGTTCGCGACCATATGCTGTCATTAACCCCGCTTGTCCAGCCTCTGTCGATTGATGAGGCATTTCTGGATTTGTCCGGCACGCAAAAATACCATAAATGTAGCCCTGCCGAGGCCCTTATCCGCTTGCAAAAACATATTTATGCCGATGTTGGCATCACCGTTTCGATTGGTCTTGGGCCAAATAAATCGCTCGCCAAAATGGCGTCTGACCGGGATAAACCAGACGGGTTTTTTGTGATCGGCGCGGCTGAGGCTGAAGCTTGGCTCGCCCCACAACCGGTGTCTGTTCTCTTTGGCATTGGCAAAGCCACGCTGAAAAAATTACATGCCGCTGGCTATCACAGCTGTGCTGATCTTGGTGCCGCCGATGAACGTCAATTGACCAAGGTACTGGGCAGTCAGGCGGGGCGGATCATGGCGCTGGCAAAGGGAATTGACCCACGCCCGGTGACGCCTGAACGCGCCGCTAAATCAGTGTCGAATGAAACGACATTTTCGTGTGATTTGACAGAATTTTCAGAATTAGAAGCCGTTTTAGAGAGGTTATGCGGTAAATTAGCGAAACGATTAAAATCTAGCCAGCTCACCGGGGCGACAGTGACCTTGAAGCTGAAGCGATCAGATCACCGGATCATCACCCGCGCGCATAGTCTTGAGACACCGACCGATAAGGCGCATATCTTATTTGATATTGGCCGTAGGCTTCTTGTACCGGAAACGCAAAAATCTATACCGTACAGGCTGTTAGGCATAGGTGTTAGTCATTTAAATCAGGCTAGTTCTAGCTTGTTCCTTGATTTGAATGATGAGGTGAATGACAAGCGAAACCGGTTAGAAGCGGCGATGGATCGTTTGCAGGGCAAACTTGGCGACAGCATCATTCAATCCGGTCGACAATTTTCCCGCCACCGCACCGGCACGCAAAATGATGATACCGCCTAATAAGGGTGTTTTGGCGTGCGGTCGCTGGATAATGATTGCTGGCGTTGTTGACAAAGCCATTCAATGGCATCAGCCAGATGAATTTGATCGATATGATCGTCACCACGCGCAACGCGCAGGCGGTGCGCCTCGATTAACACATCTGCATGTGTGGTTCCAACCGGGGGTTCAAACCGGTACGCCGCCAACTCTATCAGCATACCAAGCGGATCCCTGAAATAAATTGAATCCATAAAGCCGCGATCTTTTGGGCCGGAATGGGTAATGCCGCGTTCGTCCAAACGTTCAACGGTCTGGGCAAATGTCGCCTGGCTAACGGTAATGGCCAGATGATGCAGATGCCCGGCGCCTTGCGGTGGGCGCCGCTTTTCCGCTTTTCGGGTTTCATCGGTAAATACCGTGATTAAACGCCCATCGCCGGGATCAAAATAAACATGGCCTTCATCCGGGTTGTCCAGATTAGGCTGGTCAAAAACGAATGGCATACCCAGAACACCCTCCCAGAAATCGATAGAGGTCTGGCGATCAGCCCCGATGATGGTGATATGGTGAATGCCTTGCGCCTGAATTTTTCGCATAGATCGTTGCCCCACAAAATCTGCTAGTGATGGGTAATTTGCTGTATCTACCAACCGGCGGCGCCGGTTTTAATGAAGGTACCGTTATTCAACTCGCGCATGGCTTGTTGCAATTCAGCCTGTGTGTTCATAACAATTGGGCCATGCCATGCCACAGGCTCTTTTAACGGTGCACCAGAGATCAACAAAAACCGCACCCCCTGTTCGCCAGAGGTGACAGCCACCTCATCACCATCACCAAACAAAACCAATGTCCGGTTGCCTGATAGATCACGAATTTCAATCTCTTCTCCGCCAAATTCCTTTTCAACTTTCACCCCAAAAGGCGACGAGGCGTTGCTGAAAGACGCGCTACCCTCAAAAATATAAGCAAATCCCTGACGCCGCGTGTCAAATGGAAAGACTTTGAAACAGTTGGGGGGCAGGGTGATGTCGAGATATTGGGGTTCGGCGGCGATGCCATCAACCGGCCCTTGATAGCCGCGATAGTTACCCGCAATGATACGAATGCGGCTGTCATCATCATCGTGAAGTTCGGTTATCTCGTTCGACTTGATATCCTGATAGCGCGGCGTGGTCATTTTTTGGCTTGCTGGCAAATTTGCCCATAATTGAAAGCCGTGCATCTCGCCAGCTGCGTTGCCATGCGGCATTTCCTGATGAATGATGCCTGATCCGGCTGTCATCCATTGGACGTCACCACCGCTCAACGTGCCCTGATTACCAAGGCTGTCCCCATGATCAACGGTGCCTTTTAACACATATGTGATGGTTTCGATGCCGCGATGTGGGTGCCATGGAAAGCCATTTTTGTAATGTGCCGGGTTATCATTACGAAAATCATCCATCATCAAAAATGGATCAAACGGCGTGGTATCACCAAAACCGAAAACCCGGTGCAGATGAACCCCAGCGCCTTCCATTGTCGGACGTGACTGGCTGGACATTTTAACTGGCCTGATTGACATGTGCCGTCTCCAATAAAAAACTAAATGATATTGTAGTACGGTAAAGGGCGAGGTGATGAATTACCTCGGTGCCGCACCGTGGTCATTGGGCTAATATAGTGAAGCTTACGGTTTTTTGCATATCTGTTTTCAATGAAGAACTTTTGCCAAATGCGCAATAAATTGAGGTAAATTTTCTGTAATGGTCAAAGGCGACATTTTCATTTGATGACATAAATGCTACTGGGTCCAATCGGGCTAGTTGGTTGGCTAGCGCGCGGTCTTGGTGGCTGGTCTTTGGCTGGCGACAGTCATCGTTACCACTGCCGCCAAAGTGATGGCCCCGCCAATAATTTCCAATTTTGATAGGGACTCGCCCAAAAACACCCACGGCCATAGCGGGCCAAGAACGCTTTCTATCAGCACCAGCAAACTGACTTCGGCAGCGGGAAGATATCCTGTGCCGGTTGTTACCAAGGCAATGCCAAGGCCGATGGTAAATGCCCCCATAAACAGAATAATCAGCATGTCGCTTTGCTTTATGGCGAGCCCGCCATCCAGCAGAAAAGCGGCGACACCACCCAATATTGCGCTGAAAACACCGGCCATAAATGTGCCGCCTAAAACATCACTCTTGCGGCTACGCCGTGCAATTACCAGCATGATCGCAAAGCATCCCGCCGATACAAATGCGCTTAAATTTCCAAGCGAATAGCCAAGTGATGCCCCGTCATATACCATCAGACCAACGCCAAAAATCGCGATCATCATGGTCGGCCATGTCACCAGATGCGGTATTTCACCAATCCATTTCCACGCAATAATGGCCGCTAAAAACGGAACAATGGTTAAAATAAGCAGGGTTGAGGCCACCGAAGTATGAAGCATCGAAAAAATATAACTGGTGAACGCAAGTGCCAGCCAAGCGCCCATCCACAGATCATGCCGGTCGATTGATCGCAACACAGTTTTGGGTGGGCAACGGCGCCGCACGCAAACCACCACCAACACCATTAGGGTGAGGCTAAGGGAACGGTAAAATAATATCTGAAACCCAGTGGCATCGTCCAACAGGCGCATTAAAACGCCAACAAAGCTCATGAAAGATGCGCCGCCAAGAACGAACATCATGGCAATGGGTCGTGTCATGAAACACCTTACATTTATTTAGTCAGTGGTTCTGAACCGACTATGCTGAATGATAATCACCGTGCCAATAGGTAAAATGAGTGCAATGCCGGCAACGGTGATTAACAATAGGCCCAATTCTGAATAATCGGCAGTTGTGACAATGTCATTGGTGATTTTGTCTTTGACTTCACGCGTCACAATAAAGACTTGGTTGAGATATTTTGTACCAAGTGCGCTGGCCGATAATGCGAGATTGGTAAAAGAGGCAAATACCGCAAAAAATGTGGCCTTTAGATGTGCTGGGGCATTTTTGGCGATCCAAGCGAGCAACGGGATCATTGAGACCTGTCCAAGCGGCGATTCAACCGCCGTATTGATGATGGCAATGAATCTAGCGTCGACAACGCCGCTAGTGATGCTGGCTGTCCAGTGATGCATCCCGTAATACATACCGATGCTTGGCAGAAATAATACAGCCCCAGCAATGGACAAGATGACAATGATTTTGGCCATAGAGTTCTGCGCCATAAAGGGGCGCAATAAGATGATGCCGAGCAGTGTCAGGATTGAAGCGATCAAAGACAGAACCGAAAAAAACTGTTCATCAAACAATAATTCGTCAATTTCAAACCATGTGAGGCCCGGCCCCGGGCTTGGCATAGCCCGAAACATAAAAATAATAATGGCGGTGCCAATGATCATCAGCCGCTGGTTGTACGGTAAAATGGCGACTAAGCGGCTCATTAAAAATAAAATAATGCCAACCGATCCGGCAAACACAATTTCTTGCGCATAGGCAAAATTGCTGAGGCCAAGGCTGACAGAAAACACCACAAACACCAAACTGCCAAGAAGAATGCTCCAATTGACATCGGGGCGCCGGTCGGTGCTGATCACCCCGCCGGACATAACATCAGCCTGATTTGACCTGTTCGTAATGCCTGCCAAAATGACACCAAGCACCGAAAGTGCCGGGATCATCAGCGCATATAAATAAATTTTGGCGTAGAGCTGTATTTTTGCGTCTTCCCCCAGACTGTTGGCACCATCAAATAAAATGACATTGGCAAGTGCGACTAATACCGTGCCGCCAATGATGGCAAAGCGTCCTAATGTCTGCATGGTTGTATGCATGTTTTTTAATTCAGCATCACTATGGGCAACGCCATCTTGATCATATTCTGGAACGGCTTCTACCGTCATCGCATCGGCGACAACATCCTGAACAACAAATCCCACAGGCGCCAGAATGACACTCATCACATACCAGCTTTCTACTGGCAGAATGCTGGCCATGCTGGCGGTATGTGCGATCAGGCCATGCATGATCAAGAGGCTGGCGGCGATCACCCCAGCCCCAAAAAACACCATGTAATTCTTATGTTTCCAGATCAGGTCAACAAGATGGCCAAGCGGCATTTTCAACGCCCATGGCAAACCCGCCCAAAACCCAAGGCTGGCCAAAAAACCAGCAGATAAATTGAGATAGTCTTTCACGAAAAACGTACCAACAATCGCGGTAAGGCCAGAAATGCCGGCGGCCAGATAGACCATCAAAGGTGGCACATAGCTCCAGCGGAACTGCCGTGGCAATTCAGTCAAAATCATCATTATACGCCGTGCCATCATGCATGACACAATATGACAGCCAGAGGATATGCGGCAATCACTTATTTGTTTGCGCCAGCCGGTCATGCCACATATTTATGATGACAGGCGGTATCTGGTCGGGCAAATCTTCTTCCCATGCCAGATAATCTTCGGCATCTTTTAAAACCCCAAAATGCCGGCCGGCAAAAAGCGCACTTCGGTCTATCGGTATATTATTTTGATCAAAGCCAGCGGTCGAAGATGTCAGGGTTTTCGTGTCAAGCGGCTGGTCTTGCCACACAAAAATACCGTCGATCTTCCATCCGATTTTGGTCAATATATGCGCGATCATGTCACCAGTTTCGTGGCATGGCGCGACAATCCCGATGGCAGCCGTATCTGGTTTTTGATCAAGCATAAGGCTTATATTGCACCATTGGCTGGCGGCAATATGGCCTGATGCAAATTCAGATGACAGCCGAAAATCAAAAATTGGCGTAGCGTTCGACAGCCAATTTTCAATTAACTGCGGATCAGATCTTTCGCCAAGCGTATCATTTTGTGGGGGGGAGGTATGAAGATGATCTGTCTCAACAATAACGATCTCAACATCAAATCCCATACGTGACAGCCAATAGGCGGCAAAAGCCGCGCGACTTCCAGAGGCGATGTCAAGCAATAGGATGGGCACATGATATCTGGCGATTGACCGGTCAGTTTGTTGCACAAGGTTGGTGCCAGATATCTTAATGAGGCGCGATCCAACGAGATACCCGTTGGCGGCGTCATCGGATACATCAAACATAAGGTGGCTGGTGTTGGCTTCAATAAATGTCTGTAATGTGGCCGGATGAATATATGTGGTTGCAATATGCCATCTGTTCAGAAAATCAGTGACAGGTAATGACGATTCAGTTTCAGCCGCCATTGTTTTGGTGGCGCCGTGTTCGCGGGTGAAGCCATCAAGTTCCCATGCCTGTGTGCCGCCGCGAAAAATGCCAAAATTTTGATTATATCCGGCAGCTTTCAGGGTGTGGGCACCGATGATTGATCGGGTACGGCCAGCACAATGCAACAACACCATATCCACTTGATCATGCAGCCGGTCGATATTTGCCAAAAGCAGACTGTTCGGCAGGTTGATTGAGCCGGGCAGGGTGAATCTGTTATATTCACCAGCAGGTCTGACATCGACAAGCTGGGCATGTTGATAGTCAGTCACATAGTCTTGTGGTGTGACTTCCAAAATATCTGACTGGTGCGCCACCACCTCGCCAAATGCTTTTGACCAAACATATTCCCCTTGAACGTAACCGATCACTGGGTTTGTGGGCGTTGTGGTTTTATGCGGCGTGACATTCCGGTATCCAAGCCTGTCTATATAGTCCATAGCGACAGTGCTGGCCGGGTCTTCCCAATTTAGAAACTGAATAGGGAAATCCCGGTCTGGACATAAAAAGGGCAGGCGGGTTGGCAAAATGGATAGGGGAATATTGGTGCTACCAAACCAATGGCCTTGCACATAGTCACGGCGTTCGCGGCTATCAATCAGGCAAAATGGGGCGCCCTGTTCGTATAATGCGGTAAAAATATCTGCAGACATGCCTTGCCCAGATCATCAAAATGTCGTTGGGGTCTGGTCAGATCTGTTCATATTTCAAGCGCTTAACCTGTGTCATGTCGGTGCCTTCAATCCGTAACAGGCTTGTCGGTTCTGTACGGGTTGGCGCATGAAGAACGCCTTCGTCATAGACATAGGCGTCTCCGGGGCGCATCTGATAGGTCTTATTCACCGACACTTTGCCGGGTGTGTCAGCGGTGGCTTGTTGCACAAGATCATATTCGCGCATTTCGGTTTCGCCGCGCACCTGCGCATAAATTGCCCATGATGGCCCATGATCATGTGGCGGCGCGGTTTTGGGCCCGGGGTAATTATGCGCCAGAATGCAAAACCCTAAATCAGGGTCCTGATAGAGCAAATCACGCTCACCAGCTGTCAGGGGGACAAGATGATTGATGGCATTTTGGTCGGTTAATAATTCTTCAAGATGTGCGGCGATTTTTTGGCGTCCAGCTGGCCCGGGATACGTTTCGAGCCATGTCCGGCATTTTTGCGATAGATCCAACAATACTTCATTCATCCTGTAATCCCCCATGCGCGCTGGTCACGCCCGTCCATTTCTATTTTGCAAAATCTGGCAGTTTGACTGAAATCAGCCGCACCTTTGGTAAAAACCGCAATTATTTAATCGCGTTATTTTTCTGCTGTCTACTTGCCATTTTGATTTTTGACCACACCGACACAGATTTGCGCACAGCCCAGCCGGTCACGATGGATGATATCCATGATTGATACGCTTCTGGCGATAGTCTGGTGACAGGTTCGTAATCATTTTTATTGTAGAATGCGAATACTTCAATTTGCAGATCATTGATTTGTTTTTTGGCGAGCAAGTCGTCAATGTCTATTTCATCAGTTTTGCGAAACCATTTTTCTAACCGTTTGTTCAGCCGTTTTTCGATCCAATACATGTGACGTGAACGGTAATCTGTCTCAATAATGGTTAGTAAGTCATCATCTGTCACAATGGATCAGTGCCTCCAGTTTTTGCGCGAGAAAAGTTATTTATAATGGGCCCGGCGGTCTGAAAAAATACGCACGCGTCGTCGCCATGCCTGATAACTGCCCGGTTTTAGATTTTGCCGCATCAGCCGTTTCACATCACTTTCTTTCAGCCCATATAGCGCTTCTATCTGTTGAAAGCTGGTATGATCAGACAATGCCATTTCAATAATCTCATGAATGTCATTGTCAGTTTTTGTCATAAATTATGGTGCCTATGATGCGGGTGGGTGCGACTTAGTTACCAAAAACTGGCCGAAACATGTCTGGATTGCTGATCCAGTTCATCACCAATGTTATGGCAAACAGCACGACAAAGATTATTGAAACCCCAAGTAATATTTTGCCAAGTCGGTTTTGCTGAAAGGGCGGTAAGGCCATAAATGATTGCTCCTTGATAGATAGGATCATGCCACGAAATGCCAGGGTTGCGAAGTCTGAAAAAATTTTCTTGGTGCCAAATCTATACGCGGAGATATTTATCTTCGAATTGTGGCGTCAATCGTCGGGTGAATCATTCGATCCATATAGCGGGGGTAAGATATGAGACAAATTCTTAAATCCGTTGGGGCAGGTGTTTTTGCTGGCTTTTTAGTCTCCTCAACTGTTGTTCACGCTAATTGCGACAAGATAACATTTTCCGATGTTGGGTGGACAGATATTACCGCAACAACCGCCGTTAGCACGGTGATTTTAGATGCACTTAGCTATCGTACCGAGGTAAAAGTTCTATCTGTGCCAGTGACTTATGCGTCTTTGGCCAAGGGTGATGTTGATGTTTTTTTAGGCAATTGGACGCCAACAATGGAAGGGGATATTGCGTCCTACTGTGACGCTGGCACCGTTGACACGGTGCGCGAAAATCTGGAGGGTGCGAAATATACGTTGGCAACCAATGCTGTGGGTGCGAATGCCGGGCTGAAGGATTTTGCCGATATAGCAAAATTCCGACAGCAGTTAGACGGTAAGATTTACGGCATCGAACCCGGTAATGACGGTAACCGTTTAATTCTTGATATGATTAATAAAGATGCGTTTGGTCTGAATGGATTTGACGTTGTCGAAAGTTCTGAGCAGGGCATGCTTGCGCAAGTGGCGCGCGCTGAAAAACGCAATGAAATGGTCGTTTT
>Ga0255784_10003598_pt1 | contig 11699 bp, 9 predicted proteins | sample 101ome_14_FD_179982 | JGI IMG/M metagenome (GOLD analysis project Ga0255784, IMG submission 179982) | Coastal salt marsh microbial communities from the Groves Creek Marsh, Skidaway Island, Georgia - 101403AT metaG (version 2) | ecosystem: Environmental > Aquatic > Marine > Intertidal zone > Salt...
GAGCGACCAATGGCTTTGCAACGTATGCAGTTGCTAACTCTAATGATGAAACTCGACCTAGATCACGATCCAAGGTTTCCAAATGTGATGGTTCAATATCCCGTTGACTCATTTTGATTCCCTACATTTTTCAACGTGGATAACAGAATTTATGAGATTTGCTCAAAGAAAAGTTCTTCCTTAGAAATGTTCGAAATTAAGCGCGCCAAGTCGGGCTCACCGATCAGCTCAACAGCTTCACCTAGAGAACACCACTTACGTTCTCGCTGATGGGCCTCAGGATATTTTCCCTCAATCTTTTTCACTAGAAGTGGATAAACGGAAGTCCTGATTTTGTATGTAATGCCAGACTTTAATATTTTCTGGTAAAGATAAAAACCAATCGGCTCCTTCGTCTCAATCACGTCTGCAACACCTGCTTCTTCCCATGCCTCGCGAATAGCAGCTTGTACTCCGCTCTTATTTTTCATCACCCAGCCTTTGGGAAGAATCCAACGTTTAGTTTCGCGACTAGTAACGAGAAGAAACTCAACTTCACCCTGTTTGGTTTTACGATAACACAAAGCTGCAATCTGTACTTGATGAGGTCGGAACAACATCAATCGGAACAATTCAAACAGTTTTATTGCGAAATACTTCATACGGGCCTTGGCGAATGCATTTTCTTGCACCCTGTTTAATCGACGGACCTGTATTTGTCCAAATGAGTTCAAATGACAATTAAGTTTAGCGCTGTTTGTTATACCTGTAACAGAAAACAAGACCGGATGAAGCTCGATAGGATGTCCAGCATCCAAAGGCTATTTGTAGGGTGTTAAGAACATAATTAACGCACATTTAAGGTTTAACAGTCGAGCGGTCCAGGCTAACACAAGGCTATGATCAAACCTTCGTACAAAGAATTAATTTTTATTTGGACAAAAATTGGCGCGATGTCATTTGGAGGGCCTGCGGCTCAAATCTTATTAATGTTTAATGAGATCGTAGAGCGGCGAAAATGGCTGGAAGAAAGAGCTTTCAATAGTGCACTTTCATTCTGCATGCTCATTCCTGGACCCGAAGCGATGCAGCTCGCCACTTATCTGGGGTGGCGGACACATGGTGTTTTAGGTGGCTTAGTTGCCGGGCTCTTATTTGTTTTACCAGGGGCATTTGTAGTAGGAATTTTAAGCGTCATCTATATCTATTATGGAACCAACTATTACATGAAGTCTGTCTTTTTAGGGATTCAGTCAGCAGTCGTCATCATAATCATCGACGCTTTAGTAAAGCTCGCGAAACGAAGTGTTAACTCCCTATCAAAGACTGCGACCGCTACTGTAACATTTATACTGCTATACTGTTATCAGGCTCCGTTTGCATTGGTAATATTGGGTGTCGGTTTAACTGCATACATTTTTTCAAAGGAGAAACTACAATCTGACCCGACGATCACTGAACAAATTGGGCATAAGGCAATTTGGATAACTGGCGGAACCTGGCTTGGCATTTGGTTACTGCCATTGATTGTACTTTCGATACTTTTCTTCGATAGTATTTTTGTTGAACTAGCTTGGTTGTTTTCAAAGCTTGCAGTCCTTAGTTTTGGGGGCGCTTATGCAGTATTAGCCTACATGTCTCAAACGGTTGTGGTCGATAATCAGTGGTTAACACCTGAAATGATGATGGATGGTTTAGGCCTAGCTGAAACAACCCCTGGACCCTTAATACTAGTAACAGAATTTGTAGGTATAGTTTCAGCGGCCTTGTCAAATGAAGAGATAAGTATCACTCGCGGCTTATTAGGAGGCGGTGTCGCGCTTTGGGCAACATTTGCTCCTTGCTTTTTATGGATATTCTTAGGCGCTCCCTACGTGGACTGGATAACGCAGCAACCCAAATTAGAATACACGCTCTCAATGGTTTCTGCAGCTGTTACAGGTGTAATCTTAAACCTCTTTTTTTGGTTCTCTACCCACATTTTTTTCTCTGAAACTTTAGTTTCATCAATACTCGGCTCAACAACAACGTTGCCCCGATTACAGTCTGTGCAATTCGCTCCAATAATAATTTCTTTAGTCGCACTGTCAGTGAGAAAAAAGCTTGGGGTGTTCGCAACTATTCTCTTGTGCGCGACCATTCCACTGATTTTCGAATTGTCACCGCACATTTTTGCGAGATAATCTTCATTCAAAAACCTAGTGCAACTTAACGAATTCAAACAGCAAGAACTGTGTTCTTTCACTAGGTTCGCGACACAGTGTCGAACCCTGAAATCTCTTTCTAAAAACACCAAAAAAGTGTGTGTTTGGTGTGTTTTTGAATCTCACACGTATAGCGTTAGCGTGCAACAATTAAGTCGTTGATATTGTTTTGGAAAGTGGTGCCCGGGGGCGGAATCGAACCACCGACACGAGGACTTTCAACTGAAGCTCCCGATTGGGACATGCGAGTTGGCGACACCTACGCTTACCTACGCTTACTGCGCTCACGCCGATATACACGAACCTCGCCGTCCAGTATCAGATGTGTGTCGTCCCTGTGTGTATTTCGCCCAATGCGACCATGCATCTCGAGTTGGGGAATTTACGCCCCGAAGCCGCCCCCTGATGGGGTTTGCATCACAAATACATCATCGGGATAGACCTCGTTTTCATCGACCCCCCGGTGGGCGACAATGCTGCCATCCTTGCGTTCGATCCATTCTTTGCCCACCACACCTGGCGCACCACCATTCAGACCAAAGGGCGGCACCCGGCGATGGGAGCAAAGGGTTGTCACCGTCATCTGCTCAAGAAAGCGCATCCGTCGGGTGATCCCGTCACCGCCATTGTTCGCACCTTTCCCGCCCGAGCCATGCCGAATGGATATCTCCTCCAAGCGCACCGGAAAGCGGAATTCCAAAACCTCTGGATCGGTGGAGCGCGTGTTGGTCATATGGGTCTGAACCGCCGAACAGCCGTCGAAATCGGACCCCGCACCCGTACCGCCACAGATGGTTTCATAATTCTGGATGCGCGAATTGCCCCAGACATAGTTGTTCATCGTCGCCTGACTACCCGCCATAACGCCGAGCGCGCCCAGCAGCGCATTACATGCAAGCTGGCTGACCTCGGTATTGCCGGCGATCACAGCGGACGGATATTGGGCATTCACCATAGATCCCTCGGGCGCGATGACCTTCAGCGGTTTGAAACATCCTTCATTCAACGGGATCGCGTTGCCCACAAGCGTGCGGAAAACATACAGCACAACCGCGTGGCAGACCGACAATGGCGCGTTGAAGTTAAAGGCGTTTGACGCGGTTCCGGTGAAGTCGATCTCGGCAGACCGCGCGGCCTTGTCCACGCGGATCGCAACGCGCATATATTCTCCATCGTCCAGTTCGTAGTCAAAGCTGCCATCGGAAAGCCTGGTGATGACCCGGCGCACGCATTCCTCGGCGTTGTCCTGCACATGGCGCATATAGGCGTGTACGGTTGTCAGGCCGAATTGCGCGATCATACGATTAACCTCCCGCAGGCCGGTTTCATTGGCGGCAACCTGAGCGGCAAGATCAGCCAGGTTATCGTCGATATTGCGGCAGGGATAGCGACCTGATCCCAGGATCGCCCGCGTCTCTGCCTCGCGGAAACTGCCCCCGTCAATCATCTTGAAATTGTCGATGATCACGCCTTCATCCTCGATATGGGTTGAATCGGGCGGCGCGGACCCCGGTGTGCGCCCGCCGATATCGGCATGGTGCCCGCGCGAGGCGACAAAAAACAGCACCTCAGTTCCTGCGTCATTAAAGACAGGCGTGACCACTGTGATGTCTGGCAAATGGGTGCCGCCGTTGAAAGGCGCGTTCAACACAAAGACATCGCCCGGTTTCATATCGGGGTTCAGCCGGATCACGGTTCGGATGGATTCCGACATCGAGCCCAGATGCACCGGCACATGCGGCGCATTGGCCACCAGCCCACCAGTGGGATCAAAAAGCGCGCAAGAAAAATCCAACCTTTCCTTGATATTGACGCTGTAGGCCGTATTGGCCAGCGTCGCCCCCATCTGTTCGGCAATCGACATAAACAGATTGTTAAACACCTCCAGCATCACCGGATCGGCATTCGTGCCGATGGCTTCTTGTTTGTCCAACGGCACAACACGGGTCAGGATCAGATGGCCAAATGCGTTGACCTTCGCCTGCCAGCCGGGTTCGATAATATTGGTTCCTGTGGGTTCCTTGATGATCGCCGGTCCCATAAACGAGTTGCCCGGAAGCAACGTATGGCGGTCGTAAAGCGGCACCTGATGGGCCTCTCCGCCCAGCACCGTCTGGACGTGATCCAGGGGTGTTGCCCGGGCCGTTGTCATTTCTTGCGTCACATCAGGAATGCGCGACGCAGTGCCGATGGCTTCGACGGCCAAAGCCTCGAATATCAATTCGCGGTCGCCGCCATCAAACCCATAGCGTGCCTTGTGCGCCGCTTTAAACCGGTCGCGAAGGTCCGCTTCAGTGCCAAAATCAAGCTCCAGCGCCTGGTGAGACCCCTTGTGGCGCAAAAACGCGCGATATTCGGTGCGAATAGCATCTGGTGCAATGCCTTGCGCGGCGACCTCAGCCGCGGCCTCCTCGGCCAGGGCGGCCAGCATATCCTTTGCACCCGCGATTTCGGACATCGGCTGTTCGAACTGGCGTTCCCTGAGTGCCCGAATTTCCGCCAGCCCCATGCCATAGGCAGACAGCACGCCCGCGAAGGGATGGACAAAAACAGTTTCCATTCCCAGCGCATCTGCCACCAGACAGGCATGCTGCCCTCCCGCACCGCCAAAACATTGCAGCGTGTAGCGGCCCACGTCATAGCCGCGCTGCACGGAAATTTTCTTGATCGCATTGGCCATGTTTTCCACGGCAATGCGCAGGAACCCCTCGGCCAGGTCTTCCGGGCTGCGCGGGTCTTCACCCGTGGCCTCAGCGATTTCAGCAGCCAGCGCATCGAACTTCGTGCGCACAGCACCCACATCCAGCGGTTCATTGGCATTGGGGCCAAAGACGGCAGGAAAATGCTGCGGTTGCAACTTGCCCAGCAGGACGTTGCAATCAGTGACCGTCAGCGGCCCGCCGCGCCTGTAACAGGCAGGACCGGGATTGGCGCCGGCACTTTCCGGGCCGACCTGGAACCGGCCATCGCGATATGACAGGATTGAACCGCCTCCGGCGGCAACCGTGTGAATGTTCATCATGGGCGCGCGCACCCGCACGCCCGCCACCTCGGTTTCAAAGCTACGCTCAAATTGTCCAGCATAGTGGCACACATCTGTCGATGTGCCGCCCATATCGAAACCGATCAGCCGGTCATACCCGGCCAGCTCCCCTGTCTTGACCATGCCCACAACGCCACCCGCAGGCCCTGACAGGATCGCGTCCTTGCCTTGAAACAGTCGGGCATCCGTTAACCCGCCATTGGATTGCATAAACATAAGCCGCGCGCCATCTGCCCCACCCAATTCATCAGACACCTGGTTTACATAGCGCCGCAGGATGGGCGACAGATAGGCATCGACGACTGTCGTATCGCCCCGGCTGACAAGCTTCATCAAAGGTGAGGTCTGATGACTGACCGAGATCTGGCCCAAGCCCTCCTCGGCGGCAATTGCCGCAATCCGGGCCTCATGCTTTCGGTTGAGATAGCCGTGCATGAAGGCAATTGCCACACCGTCGATCCCGTCCGCCTTGGCCTTTCGCAAAGCTTCGCGCGCGCTGTCCTCGTCCAGAGGTCGAATGATTTCACCATCCTTGTCCAGACGCTCATCCACCTCGACCACGCGTTCATAGAGCAGCTCTGGCACGACAATATTCAGATCGAACAGCTTGGGCCGGGCCTGATATCCGATGCGCAAGAGGTCGCCAAACCCCTTGGTGATCAACAGAAGCGTCCTATCACCCTTGCGCTCCAGCAATGCATTGGTGGCGACAGTGGTCCCCATCTTGACCGCATCAATCGTGCCCGCCGGAATGGTATCGCCCTGGGTCAACCCCAGCAGGTCACGAATACCCTGCACTGCCGCGTCGCGATATTGTTCGGGGTTTTCCGACAGCAGTTTGTGCGTCACCAGTGTCCCGTCAGGTTGGCGGCCCACGATATCCGTAAAGGTGCCCCCACGATCAATCCAGAATTGCCACATTTGTTCAGTTCCATTGCCAAAGATTTGGTGTCAGTAAAAGAGGCCGGGTAGCCACAAGGCGATGTCTGGGAAAACCAACAATAGCCCAATCATTGCTATCATGGCGACGACAAAGGGGGCCGCACCAATCATCACGTCAGAGAGTTCGCCTCGTTCGCGCACGCCTTGCACCACATAAAGGTTGATGCCAATCGGTGGCGTGATCAGCGCGGTTTCCAACAGCACCATCAGCAAAATACCGAACCAGACCGGATCAAACCCCAGTGCAATGACAATCGGTGCAATCAACGGCGCAGTCGTCAGCAGCATAGAAAGCGTTTCCATAAAGCATCCGATCACCAATAGGATCAGGATCAACATCAGCATGGTCTGCATCGGTGACCAGCCCAAACCGGTCACGAAATCGGCCAGCGCCTGCGTCAACCCGATCACCGACAGAACGAAATTCAAGAAGATCGCAGCCAGGATAATCAGCATAATCATCGAGGTCGTGCGCATCGTGCCTTCGATGGCACCGCGCAGCATGGCCAGGCTCAGCGTGTCATTGGACCAGGCCAGCCCAAGGGCCGCGACTACACCCAGGGCCGCTGCCTCGGTTGGCGTGGCCAGCCCAGCATAGATCGAGCCCACAACCACTACAAAGATACCGATTGGCGGCAAAAGTGCGGGCAAAACAGCGATCCGTTCTGCCCAGGTGTGGGTCATCCTAACACCCCCCCAGCCGGGGCGCAGGGTGCACAGGACGATCACAGTCACCATGAAAAGGGTGGCAAGAAGGAAACCGGGGATGAACCCAGCAAGGTAAAGTTCGGGCACCGAGGTGTCAGTCAAAAGGCCATAGAGGATCAGGTTGATAGACGGGGGAATCAGTATGCCCAGGGTGCCACCTGCCGCAACAGTGCCTAAGAACAAGCGTTCATTGTAGCGCCGCTCGGAAATTTGGGGGATGGCGACGGTACCGATGGTGGCGGCTGTGGCAACCGAAGACCCGGACGTGGCCGCGAACAGGGCACAAGACCCAGTATTGGCATGCATCAACCCGCCCGGCAGCCAGCCCAGCCATTTGATCATGCCGTCATACATCTTGGCGGCGATGCCGGAACGCAGCAAAATCTCGCCCAGCATGATGAACATCGGGATGGCCACCAGTAGGAAATCCTTGCCGGTTTGCCAGACCATGTCGCCGATTGCGCGGTGCAGCGGCATCGGGCTTTCTAGATATTGCATGCTCAGGCCCAGCCAGCCCAGGGCGGCCGCCACGGGGACGGCAGCGGCGATCAGGCCCAGAAGGATAAAAAGCGTTTTTGCCAGCATCAGACCGTCTCGTCCTGAATTTGTTCATCCAGCGTCTTGACGCCAATCATGCGTTCGGTTTGGGCCGGGTCACCTTTCAGCAAGGTCCAGAGCGCCGCAATGAATAACACGATCCCGCACACAATTAAAAAGGCCCACCCGATCAGCCACGGAATCTGGGGAAGCGCCAAAGGCGTACGCATCGGAGTGATTGAACGCGAGCCATATTGCAGCGTATCGCCCACCAGCGCCCAGGCCTGCCATCCAATAATGGCTGCGAAACCAATCAATAGGGCCAGACCAAAAAAAGACAGCGCGATGCGCAGGCTGCGGGGCAGAACCACCAGCAAGGCGTCTACCCGAATATGTGCGCGTTCAAACAGCGCATAAGCGAATCCCAAAGATGTGGCGACGGCAAAGGCATAGCCTGAGAGTTCATCCGCACCCCCGATCGAATAGTTGGCGACCTTGCGAAGAACCACTTCGACGGTTACCAGAAACGCTGCGCCAAGGATCAGGATGCCGCCGATCCAGACGAAAACACGGCTGGTCCGGTGCAGGGCAGAGACAAGGGATAGCATTAGGCTGTTTCCAAGTTGAAAGTTTAGTACGCTGACCGCCCGGGGTCGGGCGGCCAGTTCGGTCACGTCTTAGTTGGCGGCAGCTGTCAGTCCAAGGACCTTGCCAACCGTTTCGTTCCAGTTTGCCGCGCATTCCGCACCGCAGCGTTCGGCCCAGCGGGCAAGCACCACGTCGGTTGCCAGACGATCGCGCGTCGCGATGTCTCCTGCAGAGGGTTCAACCAAAGTCATGCCGCCGGGCTCGGTCGGGCAATTGGTCGACGTCAGGCAAGAGATTGCCACGGCGTCCTGTGCGTCGTTTTCAGACCACAGTGCTTCGTTCAGCTTGGCGATTTCGGCTGTCAGAACTTCTTGTTGTTCGGGCGACATGGAATTCCATTTGTCCATGTTCATTGCACCAAAGGCAATGCCGAACCCAACGCGCAGCGTGTAGGCATGGGTCGCTACCTGGTACCATTTGGCACCATATGCCGAGGTGGTGCCCGTGATGCCACAATCCACGACACCCTTTTCAAGCGCGGGAATAACCTCGGCGAATGGGACAGTTACAGAAACGCCACCCACCGCTTCGACGAAATCGCCCAGCGTGGTCGAATAGACGCGGATCTTCTTGCCTTCCAGATCGCCGATGTTGTCGATTTCACCGTTGCAGTAGAGGATCTGTGACGGGAAAGGATACAGCATCATCAGCTTTGCATTATAGATTTCAGCAAAGGCCTTTTCCATCGTCGGGAAATAGGCTTCCTGTACTTCGCGCGAGGTTGAGAAATCCTGAATGATCGAACTTAGGTCAGAACCTTCGAACACCGCGTTTTCGGCGGCTACATAGCCGGGTAGACCAAAAGCAAAATCGAAGACGCCGTTCTTGACAAGGCGCATGATTTCGAACCCGCTAAGGCCAAGTTCGGTTTGGGGCTTGATTTCGCCAATGATCGACCCGCCAGTGGCCACGGCAATGGTTTCGTTCCAGAACGGACCTTCGTGATCCTTGTAGTTGGGTAATGACCCCCAGGTGCCAACGGCCTTGATGACGGCGGGGCTATCGGCACATACGCCCCCTGCAATGCCCAGCGATATGGCAGCGGCTATGAAAAGTTTCTTCATGGTTCTCTCCTGTTGAGTTTTTAGTTGATAAAGGCATTTTCGGTGTCTTCGATATCCGTGATCAGCATGTGACCGGGCGAATGGGTTACAACGACCGGCAGCTTGGCATTAGCCAGCGCATTCTGGGGGGTAACACCGCAGGCCCAGAAAACGGGAATTCCGTCCCCAACCGGCGGATCACCCCAATCCGGCAGTTTGATATCGCGAATGCCGAGCGCACTGGGATCGCCTACGTGAACAGGCGCGCCATGCGCCCAGGGATACTTTGCCGAGGTTTCCTGCGCGAGCGCCACTTTGTCTTGCGGAATTCGGCGCATGGAAACCACCATGCCACCACGAAACGGCCCGGCGGGCGTGGTTTCGATATTGGTACGATACATCGGCACCGTTCGATTTGCAGGGATATGCGGCACCGGCACACCGGCACGTAGTAGGGCCGCCTCGAAAGTGAACGAGCATCCAAGGGCGAAGGCCACCCAGTCATCCTGCCAAAGGTCGGTGATATCCGTCACACTTCGATCAAGAACACCGTCACGGTAAATGTTGTACATTGGAACGTCACTGCGAATGTCGATCTCGCCCAACGTCCGCCAATGAGGATCGCCGACGTCTGTCTTGCCAACCAGTGGGCAGGGGCGCGAATTCTCTAGGCAATACGTCTCGAAGCTTGCCGCATGTCCTGCTGGCAGGATCACCAGATTTGCTTGAAGCTTGCCCACTGCCAGTCCGGCCGTTTGACCAACAAATGACCCTGCCCGGATTGCGGCACGAATTGTCGCAGCGTCCTGGTCCAGAAAGTCGGTATGTAGAGCAGTTGTCAGCATTACTTCCCCTACGTCAGCGTAGGCTAGGGAAATTCATAAATTCAAATCAGAAATTTTGATCTAATTTAATAAATAAATTTTATGAAAATCCTCAGCAGTCTCGCGGGCAAGTTCTGCCGCCTGGCGGGTAAAGGCGGCTTCGGGGCCGGATACGAACGACGCACTAAAATCAAGTGGAGAAGGTTTAATGTCCAATTCCAACCTTTTGATCTGTCCGGCAGACAAATACGGCTCGGCTGGGATAAGTGGCAACGCACCTATGCCCAGACCCATGGCAACCATCCGAAATCCGGCTGACAGCGACGTGGATGGAAAGAACGGTACGCCCGGACCAAAACGCTCGAGAACCTGTGCTTTCAACTCTCGGTGCGGGCGTGTCGACCGCGAGAAAGTGATGATCGGAGCACGGGAGCACGGCACGGTCTCTTTACAATCCGGCGATCCAAACCAGCACATCTCGAAGTTTGGCAGGGAAATATTTTCGACACGAAAGTCCGACACTGGCCCCATCATTAATCCAAGGTCGATTCCATTGGCCAGCAAACGTTCACGCAGGCTTAAGGAATCGTCAACATCAATCTCAACCGTGATCTTCGGAAACCGTCGACGTAGGTTCTGTATAAAATGAGGCAGCCAGGACTGAACAATCGTTTCCGACGCACCAACGCGCAGCAATCTGGATAAGCTGGTGGATGACGACACATCCCTTTGGACCAAACTCCTCAGAGACAGAAATTGATCCGCATAACCGACCAGAACCGACCCGTGCCGCGTCAATGCCATTTTATCGGTACGATCAAATAATTCTTCGCCGATGGCCTCCTCCAAGGCCTTAATTCGGGCTGTTACCGCAGGCTGGGTCAGATTAAGTGTCTCGGCGGCCTTTCCTACGCCGCCGGTCTGCGCCACAGCCAGAAATGCGCGTATTTGATCCAACGTAAAGTTCACAGCGTCCTCCAATGAACTAATGGTCAGATATTATAGAGCGCTACACAACCCCGAATCTCCACATCGCGCGCGCGAGAATAGAAGAGATTGAAACATCAGACTTAATCATAATGATGGAAGATCCAAACGTGGTTATTGTTGATATTCGAGACATTAGAGAACGTCAGCGAAGCGGATACATCCCAGGTAGTTTTCATGCTCCACGCGGAATGATTGAATTTTGGATTGATCCAGAGAACCCCTATCACAAAGACATTTTCGCCCAGGAAGGCAAAAAATACGTGTTTCATTGCGCGTCTGGCTGGCGTTCAGCGCTCACTGTGGCGACTCTGCAGGACATGGGTTTTGAGGCAGCACACCTAAAAGAAGGTTTCTCTACTTGGGAAAAACAAGGCGGCGCAGTAGAGCAGCAAGACCCAAGCGGTAAAAAATCTTAAGTAAAACCGCTGCACCCAAGCACGCAAAGAACTGTGTTCTTTCACTAGGTTTGAGACACAGTGTTGGACCCCGGAATCTCTCTCATCAAACACGCGAAAAAGTGTGTGTAGTGATGAGGCAAAGTGCCGAGCTACGCGCGCGTGAGGGGCAGCATTAAATAATTTTTAGGGGACAGGATTGGGGACAGAAATATACCGCCCGTTATATTTTGTTTACTTACAGATACATAGGGAAGTTTAGTGGCGGACCGAGGAGGATTCGAACCCCCGACCCCTTGATTCGTAGTCAAGTACTCTATCCAGCTGAGCTATCGGTCCGTGGAGCTGTGAACTAATTGGTTGCGGTTGGCTTTGCAAGGGCAAAA
>Ga0255784_10003605_pt1 | contig 11690 bp, 8 predicted proteins | sample 101ome_14_FD_179982 | JGI IMG/M metagenome (GOLD analysis project Ga0255784, IMG submission 179982) | Coastal salt marsh microbial communities from the Groves Creek Marsh, Skidaway Island, Georgia - 101403AT metaG (version 2) | ecosystem: Environmental > Aquatic > Marine > Intertidal zone > Salt...
ACCGAACACGATACGTCTTCATCCGTCGCGCAGACCCGCCGCCGTAGATACTTTGAGAACAAGCAGGACATTCTCAAGAGAAAGCAGTCGACGCCGCGCAACAAGAAGGGTGGCAAGCCGAAGACGGCGGCGCAAGCCATCGCGGAGAAGGAAGCGGCCGCTTTGAACCCGCAAGGTCAACGCGGTGGTGGTGGACGTCGTTTCAACAACTAAACCTCGTCACGTCGTTTCAACGTCTCTCTCTGACGGTCGGTGGAAACGCGAGCGTCGCGCGTCGACGCGCGCGTCGACGCGTCGCCGCCGACCGCCGGGAGACGCGCCGCGCCGTTTAGTAGTTTGGTCGGGGACGACGTCGACGATGCGAGCGGTCGACGTCGCCGTGCGACGCTTTTATACACCTCTATTTTAGCCCGATTGATTTCCACGCGCGCGGCGAGTCGTAGTATGTTTGTTGTAAACACCCCACGTCTCCGCGCGCTCACACAGAGGCTTGTCGCTCGCCCGCCCCCCCCCTCGCCCGAGGGTCAACTCGCGTCCGTCGGTGGGGTCACCCGCGAGTCCCGACTCGTCACCGCTCGTCACCGCTCCGTCGTCACTCGGCGCGCGTCACTCGTCGCGTCGAGAGTGGTCTCGGTCGTCGTCGCGGCGCCGTCCGCGTCCGTCGCGCGAGCGGGTGGATCGAGATCCGTCTCGTCGTCGCGTCGTCGTCCGCGTTCGGTCGCGCCCGCGGTCGGTGGTCGATCCGCTCGATCCGCTCGAACGAACGAACGAACGAACGAACGAACGGGTCGAGGTCGTGTGATTGATTGATTGATTGTTTCACCGCATCTCGCGTCTCGAGCGAACGAACGAAGGGGCGACGATGTATCAACAACCTCGCCCGCAGCAGCTCGAGCGATCGCTGTCGCAAAAGAAGCGAGATCAGGCGGCGGCGAGAAAGGCGTTTAGCAACGCGTGGCAAGTGGGACTCTTCAACGCGCCGTGCGGCAACCCGGGGTATTGTTGCTACGCCTTTTTCTGTGGATCATGCGCGGCGTACGGACAGAGAAAGTTACAGATGGGCCCGGCGTGGCCGTCGCAGTACACGTGCTGCAACGGCGGGACGTGCGTATCCGGAAGGTGCGGCGAGCGGTCCAATCCAGAGTTGTGTCTGGCGTGCGAGGTGTGTTGTTGCTTTCCGAGTGCCATGGCCACGACGCGCTTCATGATTCAGGACGAGCAGCGAGTGATGAACACGCAGTGCGATAACTGTCTCATCGGGTTCATGCTCTGCACGCAGCAGCTCGCGCTGTGCTTGCGCTGCATCGCCATGATTTCAAACAATCCCGACATTGAAACCTTGGCGGACGCCGTCGATTGTTTGGCGGATCTCACGTACGCGTCGGTGTGCGCGTGCATGTTGACACAGCAACAGATTCAAATTCAATATCGCGACTCTCGCGCGCGGGGAGGCGTCGTTCCGGGCGCCATGCAAGCGCCGACGCCGCCGACGATGCAGCCCGGCGCGCGCTCGGGTCCGCGCGTCGTTCAACCAATCGCGGTGCAACCCGCGCAGGCGCAGACGACGTACGTGTACACGCAACCTCCGCCGCGTCCCGCACCGCCGATCGTACACCATCACGCGCCGCCTCCGCCTCCGGCGCAGAGCGATCCGTACGGGAGAGGTGGGAAACCGACGACGTACTATCCCGACGTCTAGCAGCTCGGACGAAGGAGACGCGCGTTTTTTGTAGACGAGGAAACGAGCGAACGACGAGAATGTTCATTTTAAATGACGAATCATGTACTGTAACAAAGAAGAAGAAGGTGACGGTGTCCCGTCGCTCACTCGCTCTCGCACAGACGCCCGAGGGACTGTACGAGCGCGTCGACGCGCAAATCTCGACCTTCGACGGCGCGCTCCGTCGACGCCTTCGCCGCGCGCGCGATGTCGCTCGCCGCGGTCTCGAGGCGCATAAAATCGTATTTTCGTTTCGCCGCCGCCTCGACGAATCGCGAGACGATTTTTGACTTTGCGGTTTCCACCTCGGCTGCGTCCTTCGCCGGCGGGCCCGGCGCGCCTCGAGCCGGCGGCGCGGGCGTCGCCGGTTGCGCAGGTTCGTCGCCGCTTCGATTCGTGTCCAACGTCCGAGCGTCTTCGTCCATGGGCGTCGGCTCGTCGGTCGCGTCTCGGTCGGTTTCGCGTCCCTCGCTCGTTTCACCATCCATCTTCGCCGCCGCTTCCTCTCGCGCCTTCTTCTTCATCTGTCGCGCGAGCGCCTCTGGATCCTTCACAAAGTCGGGGTTCTGCCACACCGGCGCGCCCTTGGGCGCGATGCCGTCGCCGCCGTTGCGAGTCGCCCTATCGCTTCCAGAGTCGGACGGTCCCGCGGTCGTCGTCGTCGTCGTCGTCGCCGCCGCCGCCGCCGCCGACGTCACCGCGCCGGACGGAGACGACTTGGCGCGCTCGTTTCGAGCCTTTTCAATCTCTTGACACCGCGCTACGAGTTGAGGATCGAGCGCGGACGCCATCTGCGCGATGGTGTCTTCCAACGCGTGCGCCTTGCTCAACATTTGTCGACCGTCGGCGTCGTCGGTTCGCTCGCCCCAGTACTGGTGCGCGCTCTCGGTGATGAGATGCACATCCTTCAGGAAGGCGTCCATGGTGAGATACTTTTCGCTGTCAACCTTCCAGAGGAGCGTAGACAGGTCCATGGGCTCGGTGACGCGCTGCGAATATCCGGGCAACTCCTCGTCGTTGATGGGCGCCGCGAGAAGATTCCACGTCTTTTTATACAAGAGTCTCGTGACGACGTCGCGCAGGAACATTCTCTGCTGACGAAGCGCGTGATTCTCGGCGGCGACGGTGGCTTGCGACGCGCGTTTCGCGCCGCGCTTGAGCGAGCCTCCGCTCTCGTCTCCGGGACGAGGCGCGCGAGCGAGCACTTCTCTCCTGCGCGCTGAACCGGGAGTCTTACCGTCGACGAGCTCGCCTCGAGACGCGGCGACGTCTTTTCTCTGCGCGATGTTGAACGCGGCGTCGCACAGCGGCGAGAAAAAGTTGTTCAACGACTCCTCGTCGTACACGTCGGGCATCGTCACCGGTTTCCAGCGCACAGAGGCGAATGAGGCTCGCAAATCGTCATCGAGCGCGTCCACACTCGCCACGTCCGCCGTGGTGAGGAGCATCACGGGTAAATCCGTGGGTATATCGCGAAGGAGCGTCGTGAGCGCCGCCCGAAGCGTCGGCGTCGAACTCTCCCACCACAGTCGAATCTCCGGCAGGTAGAGCACCGAGGGCGCGGCGCGCCGAGCCTCCGTCACGGCGGTGACGAGAGCCTCCTCCGGAGTTCGACCCGAATCGCCGAGGAGCGAAGGCATGCCGATGGCGTGCACCGGAAACTGTTCGAGCGCGTGTAAAAGCGCCGACGTCAACTGATTGTAACCGCTCGTCTCGGCGCCGTGAATGCACAGAGCCGTGCGCTGACACGGCGGTCGTCGCATGAATTCCAACGCCGCGGTGGCGGCGGATTCGCTCGGCAGGGCGCCCGCGGCTTCGTCTCCCGCGGCGGCTTGCGCGAGAATATCCTCGTCCTCCTCCTCGGCGATTTCATCGACGATTTGACGCGCACCAGAGTTGACGCCCACCGCTTCCCCGTCGCCCTCCATGGTGATGAAGGCTGCCGGAGGAAACGTCTGGCGAATGTTTTCCAAGCATTGCTCCAAGACTTTTTCGAGCAACGGTTTTTGCAGAGGCGTGAGCGGACGCGCGTGCGTCCTCGCCGCTCGATGCGACGCCGGAACTATGGCGGCGAGCGCGGCTCTAAAATCTGCGCGGCTCGGAACGACTTGCTTTGGATCGATGTTCAAACGCTCGTCGCTCTCGTAAATTTGAGGATACCGACGGCGAAGCGCGTGCACGGCGGCTTCGGTACACAGCGCTTTGAGATCGGCGCCGCAATAACCCACGCACTTTGCGGCGAGATCGTCGATCAAAGCGTCGGACGGTCGTTGCTCCCACGCCTTGGTGTGAATGCGCAAAATCTCGCCGCGAGCGCGAACGCCGGGCAACGGAAACGCGAGCTCGCGATCAAATCTCCCCGGTCGTCGCAACGCGCCGTCGATGGAATCGACGCGGTTCGTCGCGCCGAGCACGACGACTCGACCTCGGTTATCTAAACCGTCCATCAACGCCAAAAGAGTCGCGACCAGAGAATTGTGAATCTGGTCCGTCTTGCTCGATCGCACGGGCGCCAAACCGTCAAGTTCGTCGAAAAAGATGATGGCTGGTTGACGTTTTTGCGCCTCTTCGAAAAGCAGCCTGAGCTGTCTTTCGGATTCGCCCACCCATTTTGACAAGACGTCGGCGCCTTTCCGCATGAAAAACGCCACCTCTGAGCCCGCGCGCGAGCACGACGCCGCGAGCGCGCGAGCGATGAGCGTCTTACCGGTGCCCGGCGCGCCGTACAAGAGAACGCCTCGCGGCGGAGACATTTTAAAGCGCGCAAACACCTCCGGGTACAACAACGGGAGGAACACCATTTCTTTGAGCGCGTCGACGTACTTGTCCAAACCGCCCACAGATGAGAAAGAGAGCGTCGGATCGACGGTGACCGGCGTGATTTCAGCGTTCACGTCTGGACCGTTCGGCGGCGCCGAAGAGGAGGGTCCGCCCGCGGCGCCCGACAGAGGATACGCGGGCGGCGCCTTGAAGGCGTCCATCGCGCCCGCGCCGAGATTAAACTCGCCGTCGTCTGAATCCTCGGAATCATCGATCCATCGTCCAGACGTCTGTCGCCTCGATCGACGATCTCCCCTCGATCTCTTGTCTCTGTCGTCTTTCCACACGACGCCGCGGCGTCGATCGAAGAGTCCCGGTCTGTTCGCGCCGTCGGCGTTGGTCTCCTCGCGTTCCCTCTCAGGCGGTACGTACCGTTCCGGCGGTGGTCCGCGAGCGCGTTGCGGATACGTCTTGTTCTGCACTCCGATGTCCTCCTCGTCCGTCTCGTCATCGTCGTCGTCGAGCTCTGGCTCGTCATCGTCGTCGTCGCCTCGTCGTCTCGCCGTAAACGTCGGCGAAAGTCTGTTCACGGTACCGCGAGCGCGCGTGCTTCTTCGAACGGGTTCATCATCGCTCTCGTCCTCGATGAATTCGTCGTCGTCGTCGTCGTCGTCATCCTCGATGAATTCATCGTCGTCGTCGTCGTCCTCCTTCCCGTCCTCGTCCTCGTCGTCTCCGTCTTGGTCGTCGTACCTCTTGCGAGGCTTATTTTGTTGTCTCGTCGACCGTCTCTTCTCTCGCTTCACGAGCGTCGTCCCGTACGACGTCGTTCCGTCCGACCCTCGTCGTCGACGCGGTCGCGTCTCCTCGTCGTCGTCCCCATCGTCCCCATCATCGTCAGCTCTCTCGACGTCTCGAACCTCCTCTTCGTCCTCGCTGTCGCTCGCCAACCCTCGCGTGGCCCGTCGCTTCCTCGGTCTCGTCGTCATGCGACGCGTCGATCGTCTTTTCTCCTCCTCGACGCGTCGACGATCGTCCTCGGCGTCGCCCTCTGACGCGCGCAATGGTCAATCGATCCCTCGGGCTGTCGCGTTTTGAAAATACATGAAATGTCCCGACGACGGGACGACGACGGGCGATGGGCGCGCGAGACGGGCACGCGCGAGGGCGCGTCGTCGATCGATCGAAGGGGCGGTCGGTACGTTGTATGTCGACGTGTCACCACGTGCGCGCCTTCGTGGAGACGCGCGCGGATGCGGTTCGCGCCCTGATCTCGACGACGACGCGCGCGCGGGACGACGACGACGACGACGTCTCTGAAGACGACGATGGATTGGAGGAGGGGGCGTGGACGCACGCGTGCGCGACGTGCGCGAGGACGTGTTCGACGGCGCGAGAGAGGCGCGAACACGCGCACGACGTGTTTTACGATCGAGCGAGAGAGGCGCTGACGTGCGCGCGGTGCGCGTCGTCGACGGCGGCGGCGGCGGCGGCGGCGTTTCCGCTTCGAGACGCCGTCGAGACGTCGTCGAGACGCGCGCGCGGGTTGCGAGGAAGCGTGAACATGGGGAACACGTGTTTCATGGCGAGCGTCGTACAGGCGCTCGCGGCGACGACCGCGGTGACGGAGTATTTTTTACGCGAGAATCATCGCGACGCGTCGTGCGACGCCGAGCACTGTTTAGCGTGCGCGTTCGACGATTACCTCGAGAAGGCGTTCAGGGAAGATGAGGACGGCGGCGGCGGCGGCGCGCTCGTCGCGTGCGATTTGCTCTACACGTGGTGGAGCAACGACCGATCGTTCGCGAGACAGGCGCAACAGGACGCGCACGAGTTCTTTCTACACTTTGTCTCCATAGCGCACGCCAACGTCACGGGCGCGCGACCGACGAAGAGAAGAAACGTTTGTTTGGCGACGATTCTGTCTTTGGAGGCGCCGTACGAGAGCGACGACGAAGACGAGACGACGGAACGCGAACGGGCGGCGGCGGAGACGGAGGCGTCCGCGTGCGAGTGCGTGTTTCACCGCGCGTTCGCCGGGTTGTTGCGCTCAGACGTCTCGTGCGTCTCCTGCGGCGCGTGTAGCACGCGGCTCGAACCGACGGTGGGCGTGTCTCTGGACGTGCGCTCGTCGACGTCGGAGACGACCTCTTTGGAGGCGTGCCTCGAAGATTTCACAGCGACAGAGGTGATTCAGAGTCACGAGGGGGCGACGCGAGTCTGCGCGGAGTGTTCCGTCGCGTCGACGACGTACGAAAAGCGCATGCGCTTCGAGCGAGCGCCGCGCGTGCTTAACGTACACCTGAAACGTTTCGAGGGCGATTTCGAGTCGATGCGGAAGAACGACGCGCACGTTCGTTTTCCGCTTCGCCTCGATTTGTCGCCGTACGTGAGCGACGCGACGCCGTCGTCATCTTTGGCGTCGAATTCGTCGACGCCGTCGGAACGGCGACGACTCGAGCGCCTCTCGTCCTATCGTCTATACGCCGTCGTCGTGCACAGCGGCGTGTTGGAGGGTGGCCATTACGTCGCGTACGTCAAACGGCGGGGCCGATGGTTTCTTTGCGACGACGCGTCCGTGGAACCCGTCTCGGAGACGCGCGTGCTCGCCGCGCAGGCGTTCATGTTGTTTTACGAGTCGGAGACGTCTTCCGGAAAAGAGTAGATGGCGACGCGGTGAGCGCGCGGGTTTCACGCTCGTAGATAGCCTTTTTTGTAAAGTAAGAGTAAAGTAGTATGAGTGGCTCGCCTTCGCGTTCGAGGCGTCGCGCTTCGCCAAAATCGCCGTCGTCGTGTCGTCGCGTCGATGTGTCTGCCGTCGTGGTGTTGTCTGTCCTCTCTCCCCTGTATGGTATACAGTGTGCTTTGTTAGGGTGCTCTGAACGTGTCATGAATGTCATATTGACAAAGCAGCGCGCTAAGTAGAAGCACATATGGAAGTTCAGAATGTGATACCAATGATCATTACAAGGCTTTTTATTTATAATTCATCGTACGTGTTACGTCGTTCATCGGGATCGTTTCGGTGGCCCCCCTTTCTTTTCGTCTCGCTTCGCGCACGTCGCCAAGTACTGCAACGCCTCTTGGGTCTTCGCCTCGTCGTCGTCGCGTGCCGCGGCCTCGACGACGCGCTTCTTCCGAGCGCCGTCGTTTTTGGTGGTGAAATCGTACCACCAATGGCCGACTTGAACACGTGCTGCCCCGGCGCTCTCATGGTCCCATCCCTCGAGCTCGGCGCAATCACCTTTCCGCGGCAGCTTACCATCGCAATTCCCCTGAACGTACATCGCAAGAATGCATACTCTCCGCGAGTCACCCTCCACGTCACATTCACCGTAGTCTCGCCTCTCGCACGTCGCCAAGTACTGCAACGCCTCTTGGGTCTTCGTGTCGTCGTCGCGTGCCGCGGCTTCGACGACGCGCTTCTTCCGAGCGCCGTCGTTTCTGATGGTGAGATTGTACCACCAATTGCCGACTCGAACGCGTGCTGCCCCGGCGTTCTCATGGTCCCATCCCTCGAGCTCGGCGCAATCTGTTTTCCGCGGCAGCTTACCATCGCAATTCTCCTGAACGTGCTTCGCAAAGATGCGTACTCTTCGTGAGTCACCCTCCACGTCACATTCACTGTGGTTTCGCTTCTCGCACTTCGTCAAGTACTGCAACGCCTCTCGGGTCGCCGTCGTCGCGTCGTCGCGTCGAATTTTCTGCCGTCGTGGTGTCTGTCTTGTCTTGTCTTGTTGTCTCTGCCTTTTAGGGTTTAGGGTTCCCGCGCGCTCGACGCTCGCGTCGTCCATCGCGAGGCCACCGCGCGTCTCGCGATGACGACGCACGCCGACGACGCAGACGACGGCGACGGACGCCGACCGGGACGCGCGGCGATCGCGGGGATTTTTCAACCGACACCGACCGACCGTCCGGCGCGGCACAACGAGACGCGCGAAAACGTCGCGACGGACCGAGCGCGACGCAGACGGAGCGCGCGCGTCGTGTTCTTTCCTTCGCGGTCGAGCTCGAGGCGGACGCGGGAAGGAACCGACGAACGAAGGAAGGAATCGACGAACGAACGGTTTGTTAATTGAGTGATCGATCGTAATCATGGATGCATCGAAGGCGATCGACGCCGCGAAAAGAAAGGCGAATGAGGCGAAGAGCGCGGTGAAGAGTCGACTTTTTAGCCTGTGCGCGCCGTGTTTGTCTCTCGCGGGGATGGGGGACGACGCGGGGGGTGCCGGAGGGCAGGCGCGCCCGCGCGGCGAGAGAGACGTAGCGACGAGAGAGACGTCGTCGCGGGCGGACGCCGAGGGAGAAAAAGAAAGGCGAGAGGTCGATCGCCAGCAGACGAAATCCGCTGAGCAGGCCGCCATCGCTGCGAAACGCGAGGCGACGAATCGCGCCGACAATGAACGCCGGAAGCAAGAACTCGCCGAATCTGAGCGCAAGCGACAAGAAGCTGCCGAAGCTCAAGAAGTTGTTGAGCCAGCAGCGCTTACTGAAGAGGAAAAACGCATGCTACGCAACGCTCAACGTCTCGAGGACGAGGCTCGACGCGCAGCCGAGAGACAGGCGGCGCAGGACGAGGCCGCGGCCAAACGCGCGGAGGCTAACGCCAAGCGTAAGGCTGAAGAAGAAGCTCGCAAGCAGGAGAAGGCTGATGAAAAAGCCGCGATCGCCGCCAAGCGCGACGCAACGAAGCGCATGGAGCAGGAACGTCGCGAACAACAGATGGCAGATGACGACGCAAAGCAGCGAGAGTGGCAAGAAAAAGAACGCGAGCGCCTACAACAGGCAGAACAGCAGCGCGAGGCTGAAAGGCAAGCGGCCGAAGAAAAGTCCAAAATGGCTGCAATGGCTGCCGCACAGGCGCACGCAGCCTTTGACGCCGCAAAGAAGGAGGGCAGGACTCCGAGTGAAGAAGGCATCAGTGCCGGTCCCCATCAGATGCATTCTCAAGCCTCGCGCGCCATGGTGTCATCTAACGCCACCTGGGATTCGAACGGTGCCAAGCCCTTTCGAAAGTGCGTCGATCTCTTGGGCGCTTCACATACTCTTGCGAATGCTTGGGAGCTCTCCATGGATGGAACGAATGGGGCTCCATTTTCTGCGTTCAAATACACAAACAAGGAAGAAATCAAGGTGAGCTTAGACGCTCTTCCGGCTGATGGCGCCAAAATCGATATATCAGAAGGCGTTCTCAGCCTCTGGTACGTTCAAGCGGCACCGTTATCGATGCCCGTGTCCCACTGTGATGTCGGCGGCGATAACCACGTTGGTATTATGCCCTACGTCCATGCAGTCGACCTGTACGTCAGCGTCGATGGAAAGGAATTCACAGATGCACACATTTGTTATGGTTCCGATACTTCGGCTTCTCGCGAGGCTGTTGTCGCTGAAATAGAGCGCAAGACTGTTGACGGTGAACACTGGTCAAAGTCCTTGCTCCAAGGACCGTCGGATGGCACGCATCCCTGGGCGACGATCGTGAATCACAAACGTTGGGGTACGGATGACTCACTTGTGTATCTTCCTCTCATGTGCGTCGATATTGAAAACGCGACACTGGGTGATGAGGACGCATATCCATACGTCCACAGTCTTCTCGCCAAGTTTGCCCAGCTCCTTGGCGAAGTCGGAGCAGGCAAGCATTCATTGTCGATCCGACTGCGCCCAAGAGGGTACATATTTCTCGACGACGATGGCGACTGTCAGTTTGACTACGTCGGTGGCTCCGTGAAGAACAATAAGTCTTTGAATGCGACTGCCAAATCTTCGGTCGGGGAACATCTTACGGACGGCAGCGCTCCCGGTATGAGCGCTACCTTCCAAATCAAAGTCAGCAAGAGTCAAGCGAGCAGTAAAGGGCCTGTCCGAACGGCGCAAGCTTTTGCTGCGAACTGGCCCGCTGGTGAAATTAAAGAATGCGTCGATTTGGGTTTGAAGATGGCCAACACCGGCGTGTGTGGTGCGAAAGCGGCACAAATGGCCCCCGGCTCTAAGTGCTGCCACATCATTCTCACCGAAGGCAACCAAGGAGCGGGTATCAAAACTGCAAAGTTTGGTGACGAGCGAGCGTACGACTTCTTTTGCGCATGGGCCTTGTTCAAAAGCAAGGATGGAAAACCCGACTCCCTCGGCGCTCAAATCAAATTCGTCGTGAAACGCGATAAAGTTATCGACTACAAGCCTGTTGACCGAGACTGGAGAAGTGCGGGCTTTGAGTCCGTGACGACTGATACAGTCAACGGACTGACAATCACGAACCGAGAGATTGACGCCGCGATCGCGCGCGACGCCGAATTCCTGAGATAAACGAGTTTCCCGAGCGCGTTTCGGTGAAAGAATATTGGCGGAATTGGTATCGACGTACTTTGCCTTGATCGACGACGACACCGATGAGACCATCATCGTCACCAAACCCACCTTCACGCTCGAGGGCAACCGCTACGTATTGAGATCGTAGACGTAGACGCTGCGAATGTACCTCCTCGCGAGATGTACCTCCTCGCCGCCAACGACTTGATTTTCGCCGTCGATGCGCGCGCTCGGTGCGTACTATATACCATGGACTCCGCGCACTGTCGCGCGCTTCATCCATCGACGACAATTCCCGGCGCCTTTGTCTCGTGCCGCGTCGCCGCTCGCGACGGGGTCGGTTTCGACGTCTGCGCGCTCGACGATGGTCGAATTATCGCCAAGCTCGATTTCACCGCGGAAAATTTCTTCGATGATGTTGATGACGTCACCGACGCCACCGACGTCAACGCCCAGCGCGCGGCGTCTTCAATCCTCGTCGCCTCTTCCTCGTCTCCAGTCCTGCTCCTCGCGCGACGCCGCACCGTCGTCGCGGTGCGTCTGTGACCGATTGGTGAAAGCATCGAAACCTAGAAACCTAGAAAGAGGTGACACTGAATTTGAAAGATATAGAATGCAAAGCAATTCACCCAACTTGTCGCCGTCGTCGCCCCGCGTCGTCTCCCAGCGCGCGTCGCCGCACTCGCCTCCCTGAAACTAGGGTTAGAAACTAGGGTAGATTGTGTGTCACACAGGAGGAGTCGCTGGGGCTCTACTATTTTCACAACAAAGGTTGTGCTACGACTGATCGATCGTCGTCTGGCACGAACACTGAAGACAGAACTTTGACGCAAGAGTCCGGAGACGTCCGGAGCGTCGAGGGGGAAGTCTGCGGTGCCGTGTTAGTCGACTTTAGGGTTTA
>Ga0255784_10003613_pt1 | contig 11673 bp, 12 predicted proteins | sample 101ome_14_FD_179982 | JGI IMG/M metagenome (GOLD analysis project Ga0255784, IMG submission 179982) | Coastal salt marsh microbial communities from the Groves Creek Marsh, Skidaway Island, Georgia - 101403AT metaG (version 2) | ecosystem: Environmental > Aquatic > Marine > Intertidal zone >...
TAACAAGTGTCTTAGTCATGTCGACTTACTTGCTAAATTAAGAATAGTTTCAAGCGCTGAACAAGTTTTTTCCAGGTCCTCTGAACTGAGCGTTGGATGGACTAAGAACGCTAGTGATGTTTCGCCAAGCAGCCGCGCATTTTTTAATCGCTCATTTGGTCTAAATTTTTGGTCAAACGCTTTTTCCAAATAAATCTCAGAACAAGAGCCAGAATAGCATGGCACTCCTAGTTGATTAATCTCCTCAACAATTCGGTCTCGACTCCAATTGTTTGCTAAACCATTTATTTGAACGTAGGCATAGAGTTTGTACCAAGCATGTTCAACTTGCTTATCGATCTTAGGCAAGAAAATCAACTGAGGAAATTTAGCTAGCATTGTCATGATAATTTTGACATTATGAGTGCGCTTGGCATGCCAATCATCCATTCTTGCCAGTTGAATTCGACCAATGGCCGCTTGCATCTCTGTCATACGAAAGTTGCTACCAAATGACTCATGCAGCCATCGAAAGCCTGGTGGATGATCCATCTCAAAAACTGCACTGTAGCTTTTGCCATGATCTTTAAAGGCCCACATAATTCTCCACAATGCCTCTTGATTGGTCACCACCATTCCGCCCTCTCCTCCGGTTGTCATGATCTTGTCCTGACAAAAGCTAAAACAACCGATATCAGCGATAGAACCAACACGCTGCTCTTGATATTTTGCACCATGAGCTTGAGCACAATCCTCAATCACAAATATATTATGCTTTTTAGCCAGGCACATAATTGCCTCCATTTCACAAGGGTATCCTGCTAGGTGGACACAAATAATTATTTTAGTTTTGTCACTTATCTGCTCACTAATAGTTTGCGCCGTAATATTGCCACTATTGAGATCTACATCAGCAAAAATTGGGGTCGCACCTGCATTGACTACACAAGAAACAGAAGCAATAAAGCTACGAGGAGTGACAATCACCTCATCTCCCTGACCAATAGCCAATGCTTTTAGTGCTAAATCCAGAGCAGTGGTGCCATTAGAGGTAGCAATAGCATATTTAGATCCACACCAGTTTGCGAACTCTTTTTCGAACGTCTGGCATTGATCTCCTGTCCAGTAATTCACTTGGCCACTAGATAGCACCTGACTTACTGCCTGAATTTCTTCTTGAGTATAGGATGGCCAAGGATTCAGTTTATTGTTCATCCGCCTACAATAGTTTGGTAAATATAACGAATATCAGATAGTAGTGACCAATTTTTCACGTATTGCATATTAATTTTAACCTTATCGGGCCAAATCACTTGTTGATTATACTGCTCAGGATTCTCTTGTTGAGATAATAAGGTCTCCTCATCACGATACTTAATAGATGCTGGGCCAGTAATGCCGGGACGTACCGTCAAAATAATACGCTCTTCGCCTTGCAATTGATCTGCAAAACCTGCCACATCCGGCCTTGGGCCTACAAAACTCATTTGACCCATCAGCACATTAAACAGCTGTGGCAGCTCGTCAATTTTGGTTTTGCGAAAAAAAGCGCCGCTGTTGGTAATACGAGTATCCCCTGTTTGAGTCACATGCGTGTCAACACCCGGTACAGGTTGCATGGTTTTAATTTTAACCAAGGTGAACAATTGACCTTGTTTGCCAACACGCTGTTGCAAAAAAAATCCGTTGGAGTGTGTTTCAATTGACGACACAATCCAGGCCAACACGATAATAGGCAGGGAGACAATCAAGCCTATCAAAGCCAAGAAACCATCAAATATTGCTTTAATTATTTGATCTCTAGAAGTCATTCTCTTAGGAATTGATAGGCATATTTCTTCAGGGTAGGTGGCAATAAATTAACCGTAAACGTTCCGCAAGCGTAGGCGTAAGCCATTGGACCAAAGCCCAGTGTTTGATTAACTGTTAGTCTATTTTTGAAATCGGCCCAAGCCTTTTTCAATCCACCTCGACGACCAAAAAAGTCTCGATTAACCCGCACTTTAACGCCAATATGTTCGATATTGGCAAATTGGCAATTGGCTGCAAAGCCTTTCATCCACATCAGTGTATCGCCATTGTTCCAATGCCCCCGAGTCTCATATAAGCCAGCCTTATCAAAATAGCGACGCCTGAAAAATGCACTCACATGAGCAATTGGTACACGTTTTTGAAAAAAGTTTAACATGGCCCGATGCCCAAGTGGATATTTAACCACCTTGGTGTAGTCCATATCTTCGCCAAACTCCTCGATAAAAGTACCGCAAACATCGACCTCTGGATGAGACTGCATAAACTCCAGTTGCATCTCTAGACGGCTGGGCGTAGAGATGTCGTCTGCATCCATACGAGCCAGATAGTCATACCCCAGCTGCATGGCTTGGTCAATCAACTCATTAAGTGAATAATCAAACCCTTTATTCTCACTTCTAACGCCTAAAAACTCAATCTTTTGGTGCTGCAACTCGCCCTCTAAGTATGAGTGGATTTGCGCATCAACTGGACCATCTTCCTGGACAAAAATATCCAAATTATCAAGTGATTGATTGTATAGGCTCTCAAGCGCTGCTTGAAAGGCGGGCAGTCTATCGTTTTGATATACAGTTAATAAGGCGGCAACTCCACTCATGCTTGCAATTCATTGAGTAAGTAATCTTCAACCAACTGAAACTGATGTTGGCCTATTAGTTTTGATAATCTGTCATTATTAGCAATGGAAATATTAATTTCATCTTGCGTAATATTGTGTGTTGTTACTTGGATGTTTTGTTGCTGCAGATAGTCCAAAATCAAAGACACTGTCATGCCTCGGCCTGAAGCAATGTTAATAATCTTGTCTGCTGCGTTGGTTGACAGTATCTGTTGATAAGCGTGAGTCACATCATCAATATGAATAAAGTCCCGCATAGCGCCGCCCTGATTAATCAGACTAATGGTTTGGTGTTGTTTAACTGCGCGAATAATCTTAGAGACAATGGAAAATTCATCTGTCCCTGCATACATATTAAACACTCTGGCCAGAGTGTAGTTGATGGCATGCTGGTCACAGAAATTGGACACCAATTTCTCATTAGCCAACTTTAAGCTTGCATGCAGGCTAATCGGTGCCGGCGCATCGGTTTCTTTGCATGCTGAATTATTGCCATACACAGAACTGCTGCTGGTGTAGATAATTTTGTTAATGTTTGACGCCTGAGACTCGATGCTATGTAGTATGTTGGCGCTTGAGACAATGGCATTGTTGATATAGTCAATAGGGTTACTCAGATCACCTAACTTGGTCACCGGCTGAAATTGATTAAGAATCAGGTTGACTGGCTGATGATTTTGCCAGTCAAATTGCTCCAAATACTGAGTAGCCTCAGAGGCTGATACGCTCACGGCCCCCTCTATGGTGACCAGCAGGTGTTGAGATAAATTGCTTCTCTTGCCAATAATAATTGTGTGCATAGCGTTAAGAGTAAATCAACTGCTTTAATTTTATATAGTTATTCACTCCTAAAACACGCTTTAAGTGATAACGAATCGCATAACCAAATTGCTGACGCAATAGACGATACTCGCTAGGGTTTAGTAACTCACCTATTTCCTGAATACGGGTATGTGAATGAATCGAATTTCGCCCCATGATCTGCGAATTTGTGTGACATAAGCCAGGCTTGGATGTGCAAATGTAACGATAACCTGCCGATCTTGCCACTTGGTGAGTTTGGCGTGAATAATCACCATAGGGATAAGCAAATGACTTAACATCAGTGCCGATATGTTGTTCGATTTGGTCCTTAGAGTGTTGCATTTCAGTCAATAGCTGGTCAGCAGAAAGCGTGGTTGAATAAGGGTGACTTAATGAATGCGAGCCAATTTCCATGCCGGCTTCATGCAGTTGCTTGACCTGATACCATGATAAATAACCTGCTTGGCCGATAAAATTAGGAGTGATGAAAAACGTCGCAGTGGCATGATGCGCTTGCAATTTTGGCAGTACCAGCTCATAATCACTCACATGGCCATCATCGAAACTTAGGGCGATCTGCCCTTGTCCCATCTCATGCCAGTGGTCGATTCGCGTGATGGATTGATGGTTATTTTGAGCAGTACTTAGTAGTTCATCAAACATCGACAGCGTCACATCGGCCCACTCTCCTACCTGGTCTTGCACAATTCTATGGAGCACTAAGATATTTAACTGAGACACAATACTACCACCTATTTTTAATGACGCCACTTAGCTGCAGAGTTTACCAAGAGTTTGATCATGGCGCCACTGGCGTACTCAAACTCTCCAAGTGTTTTCACTAACTGTGCACCGGTACCTTTCTTAAAATTGTAAACACCTATATTATCGGGATCGACACCATTAAAATCGAACTGCTGACAGCCTCGCTGTTGACACCGCATCAGCAGATCCCAACACAAAGCATACGACAGGTAATGCTTTCTGGCCAAGGCATTGGTTGCAGCAAAAATATCAATGGCCTGGTTTTGGTGAATAATGGCGCCACGTATTGCCTGTATCTTACCATCGCTAGTTTTGGCGCCAATCACGATGATTTGATTACGATAGGCTTCTATTAAACTGGCTATTTCTTCTTTAGAAAACAAAGTACTCACGCCTTTAATGGCGCTGAGTTCTGCATACAAATCAACAATTGTATCAATCTCATCCACCGCCACAATCTCGTAATCGAGCCTCTTGGAGCGCTTTAAATTACGTCGCCAATTTTTACTCATTCCCTGGTGCAACAACTCAGCTGAGCATGTAAGGCTCAAGTGCATAGTCATGGCTGTGTCAAATGGCTTTTTAACTTCGGTAAAGCTTTGTTGCAACAGTTGTGATTCTGGCTGATTGAGTATGTGATGCGAGCGAATTCGTACATAAATAAATCGTAATCCAAGTGATTTCCGCAAACCATTAAGTACAGTAGCACCGGTTGCATAATCCCCCGCAATCCAATCTGGAAACCAAAGAACCCCAATGCCCATAGGATAACGTTTGAGAAAGCCTTGCACCAGAGCGGTTTGATCTTCAGCCTGCCACCGGCAGCATTTCCAGCCCAAATTACTCAGATGTTGCGACCATCGACTACCATGCAGATACGTCCCATGTTCTGTTTGCGAAAGCGCCTTATCCCAATCATGATCCGTACCGTGATATTGAACCCAAGTCGTCATGACTGCCATTTTGATAAAACCTGAATCATATGATTTATTTGCCGGGCGGTAACACTTTGATGAATCGGCAATAATACCAATGTCTTGTTATAGTGGTTGGCATTTGGATATTTTTCCGCTTGAGTAGCCACTACCTCAGGCATTTCCTCTGCCGGCCAACGCCAAGCGCCAATGCCTTGTACTCTTAAATGCTCGGCCAGTCCGCCTTTGTCGTCATAGATAATACAGGCTTGCGGTACGCTATTGCCAAGATCGGTAAACGCCAGCTTAAATCCCACGGCAGTTAGCGCGCCACTCAGATGAGTAAAGTTTTGAGTGACACGCTGTCGCGTTTCTTGCAAATAAGACTTATTTCCTAAGTATTTTTTTAAAGTCCAGGAAGGTTGGCAGGGATCAGCCTCAGTATTTATCGCGCCATTGGCACCAGTTCGTCTTATATAATTTTTCACTCTGGTGAAAGTGCCGGCATAAATATTAAATCCGAAGGTTGTAAGTGTCTTTTCAGCCAATCTGGTCAACATGTTTTTAACATCACCAACACAGGAGACACAGGGCTTATCATTGCCCCTTATCACATTTTGCGCATTTAATCTAAGTGCACCACCATCTTGTACTGGCAAGCTTTTACGCATACTGAAAATTTCCGCATCTGCTCGGCTTTTGGAGGTTCGAGATAAGAGTTGCGACAAAAAACTGTGCGAGGCATCCTCAATCACGTTGATACCATGCTGATGACAAAGACTTAAAATCTCATCAGTCTTCTGTGTAAAACCAAAATAATGCACTGCCAATAGCGCTTTCGCTCGATTGTCGCTGATCAACGCTCTAAGTTGATCCATCGGCAATCTCAACTGCTGATCAACATCAATAAAGACAATTTCAAGCCCATATGCCTCAAGTGGCTCAAGGGTGGAGCTGCACATATAGGCGGGAACGATAACACCGTCCCCCTTCTGCAGTCCCAAATGTATCAGCGCAGATAATAACGCCTCTCGACCCAGCATGTAAAACTCAACTTCTAAATGGTTAGAGGGCTTGGTGCGAGAGAGTAGTGCTGAGATATTTGGGTTAGGCCGAGCTGGAATAATCATATCTATCTAAGCAATCGCTTAATTCTACGTCGTTGTAAATGGTTTAATAAATGACCAGACAAAGGCAAAAAACACAGTGTTAATAATGCATAATCATGCCAGTCTCTAAACCGAGTGTTGAAGATTAACTTTAATGCCAGGATGCGCTGACCATTGGATAGCGCATTAATGGCCATCAACAGAAAGTTCTTGTCATGCAATTGACTAATCTCACGTTGATATTCCTGCGCAAAGCTCTCATTGTGAGTTACCTGTTTCTCAAGCCAGCGCTCGCGTTCTTCAGAGAATGAGACCGATGATTGCCATGAGTCACTGGCCTCGTGGACTCGCCACTTGGCTAACACCTCTCTACAAACAGCCAACTTAGAGATTCTGGCAGCTCTTAGTACTAAGTCAAAATCTGCAATAAAACTAAAATCTGCATCAAAACCGTATGCCAGTTGATCAATTGTGGATTTTCTAAGCATTAAGGTCTCTAGGGAGACAAAATAACCCGTCAGCAACTCACTAAACACATAACCTTCCGGTGGATATTGACCATCGTAAAGGGCTCGCTCATCAGTCTCATTAAAAAACAAAGTGTCACTAATGACAATACCTACCTCAGGATCAGTAAACAAATTAAGCTGGTTTTCCAATTTGTGAGGCAGCCACACATCATCTGTATCCAACACCGCAATATAATCGCCACTCAAATGATGGAAGGCGCGAGCACGGCCACCACCTAGGTCGGTATGTTCCGGCGCATAGTAATATTTAAAACGACTGTCTTGGTATTTGTCAAAAATTGCCTTACTATTGTCAGTTGACTGGTTGTCCCAAAATACCAACTCCCAATGAGGGTAGCTCTGTCCAACAATGCTGTCCAATGCCTCGCGGAGATAACGCTCTCCATTGTAACAATTCATTAAAATACTGACTAAAGGCGTATCATTCATGCGTGCAATTACTGTTGAAACCAACGAATCGTTTCTTCCAGGCCCTGATCCAAGGTCACTTTTGGCACCCATCCGAGTAAAGACTTTGCCTTACTGATATCTGCGTACAATGACATATTCTCACCTTCTCGATAGGGAACCTTGCCAAATTCTGGTTGACCAACCGATGTGAGTCTTATGACTTTTTCCACCACCTCTTTAATGGCAATAGGCTGGCCGGAAGAAACATTGATAACTTGTCCAGAGGCTCTGTGATTATTCAATGTTAGAAACACAGCATGGACGAAATCATCAATAAAGCAAAAATCCCTGAGTTGCTCACCCTTAGAAACTGGAAAAAATTTGTCTTTTAGACAGTTTTCGATAATCTGAGGCAAAAATCTTTGTGCATTTTGCCCTGGTCCATATACCAAAAATGGTCTTAAGATAGTCGCTGGAAAACCTTCAACCTGATACATAGTCTGTAGAAAATGTGTGGCCGATGCTTTGGCAAGAGAGTATGCAGAAAACGGCGCCTCTCTTTGAGACTCTTGCTGAGGTGCTGGATTGTTACCATATTCATCACTACTGCCGATCTGAACAAATGTTTTAATAGACGAATCCAGCAAGCAATCGACTAAATTTTTAACCCCTAGAAAGTGGGTTGCATAGACCAAATCTCCGCCTTGAGAATAGCGAGCGTGGTCAACATACCCACCTAAATTAATCACATGGTCAAAGTGTTTGCCTTGCAATTGATCGAAAACTGCTTCTCGATCAGTAATGTCAACCACTATATGCCCAACATGTGTCACATGCTGTGTCGGATTTTTTGACAGAACAGTGACAGTGAAATTTTGCTTAAGCGCCGACTCTACGATAGCACGGCCAATAAATCCTGTACCACCAACGACCAGGAGTGTATCGTGCGCTACTTCCACGGGGCCTGGTTGCTTTGCCATAACTCCTCTAATGCATCTCGATCACGCTTGGTATCCATGCATTGCCAAAAGCCTTCATGCTGATAAGACATTAATTCGCCCATTTGCGCTACTTGCTCAAGCGGTTCTTTTTCCAAGACAGTCTCATCACCTTTGATCAAATCAAAAAAAGCGGGTTCCATTACAAAATAGCCGCCATTAATCCAGCCTTGTGTGGTCTGCGGCTTCTCTTTGAACGAAGTCACCACATGATTCTTAAGGTCCAACTCGCCAAAGCGTGCACCTGGATGTACCGCCGATACGGTCGCCATCTTGCCATGACTTCGATGAAAACGAACCAAAGCATCAATATCAATATCGGCAACACCATCACCATAAGTTAATAAAAAAGGCTCGTCGCCAATAAAGTCTTTCATGCGCTTTACTCGCCCACCAGTCATAGAGTCGAGTCCAGTATCAACCAACGTCACTCGCCAATCTACTGGATCTTGTTGATGTGCAACCAAATTGCCATTAGACAAATTGACAGTAAAATCTGAATTCAGTGTCCGATAATTTAGAAAGTACTCTTTAATAACCTCTGCTTTATAACCCAAGGCAATATAGAAATCTTTGTGGCCAAAGCTTGCATAAGTATTCATGATATGCCACAAAATTGGCTTGCCACCAATACTCACCATAGGCTTGGGTATAGACTCTGTGTATTCGCTTAATCGGGTACCAAATCCACCTGCCAAGATAACTACTTTCATACCACCTCCCAATTGTAATCTATTTGACTAATTTCTTGCTTATCCGCTTCTAATGAATCATGCTCCAGATTGGCAATATTTAACACAACCGAACCTTCTGAACTTAAACCCTGAAAACCTACCCACACCATTGGCGGCACGGTAAGACGACTAAAGTTAGAAGTTGAAAGCACCAGCTCTTGAAAAATTTGTCGATCCTCTTGGTCATCATACAGCACAAAACGAACCTCTCCGACTGGCACCACAAGATTAAGCGTCATTTCTCTATGTCTTTTCCAGGCTTTTATCGCACCATGCGCCACTTGCGAAAAATACGCCTCACCAAAGCCAATATAGCCTGGATCACTTTGCTTCATGGCATGCATGACATCACCGCCAGGTGTGTCAATAATGCGCAATGGAGTCACTAGAACACCGTCAATCATGATTTAACCAACCCTTCGACTCTGCCAATGCCATGTAAGCATGGATTTGCTTAACACTATACTCATGCATTGTACTATCAATACTTTGGTAGTAATGTCGGTACCAATCCACCGTCATCTTAACAGTTTGTTCAAAGGTTAACGTCGCCTGCCAAGACAGATCAAACAATGCTTTATCACAATTTAACTTCAATAATCCAGCTTCATGAACATGCTGACCACCCGACACATCCTGCCATCTAACTTGATCCCAATATTTAGACATTTCATCAATTAGCTCACTAACCGGGTAATTTTGATCGGCAGATGGACCAAAATTATAGGCCTGACCATGATATTTTTGCGCTTGAGATAGATGCATCGCTAAGGTTAAATAACCCCCTAAAGGCTCTAACACGTGTTGCCAAGGTCGTGTGGCATGGGGGCTTCTAATTTGCACTGTTTCTCCTGCAGACCAAGCACGCATACAATCTGGCACAATTCTATCAATCGCCCAGTCGCCGCCGCCAATAACATTGCCGGCACGCGTGATACCAATCCGAACATTGGAATCTTCTAGATTAAAAAATGACTCGACATAAGTGCGTATTACTAATTCCGCCATACCTTTAGATGCACTATAAGGGTCTTTGCCGCCAAGACGATCAGTTTCTCGATAGCCCCAAACCCATTCAATATTATCATAGGCCTTGTCACTGGTAATCATAACGGCAACCACCTGCTTATCTAGATTACGGAGTGCCTCCAATAGGTTGGCTGTTCCAATAGAATTGGTTGTTAATGTTGACAAAGGGTCGCTATACGATGGCCTCACTAGAGCTTGTGCCGCCAAATGAAAAACAAAGTCTGGTTGAACTTCTTGCACCAATTCAGACAGCTTGTCAGCATCTCGAATGTCAAGTCGATGATCCTGCACAAAGTCAGTGAGTGAAGAGGCTTGGTAATTTGAAGGCTGACTAACCGTATCATTTGACACGCCAACCACTTCAGCGCCCACTTCATGCAACCAAGTGCATAGCCAACTACCCTTAAAGCCAGTATGGCCTGTAATCAAGATTTTCTTAGCTTTAAAAACTTGGTTAAACATCATTAGCCACCTATAAATCTAATACCTTTCGCCACTGTGGCAATTGCACATCCAAATCAAAAAAATCGACCAACTCTGCCTGTTGGTCGTTAGGATCAAGGTCCCGCAAAATCGACCAAACCTCTGCCGCTTCACTAACAAAATGCACGTCACCACACCCTCTAAGAGGGTTCATATTAAATGAAGTGTAGTCAAGCATTATAAGGGTTTTTTTGCCAGACAAGTATGCATCGACCGCTGCTGCAGTTGGATTGCTTGCCAACGCAACCTCATATTGTTCAACCAGTTCATTCAAGGGCTGGGTTACAACAGTAAAGCTCGTTTGTGGAAAATCTGATGGGATAATAGGCGATAACGGGTGTGGTTTTACTAATAGCTCTATGCGATGATTGGCTAGCTCTAGACAATCAATCACAAGTTTCATTTGCTTGTTGACAATATCAGCGTCACAATCCCCTAGTAATAACAGTCTAGTTTTATCCGTACTAACATTTGTATTGGGTTTTTTTACATCTGACAAATATAGATATCTTAACGCTTCGACTCGTTGCAACTTTTCCTTTGGAAAGCCTGATGCCAAATACATTTGTTCAGAAAAAGCACCATTAACCGCAACTAAATCCGCCTCGTATACAGGATTTTCCAAATGTTCTCTGGTACTGTAAAAGTGTCTTAAATCCCAGTAACTTACCACGGTATGAGGTACGCCAACAATACGTCCATGGCCACCCTTTTTCCAAGCATAAACCATGCTTCTCTCCCAGGGCTGGTTCTCCATTAGATAAAAACCCTGATTTTGTATTGGCAGTTCGCCAAATATTTTCTCAAAAATATTTAAATACAAACAACCGGAGATGGCTGTCTTGCCGAATAATGAGCAGCGCCAATCACTAGATAAAACAGGGTAGAAGTTAATGCCGCTTTCTGTGATCTTAAAAGACTCTCTGGCTTGACTATTGATTTTTAAACCTGATATAACACTCTTAAAATAGTCTTTAAAAGTGCGCCAAATAACATCAATCGATATATGCTGTTCAACCAGGGCGTGGAGCTCAGATTGATCGCCTCTATTTAAATCAACAACCAAAGAGACTGCCTGCTTGATCTCATTACAATCACGGCTCTTTTCGAACAAATGCAACCAATGCACCTTAGCATTATGTGCGATCAATACATCGTGAAGGCCTGTCCAGTATCGAGTACTAAAGACGCCTTGCTGTATTTGCTCTATATTTAGGTTAAAAAAGTAAGAAATAAAGCAAACATTTTTTTTCGATTTGCTAGCTCGCTTGTAAGATGGAAGGGTCGA
>Ga0255784_10003614_pt1 | contig 11672 bp, 9 predicted proteins | sample 101ome_14_FD_179982 | JGI IMG/M metagenome (GOLD analysis project Ga0255784, IMG submission 179982) | Coastal salt marsh microbial communities from the Groves Creek Marsh, Skidaway Island, Georgia - 101403AT metaG (version 2) | ecosystem: Environmental > Aquatic > Marine > Intertidal zone > Salt...
TCTAAAGATAATAAAGAAGTATTAAGACCTCTAATCATACCTTTTCTATAACCAATGTTTAACATTGAGTAATATTCTTCTTCTAAGAATAAAGGTACTTCAGATTTAGGTTTAGCGAAGTTAGACTTACCAAATACTTTAGATATGTAATTTGAGTTAGATACGTTAAATGATGTTTTAAATGTAAATTTATCTCCATCAGCCGTAATACCTGAAATTGCAAATGTTTCAAATGGGTTTTTAGTAACCGCTGAGTAAGCACCTGTACCATCTAATAATACGTCTGTTAATCCAGATACTTCGTAAACAGGACCGTCATCATTTGAATAAGTAGCAATACCTCTTGAACGTAAAGTTGCCACTACTAAATCATGATATTCAGTCATTGGTGTACCTGTATAGTGAGTAACATAAACCTCTGCAGTTCCCGTATAATTAAAACCTGCAATATTTTCTAATTCAGTCACAATCATACCAAAACCAGTACCACTATAAACATCGTTAGACTCACTAAACTGAGAGTAGTACCAAGGGTCGTTCTTAGAATCATCTAAATCGATATCTTCAAATCTAATATTTTCAACGTCTAAAACGTTTGTACTTGCAGTGTATGTTGATGGTGTAGCACCTGTAACACTTGCATATGTATCAGCACTTACTGCCCCCCAGTAATAACCTGTTGAACCTGAAGAAGATTGGTCTGTAATTTCACCATATAAAGAATCTTCCATATCATCTAAGATATTTGATTCACCACCCGTATATGTTGTATATGGAGTACTTATAATATCTTTGATAGATGCAGGTAGATTAGAGTAGTCAGTAATTTCCATACTTGTTGTTGTTCCTGATGTACCACTAAATGTAATAGTATAAGGACCTGAAACACCTACTGCAGTTGTTCCTGTACTATCTAAGTTACCTACTGTTGTTATTGACCATGAAGGTCCTGCGTCATACCCTGATAATCCAAGTACTCTTGTTACGAACAATTGATTAGATTGTTCCAAGTAAGCCTTTGCTATATAAGCAGCTTCATACTTAGGAATTTGGGTGTTGACAAATTTTGTTGGATTTGTACCACCAAAATAGGTTTGGAACTCGTCAAAGTTTGAGATAAAAATCGGCTCGAATGCTGGACCCGAAAGAGTTTCACCTACAATACCTAAAGTTGTTACACCTACACTTTGTGCTACAAAACTTAAATCTCTTTCAGATGTATAAACACCTGGAGATACGAATACTTTGTTTGCTGTCGCCATTGTTAAATAATTTCTTAAGTTTTATTTTTTAGATAAATATTACGAAAAATCCTAAAAAACTATTCTTATACTGGCATATTTATTAAGAGTATGAAAAAATTCTACCTTTTTTCTACCTTTTAAAAAACTACCGATGAATAAAATAAAAAACATAAAAATTTCACCTGAGTCTCACAACCTGTTAAAAAAACATTGTGAAAAACACGGTTTGAAAATATATAAGTTTTTGGAGAAACTAATAGAAGATAACTGTAAAGAAGTTAAAGATATCTATGGTGAATAATTAAAGTAACCTTGCTTTTGTTAAAAGATTTGCACTCTTAGTATTATCATTTTTAACAACCTCTATTTTAATAGTGTCATTAGTTGTAACCTTAATTAAACTAACATCATCACCAATATAATTATCATTTATATAAACGGAATAACTATCAACATTATCACTTTCTATTATTGAAAGATTAACCTGATATCTATAGGTTTCTGTTAATGAAGTTATACCTTGATTAAATACAATATTTAAGTCGAAATTATCAGGGTTCGAAGGTTCTTTACTTGCACGTCTTTTAACATTAAAAGTGTCAACTTCTAAAAATGTTGCAGTTCTTGAGATTGCTGGTGATACTTCAAACTCATCTTCATCTAATAGAAATCCCATCATTAAGAACTCGTAATTTTGAACGTAGTATTTTCTCTTTTCAATATCCAAAACTGATTCATCAGAAGAACTGTTTAATATAATAGGAATATAATGACCTTTAACCTCAGTATATGCTTGACGAGATGTAAATGTTTGTAAAACTTTTTTGTTAAATTCATTTAAGTGTCTCATCTTATTACAAAAGATTTTTACATTATAAGTAATATCTACAGGGACTGGCTGAGGTATCTTATAAATGTCCATTCCTTTTCTTTGTCCGTCCCACGTTGGAACTTTGGCATAATAAAATTGTTTTCTATTTGGTATAGTATATTGTAGAGATGGATTGGTACCAAACTTAACATCGGGATTTCTAACAGTTGCAACAAACGGAGGTTTGATGTTTTTATCTAAATCCTGAAAATTCCAGCTCTCAGTAAACTGTGCCCAATTCTGAGTTGTTATAATTAAATCAACTGTAGGAATCTTTTTACCACTAACACTTGTTTGTAACTCTTCCTTAACAAAATCTAACATACCACGGTCTAAGTCGGCATGTAAAATTGACTTAGGTAAGTAAGTTCCATCCTCTTGAATTTGTTCTAATAATTCTTCTCTTCTTTCTAAAAGAATTTTTTCAGGACTTAATGGTAAGTGTTTTTTTATTTTTTTAGGTAGAGCCATTATTTTATAATTTCGTTAATATGAAATATTTTATTTTTAGTGTTAATCATATCTATTTCACCTGCGTTGTAGATAGGTTCTTCAGTATCTTTTCTAACAAATGAATCGTATTTGTAGGGATTATATGTAATGACCTTATCATTTGTTTCAGGTGGCATATTTTCACAAGGAAATTCACAATAATCAACTAACTCACCAATTACAAAAGCATGAACATTTTTCCTCATCTCTTTTCTAACCTTATCTTTACCACCTTGTCGAACTCTAAATTCAACATCACGTAATTTTACGTAATCGGCATAAAGAACAACCTTACCGTTGTACTGTACAGAAAAGGTATGTTTGTGAAGATTATAATAAACCATCACTTTTTTACCTATAAGGTCTACTACCTCTTCTTCTTCAATAACTAAACCCATTAAGGATTTCATATATTTGGTTTCTTTAATTAGTTTACTCATATTCCTCTAAATTCACCATCATTAACAGGTGCAGCTGTTATACTTCTATAAAATGGTTTGTAACCACCATAAGTATGTTTATTATCACTAACCACACGACCATCATTAACCACAGAATAATACCTTACTCTTTTCTCAGTTTCGTAATAACCTATATAGTCACCGTATTCAATATCAATATTTAATTCATCTAATGCGTTTTGATAAACACCAACCTTTAAATTACCAGGTTCCATCTGTGTCATACGAGAATTAGCATAATCCTGATTTTCGGGTTGTTCAATAGTTACATATCCCCTAAACTCAACAGGTGGTAAAAACTTAATACCATCCTCTTCAGTTTCACCATATACATCATCAGTCTTTGTCTTTTGACGGTCTATACGATATAAAACCAAAGTGAAGTTCATATCACCTTCTAACCATTCCCTTCCCATATCCTGTTCAAGGGCAAAGTCTTCAGCTCCAAAAAACTTCTCTAATCTTGTTATAGGTATCTTTCTATTACTCATATGTTGATAAATAGTTTGTTTATAGTTATATTATAAATATTTCATTATGGAAAGTAATAAAGATAAAATATCAAAAATACCAGAAGTAAAAGCCCAACGTATATTAGAGACATACGATGGGTTTAATAATTATATACTATCCATTAAGAAGAAGAGTGAAACTCAAAAACACTTCAAACTTACTCGAGCACAAGCCGACTATATAAATTCATACAACCAGATGGTACCTAAACTAGCAAGAAAATGGGTCGACTTAGACAGTTACTTTGGTACAAAAATGATGGAAGAAAAACTTCTAACTAAAGTTCCTGAAAAAGTATATGTTGAAAAAATATTAGTTGAAAAAGATAAATCATTTCACATATGGGGTAAGTTATTTGATTCTGAAAAGTTACACGATTTTTGGTTACCCAAAGTTGCATTAATACCAACACAAAAAATTAAGGACGTTAAAATTGACTATGAAAAATACTCTCATCGTCCTCCCCTCTCACATCAAAAAGAAGCAATAGAAAAACTGGCATCTCATGACAAATATATATTAGCCGATGATATGGGTCTTGGAAAAACAACATCAACAGTTATTGCGGCTTTAGAATCAGGTGCAGAAAGAGTGTTAATTGTTTGTCCAGCATCTTTGAAGATAAATTGGATGAGGGAAATACAAAACTACACAGACAAATCAATATCAATTATTGAAGGTAAAAAATGGGAGAGTGCAGATTTTGTAATTATAAACTACGATATTCTTAAGAATTTTCACGACACAAAAAATAAAGAAGAATCTGTAATTTTACAAGAAGGGTTTGATTTAGTAGTTGTTGATGAGGCTCACTACATTCAAAACGTTCAAGCTAAAAGAACAAAACTTATAAATGATATTATAAATAGAATAGGTAAAGTATGGTTATTGACGGGAACACCGATGACATCAAGACCTATAAATTATTATAACTTACTAAACTTAGTTGAATCTCCTGTCTCATACAATTGGATGGCTTATGTTATTAGATATTGTGAAGGTTATCAATTTAACGTTGGTAATAGAAAAGTGTGGAATGTTAACGGTTCTTCTAATCTTATAGAATTAAGAGACCGAACAAAAACACACGTATTAAGAAGATTAAAACAAGACATTTTAGATTTACCTGAAAAAATTATCACCCCCGTTTACTTAAGATTAAAATCAAAAGAGTATGAAGCATTAATGGGTGAGTATTATGATTGGATGGAAGATGATAGTGAAAAGAAATCACTTACCGTTCAATTCTCTAAACTGATGAAAGTTCGTCAGGTAATTGCTGAAAATAAAATAAAAGAAACTTGTGAATTGGCAGAAAATATTATAGAGCAAGGAAAAAAGGTGATTATATTTACAAACTTTACCGATACTCTTAATAGGATTGCCGAACATTTTGGTAAATCTGCAGTAACTCTTGACGGTAAAATGAGTAAACCCGCAAGACAACACTCTGTAGACCAATTTCAAGAAAACGATAAGATTAAAGTTTTTGTAGGTAACTTAAAAGCCGCAGGTGTTGGTATAACACTAACCGCAGCTGAAGCAGTTATTATGAATGATTTATCGTTTGTTCCTTCCGACCACTCACAAGCAGAAGACCGAGCCTACCGTTACGGACAAAAATCAAACGTGTCCGTCCTATATCCTATATTTGATAATTCAATAGAAGGTATCATATACGACATCTTGTCACAAAAAAAGAATATATTTGAGACAGTTATGGGTGACAATGAAGGAAAAGGAGACATTATGGAGGAAATCATTAATGAAATTTCCGTTAGACGTTAAGAAATGTAGATTCGGTGTTATTTATATAGAAAATAACATACATGAAGTTCAGAAGATTAGAAAAGAAAATCTCGTTAATTGAACATAAAATTAACATAAGCCAAGACAACCAAAAAATCCTGTCGGAGTTGTCTGCGCAAATCCCAAAAGAATTAATAGTAGAAATGAAAAAGATTGGAATTGAAAAATTGCCGTATTCTTACTCTGCCTTAGAAAGATTCATAGATGCAGAAACTATGGATACCCATTATAATAAACATTACAAAGGGTACGTAAAAAAATTAAACGATGCACTGTCAAAAAGAAAAGATGGTGATTTAGAGTTAGAACAAATAATTAAAGGAATCTCAAGATATAATACAACCATTAGAAATAATGCTGGTGGTGCTTTTAACCACGCATTGTTTTGGAAGATGTTATCACCTAAAAAACAAAGAGCACAAGGTGAAGTGTACCAGAGAATAATCAAAGATTTTGGAACATTCCCAAAATTTAAAACCATATTTAATAACGAAGCTAAGAAAAGGTTTGGTTCTGGATGGGTTTGGTTGGTACTAACTAAATCAGGTAAACTAAAGATTATGTCAACACCTAACCAAGACAATCCATTAATGAATATTGTTAAGAATGGTGGTTTCCCTATTTTAGGTTTAGATGTGTGGGAACACGCATACTACTTAAAATATAAAAACAAAAGAGACGATTATATTAATAACTTTTGGTCTGTGATTAATTGGGATTTCGTAAACGACCTTTATAATTTACGAACTGAAAAGAAACTGAATGAAATTAAAAAAGTAAAAAGTATTATTACTGAAGGGGCAAGTGCAGGTTGTAATAGAAACCAAGTTCAAACATATAGAAGATTATTTAACACTAACCCTGATATTAAAAAAAGATTTATGTTTACCATAATGGATATACTCAAAGAAGTTATGTCAGATTATTGGTATGAAAAAAATCAATATGAGAAAGGACAAATGTCAGGTATCTACGATTATGAACAACCAGGTAGGTCAGTTATAAATAAACTTAATACCAACTACACTGCGTTTTGTACTTTAGTAAATGACATTAATCAATATCTAAGAAAATATGGTTTAGATGCCATTAACTTTAATAACAAAAACAAATACGAACAACTCAAAGAAGTTGACCGATTAAACAAATATCTTATTGAATTAAGGTACCGAATCTTTAAATCTGATTCCCCGACATTCCAAACCTTAATGGCTGGTTTAGATAAAACTAATAAGTTTGGTGATAAGAGAGAAGTTGATGCTGTTAAAGACTTGAAAGATATCTTCAAAACAGACAAGGTTACCAAAGTAGGTGAATTAGGTGGTGTAGACGATATGATTGGTGGTGTAGATGCTACCGTTGAATTAGACGGAGGTCTTAAAACCATGCAAATAAAACCGTTTAACGACACCAAAAGGGAAAATGGAAAGGTTACTGTTTTTGGTACAGGTAACGTAAAACCTTACAAAACTGACTTTTTAGTTTTTCAAAATAATAAATTAGGTACTTTAGTTTTTGACAACAGTAATACACAAATTATTGACGGTAGATACGTTTTTGATGAGTCTGCAGAATACAAATCTTAAATAAATGTTGTTTTCTTAATATTTATATAGAAAACACATTATATGTCTGCAATTAACGAACCACAAAGAACAAAACTATATACACGAGTAAAACACTTGTTAGGTGCACCTATTCGTAGTATTGAAATCGAAGATGAAATGATGGACTCTTTATTGGAGTTATCTATTCAAGATTACGCACAATACGTAAACGACTGGTTAATCGAATCTCAATGGACCTCATTGTACGGAATGAACTTAGATGAACAATCCGTAACTCGTGCATTTACAACACGTTCTTTAGACTGGGAAACTCAATACACATATGCTTATTCAAAAATTGTTGGTTTACAGGCTGGTGGTGATTATGTTTTAAAGAAAGACTATATCGACCTAAAACCAAATCAACAAATATATGAAATACCAAAAGGTCGTGAATTGAATGAACTTTTATGGTTCCAAAGAGCAGAATTAGATGCAGCATTCTTCGACCCATTCATGGGTGGTTTTGGAGGATTTGGTGGTATCGGTCTTGGTGGTGCTGCTGGTTTCTCACAAATGGGAACAATGGGTAACTACTTTATCACACCCGCTTTTGATATCCTTCTAAGAATGCAAGACATCAACATTAAAAGAAGAATTATCTCAGGTGACTTAACCTATAGAGTTACCGCATTACCTGACGGTAAAAAGGCAGTACACTTAATGAACGTACCTGGTGGTAAATTTGATTTTGGTAATATTCAACACAATGAATATAGAGTTTGGTATTGGTATTACGATACTGAAGACCGTGAGGATTGTTTAGCTAAGAATCCTGATGTTGTAAGATTACCATCAGATATTCCAATCGATGAAATGAAATGGGATGAGTTGAATAGCCCTGCTCAAACATGGGTAAGAAAGTGGTTTGTTTCTTATGTTAAAGAAACATTAGGTAGAGTTAGAGGTAAGTTTAGTGGTAACTTGAAAACTCCTGATTCTGAACTACAATTAGAATATGATTCATTATTAACGGAAGCGAAAGACGAAAAGTCTAAGTTAATGGAAGAGTTAACTCAAAGACTCGAAAGACTACGTCCTGAAAAAATGATGGAAAGAGAGGCAGGTATTGCAGAAAATCTTAACAAATCTTTACAATATCGTGCGATGCCTCGTCAGATATATGTAATATAAGATGGGAATTAGAAAATCATATCCAGTAACAAAAATAGTCGGAGGAAAAGAAATTAAAACCTCAGATAGTATCATTTGTACAAGTAAGTCTTACACAACAAATGGTGAGAGTGCTATTGTCACTAAACCAAAAGATACCTGTATAATCATCTTAAATGAAAATACTACCGACCACATTACCATCAAAGCTATGGGTGATACCACAATATCTACAGATAAGTTAATAGATAACGAATTTGAAGAAATTGTCCTTGACAAGTATGCGTCGGTAGAATTAAAATATATTGTTGACGGTTGGTATATTATGTCGTCTGATGGGTTAAAGAACTCATAATATTTTCGTTCTTACTTACATAGTCAACATCTACTAAATCTGTAGTTCCTTCTAAATACATGTAATAAGGGTTAATACCTACACTATTCCAAAACGTTACCTCAGTATCTGATAAAGTTAATACTTCATCTAACTCATCTTGGTCACCATCTCTACGTGGATAACCTCTTACTAGTTTTGTCTGAGTCTTAGTAAAGAAAGGACGGTCATTAGGGTCCTCAATTAATATTTCATCACGAATATCAGGATGGAAAACAACTAATAAAGGTTCGATTCTCTTATTAAATGCTGCAAGATATCTCGGTACATTATACTCACCTAATTTATTAGGTTCATTAGTTATATCTTTATCATCAATAAGATAACAATTCAATACTATTTCAACATCATCAGGTGGCATCGTAACTCCGTGTTCCGCCTTATACTTTCTTTTATCAGCTGCAGTAGCGTTCCATATATTCTTCTTCTGTACATCACCGTGAGATTTCTTTTCACCATTGTTCACATAATAAATGGTGTCTCCTAAACCAACAGGTAGTCCATGTTTTATTGCCAACTCCATATGTGCTTGTCTTGACATTAAAGAACCTGACTTTGTTTTCTTTGTAACATGAACTTTATATTCTTTGATGGACTGTTTTACACGAGCCTTGTTTGCGATTTTAGAAATAGGTATTTGCATGTTGTAAATAATATCTACATACTCATAATAGTAATCTAAAAACTCATGACCCTTACCGTCTAATAATAACCTTAAACCTTTATCCAAAAACTCAGCAACATATGTTGGTAGTTTCTTAGACTTAATAGTATTACCCGTTAACTTAACTTTTCCTGAATCAGTAAGTAGAGCGTAGTTTTTACGAGCTACGTTAATTGTCGATGGCCAAACACCATCAGTATCGAGTCCCATTTCACCTCTCATAAAGATATCATTATATTCGGCAACATCCGCTTCAGTTCCTTTATATTCTTTACCTTCAACAACCAAATCGTTAAGACCTTTACCTATATAGATGTGTTCTTCACGACCTGGAGGTGATGAGAAGTTTACACCATCCGTATCCATTACTAATGGTTTGTATCCCCTCTTCATAAACCACATAATCATCTGACGTAGGTATTGACGACCAGTACAGGTAATCTGTTCACCCATATCCATATCACCCCATGGGAATACATGAGGGGCGGATAATGAACCGAAGAATGCGTTAATAAAGATTTTAATAGGTAATTGTTTACGGTTGTATTTCAAAGACTCTTTAGGGTTTGCTTCATATAACTCACCTGCAAGTTTTTTATATTTAATACGAGTATCACGGAAATACTTCAACATACTCTTCATCGCACCTGTAACATCACACTTAGGGAATACATCGTGAACCAACTGAATAGAAGGGTATAGTGACGAGTAGTCAAGTTTTAATACGTCTGTTGAATATCCCACAGCTAATAGACGAGACAGACCACCTGTAAATGGACGTTTATCCCCTTTTTTAGGTATTGCTAAATTATTTTTGTATGACCATGAGGCCATAATCATCTTCCATAGAGTTGCAGTACCCATAGTAGAAAGTCTTTCATATGTTGTAGGTACCAATTTAGATAGAAGGAAGTTAGCTTGGTTAAACTCTTCGTCAACCACCATAGTTTCCCATATATCATCATAGAGGTATCGTTCAATAATATATTCACCGTTTACCTTTTCATAGTGACCTGGAAATCTTTCCATTAGGTTTTCAGTACCAGGTGCTCCAACTTCTTTGTATTTACCTGACTTCGGGTTAAAATAATAGTCTTTGTTATCGAAATAAATTTTACCAATTTTATCACCTTCAACATATACACGATTCTCTTTCTCTGCTCCGATAAACTGAGTGATATACTTCAAACCCCAACTTTTAATATCTGAATTAATAGCTTGAGCTCTACGAACAGCATGTGCAATATCTACAATATTATACCCCCACATCATTGTTTGTGTGTAGGGTTCCATTTCATTTGCAAGTTTTAACATTCCCTCTTTTTGTCTTAATGGTCTTTGAGGGTTAAGAGTCTTTGCAATCTTTTTTGGGTCAAGTCCCAAGATTTCGGCTCTACGTAAAATAAAAGGGAAATCGAAGAATGCTGAGTTGTACCCACCTATCAAAGTTGGTTTTAAGAATGCAATGGTATCAAAGAAGTCGATAATAATTTGTCTTTCCTCTTCTTCATTTTGAGCGGAAATAACCTTTTCAAAACCTCGGTTATCCTTCATACCAATAAGGAAAATTTCACTTTCCTCAGGAGATAGACCTGTGGTCTCGATATCGAATACAAATCTATGGACCTCATCATATTCATCAAACCCCTTAAAGAGTCTTTTACCCTTCTGACAAAGGTATTGTTCTGTGGGTGGTAAGACCATAATGTGTTCTGAATTACCTTGTCCCCATGGGTCCAATCCACCACCTTTAAAAAAGTTTACTAAGTTGCTGTATGATTTTGTGGTCTTAACCAAATACTTAAGACCTTGTTCCATTCTTTCATCACCATGAGTGTCTAACTTTTCGATAATGATTCCGTGTTCAGACATAGCTTGTTTCTGTGCCATTTTTGAACCACTATAAAAGTTCTTACCCTGTAGATTTCCTACCCAAGCAAATGGAATAAATGTGTCTGATTTGATTACTTTTCCCTGTTCGGGATGTTGAATAATTTTGAATATTTTTCCTGACGCGTAATCATATTCTAACGCTACGATGTATTTTTCAGGGTCTTCCCCGTGAAGGAAGTCTTCAATTTCTTTTTGTGATACCATAATATTTGTTTTTTCGTCTGAGACATTCTACTCACACATTCAGTGTGATTACTCTTTGACATTCAAACAAATAATAAAATAGATTAAGGGGTTTGTCAAATGATATTGATATAAAGATTTTCTCTAATCGGAGCTATAAGTTCACCCATTGAATTTACAATATGGAACTCACCAATAAAACGACCTTTTATCTTTGTATCTCTTTTGCTCCATTTATAATATATGTAATATTCTTTTGGTGCATCAGGGTTTACCTGTGTTTTTTCAGTAATGTATGCATTGTTCATTAAAACTTTAGGAATACCATTGGCCTCATTCTTCATAGAAAAACGAATCGTTGCAGTATCAAGGTCCTCATCAAACACTTTATTAGCATTTGTTCTACCGTCCTTAACTACCTGCATTTT
>Ga0255784_10003617_pt1 | contig 11669 bp, 8 predicted proteins | sample 101ome_14_FD_179982 | JGI IMG/M metagenome (GOLD analysis project Ga0255784, IMG submission 179982) | Coastal salt marsh microbial communities from the Groves Creek Marsh, Skidaway Island, Georgia - 101403AT metaG (version 2) | ecosystem: Environmental > Aquatic > Marine > Intertidal zone > Salt...
CGGAGGAGGAATTAAAGGCGTACCCGTGGCGCGCGATCGCGTCCGCGCGCGAGCGGGCGTTCGCGACGCGAACGGAGACGACGGAGGACGACGCGCTCGACGACGCGCTCGACGACGACGCGCTCGACGCGCTCGCGGATTCCTCGACGAGACGTTCGCTCTGGGACGACGCGCGCGCGTTCGACGCGGACATCGTCGACGCCGCGCGATCGTTACGACGCGCCGAGACGCGCCGAGGGCGCGGAGACGCGCGCGAGGGTGTGAGTGCGTCGTTTACGGTGACGTTTCGCGCGGGCGCGGTTCGCGATTTCGTCGACGCCGTCGCGCGAGACGCGTTCGGAGGTTTGACGTCGGGATCGGATTTCAGCGCGCTCTCGCGCGAGGGACGCGCGGCGGTGTTGTACGGAACGTCGCGCGACGTGAACGGGTCGCGAGAGATCGAGGTGGCGTTCATACATCCGTGGGACGGCGACGCGAGTCGCGTCGCGGCGTGGCTGGCGAACCACGCCGCGAGCGCCGACTCGGTGGTCTCGCCCATGGGATGGGCGCGCGCGACGGCGAGTCTCGGGGTGAGCCTGTTCCCGGACGTCGTACGCGCGCACGAGAACGCGGTGACGGTGCGAAAGGCGACCGCGGCGAGCGTGTTCATGGCGGTGGACGTCGTCGCGAGCGCGCGAGGACCGGTGGCGATGGAGTGTTACGATTTAGACGCGAGACGAGGCGTGGAATACTTTCTCCACGGCGTCGACGCGGCGTGAGGTGGACGCGCGGTAGGATTATTGTGATTTAGAGTTACCTTAGAATGACGTGAGAGTGACGTGTCAAAATTGAATCGATCAGTCGTCGATGCCGCACTTCAAATTGGCGGGAAGCGAGACGTCGATTCTCTTCGGGTACGGCAGGTTGAGGTTGCTCATGATCTCTACGAAATCCTCCTTCGTCTTGTGCATACCGAGACGCGGGTTCAACGCCTTTTCTTCGCCGATCGTGCTCATCATGCGACCCTTGTAGTCGTGCGCGGGAAAGACGCGCGTGTCGTCGGGAAGTTCGAAGAGTTGCGCGCGCACGGAATCAAACAGTTTTTCGCTCGATCCGCCTTGGAAATCCGTTCGACCGCACCCACGAATGAGTAACGCGTCTCCCGTGAACACCATGTCGTCGCACACGTAGCTCACGCATCCATCCGTGTGACCGGGCGTCGCTCGCACCTCGAGGTTGATCGGGTTCGAGGCGGCTCCAAACGAGATTACGTCGCCGTGTTCGATGTGCACGTCCGCGCGCGCACCGGACGACTTGGCGATGACGCTCTTCAAACCGGGCAACTTTTTCTTTAAATCACCGCTTCCGGTGATGTGATCGGCGTGACAGTGCGTGTTGATGACGTACTTGAGCGTCAGACTCAAATCCTCCACGACGGCCAAGTCTCTGTCCACCATCTCTTTCACCGGATCGATGAGCACCGCCTCCTTGCTCACGGGATCGCCCAACAAGTACGTGTACGTCGAACTTCCGCTCGTGTCGAAGAGTTGACGAAAGATGATCCCCTCTCGCACGCGAAGACTATCGCTGACGAAGCTCGCCAACGGCGGCTTGGCGAAAAACTTCAATCCCATCTCTCTCGCGCGCTGTAACGCCCCAGATCGCGGCCATTTATTCTCCTTCGCCTTGTGTAAGATGTACGCCATCCCCGCTCGAGTCGCCGTCGAACACTGCACCACGATCGGCCGCGGAAGCGTCGCCATGGCGTCCTCGAGCGCGTCGGCGACGCCTCGCGTCAACGCGCTCGGGTCCACGATCACCGTTTTAAACGCCTCCCCGAGCGTCGATTTCGCCCGTTTCGGGAACGCCGCGTTGGACTCCGCGTTCATGTATATCCACGATTTCACCCCTCCCGTCTCCAGCGCCTTGTCGACGTCTTCCGGGGATAAATCCCCCGCCAACGTGACGCCATCGGCGGCGAATTCCATCGAGTTCGGTACCCCGAGCATGAAGGATCGATACGCGTCCTCGAACGCGTCGCGCGCGCGTCTCAGGCCGTGCGCGCGGGTCGTTCGCGGACGAGACAAAGTATGTCCACGAGCGTTCGGGGCGAGCGCTCGCGCGAGTCCGGTGCGCAGCGCACACGCGCGAGGCATGCGATCGCGCTCGACGCGGTGCCGCGCGGAATCCGATTCGGTGCCGACTGGCGCCCACGGCAATATTGCGTTTTATTGGCACAAATGGAGGTTAAGTATGGTGTGACAGCGATTCTACGAAGACTACGAACGAAGACTGCGCGCTGGACGCGCGCGCTCACACCACGCGCATCAAGAGGTACATTCTATCGTCGATCTCAATCTCCTGTAAGTTTTTGGGATCCGCCTTGAGGTTCATCAATAACCCTCCGAAGGAGACGTACGCGCTCGCGCGCGTCAACCCGCCGGCGTTTTCCTCCACCTTTTTGTAACACTTGCCGTACATCACGTACTCGTATCCGTCCGCCAACGACGGTTTCCCGCTCTGATCGAACGAATCGTCCTCCGGTGATCCGTCCAGGCTCAGCGTCGACGCCAACGCGAGGGAAAATCGTTGTCCCACGCCGAGCGGGTACGCGTCGACGTTGACGTCGATCGTGAGCTCGGCGTCGAATTCGCTTCGACACATGTACCTCGACACGCGATCGAACTTCTTCCCGTCGGGATCGCGATCGATCACCTCGAAGATGTCCTCGAATTTCGTCGCCCCGCCCGCGGTCGCCGCCGCGTTCGACGCCTTGCTCGCGCTCTTCTTTTTACTTCCCGCCATGACGCGCGCTGATGACGATGGGTTCTCGTCGCCGTCGTCCACCGCACGCGCTCGAGACGCGTCCACCCCTAGCGTCGATCGTCCCCGCACGAATCGACCGACGACGACCGCGCGTCGAGACGTGACGCGACGCGCGTCTTCTTCGTCCGCGCGATTTGATTTCCCTCCGCCGCCTCGTGCGCACGGGGGGACACCTCATGAGTCACACGCCTCCGAATCACCCATCCCCATACGAAAGCCAACCCCACGCCCATCAATCATCGACGCATCGTCACACACGACACCATACACACACACACAGACACACGGCGTGAAAACGACAGTGACTATGGATACATGCGTATACTCGGACGCGTGAACGACTAAACACCGCTCGCCCGTCGTCGCCCGTCGCCCGTCGCGTCTGCACGTCGCATCGCGTCGCATCATCACATCGCCGCACATCACGACGCGCGCGCACGCACGATGAGCGAAGAGACGGAAACGTTCGCGTTCCAAGCGGAGATTAATCAACTCTTATCGTTGATCATCAACGTACGTCGCGACCTCGACGACCTCGACGCGCATCGATCCGTCATCCATGGCGTTTTCCGCGCGCGTTTTTCCCGCGACGAATCGAATCGAAGATCGTCTCCCGACGACCGACTGACCGCGCGCGCCGCTCGACGTTTCTCTCTTCGCGCAGACGTTCTATTCGAACAAGGAAATTTTCTTACGCGAACTCATCAGGTGCGCGAGCGGTGTCGCGCGCGAGCGCGTCGCGACGCGCGTCGGATGACGCGACGGCGGCGGCGACCTTCTTTTCTTCGTCTTCTTTCCGAGTCGGCGGCGGATCGCGATGATCGGTGTCGCGCGCGTCGACCGAGGCGAGGATGTGCGACGAACGACCGCGGACGTGATGGGGAGAAATAGAGTCGCGCGCGTCCACGCGCGAGGGGGGGACGCGCGCGCGTCGTGGTGGACGAGGCGGGGGCGATGGTGATTTTTGGATGATGACGACGCGCGAAGGTCGGTCGCGTCCGGTGGAAACTTTTTTCAGTCTCCAAGTCTTTGGGCTTCGTTTAGGAGAGGGAGCGTGGGGGGGTGAAGAGCGATGGAGAGAGCGACACGACTGACGAATGCGAACGTGTTTTTTGTACTTTGTCTCAAACAGTAACTCGTCCGATGCGCTCGATAAGATTCGATTCGAAGGTTTGACGGACAAGTCCAAGCTCGAGTCGCAACCCGAGCTCTTCATCCACATCGTTCCGGATAAGACGAACAACACGCTCACCATCATCGATAGCGGTGTCGGTATGACCAAGTCTGATTTGGTGAATAACCTCGGGACGATCGCGCGATCGGGGACCAAGGCTTTCATGGAGGCGCTCACCGCGGGGGCGGATATTTCGATGATCGGTCAGTTCGGCGTCGGTTTCTATTCCTCGTACTTGGTCGCGGAGAAGGTTGTCGTGTACACCAAGCACAACGACGATGAGGGGTACCGATGGGAGTCTCAAGCCGGTGGTTCTTTCACGGTGACCAAGGATGCGAGCGCGAACGAGCTCGGTCGCGGTACCAAGATGGTGCTCCACCTCAAGGATGACCAACTCGAGTACCTCGAGGAGCGACGTCTCAAGGATTTGGTCAAGAAGCACTCCGAGTTCATCTCCTACCCGATCTCCCTCTGGACGGAAAAGACGACCGAGAAGGAAGTCTCCGACGACGAGGCCGAAGAGGAGGGCGAAGAGGAAGAGGGCAAGATCACCGAGATCAAGGACGAGGACGAGGTGAAGGAGAAGAAGACGAAGAAGATCAAGGAAGTTTCTCACGAGTGGGCCATCATGAACAAGCAAAAGCCGATCTGGATGCGCGTGCCGGAAGAAATCACCAAGGATGAGTACGCCGCCTTCTACAAGTCGCTCACCAACGACTGGGAGGAACAACTCGCCGTGAAGCACTTCGCCGTCGAGGGTCAATTGGAATTCAAATCCGTCTTGTTCGTTCCGAAGCGCGCGCCGTTCGACATGTTCGACGGCAAGAAGAAGGCGAACAACATCAAGTTGTACGTCCGCCGCGTCTTCATCATGGACAACTGCGAAGATATCATTCCGGAATACTTGGGTTTCGTCAAGGGTGTCGTCGATTCCGAAGATTTGCCGCTCAACATTTCTCGCGAGATGCTCCAGCAAAACAAAATTCTCAAGGTCATCAAGAAGAACATCGTCAAGAAGTGCCTCGAAATGTTCAACGAGATTGCCGAGAACAAGGACGACTACACCAAGTTCTACGAATCTTTCGGTAAGAACTTGAAGCTCGGCATCCACGAAGACGCGCAAAACCGCGCCAAGATTGCCGATTTGCTCCGTTACTCCTCCACCAAGTCTGGCGAGGAACAAACGTCGCTCAAGGATTACGTCACTCGCATGAAGGAGGGTCAAAAGGACATCTACTACATCACCGGTGAATCCAAGAAGTCCGTCGAAAACTCTCCGTTCATCGAGAAGCTCAAGAAGCGCGGCTACGAAGTTCTCTTCATGGTTGACCCGATTGACGAGTACGCCGTGCAACAGCTCAAGGAGTACGACGGCAAGAAGCTCGTGTCGTGCACCAAGGAGGGCTTGGAGCTCGACGAGACCGAGGAAGAAAAGAAGCAAAAGGAGGAAGTCAAGGCGCAATACGAGAACCTCTGCACGTTGATCAAGGACATCTTGGGCGACAAGATTGAAAAGTGCATCGTCTCCGACCGCGTCGTCGACTCTCCGTGCGTCCTCGTCACCGGCGAGTACGGCTGGAGCGCCAACATGGAGCGTATCATGAAGGCTCAAGCCCTTCGCGACAACTCCATGAGCAGCTACATGTCCAGCAAGAAGACTATGGAGATCAACCCGGACAACTCCATCATGAAGGAGTTGCGCAAGCGCGCCGACGCCGACAAGGGTGACAAAACCGTCAAGGATTTGGTGCTCCTCGTCTTCGAAACCGCCATGCTCACCTCTGGTTTCTCCTTGGACGAGCCGACCACCTTCGGCGGTCGCATCCACCGCATGATCAAGCTCGGTTTGTCCATCGAAGAGGACGACGCGCCGGCCGTGGACGACCTTCCGCCGCTCGAGGAGGAAGTCGACGAGGGCTCTCGCATGGAGGAGGTCGACTAGGCGCGCGGAATTCGCGGGGGAAGAAGGGATGGATGAGAATTGGTTGGAGTGACGAGTTGGAATCGACGATACGTTTCAAACGAGAAGATATATCAACGACGATCGAGAGAAGAGAGGATACGTAGATGCGTCGCTTTGTAATGAATGAATGACGAAACGCGCGTTCGTTTTTATCTCGTACGAGTGTTGTGTACAAAACGACGAGTCACGACCCGTCACGAGTCCCCCCGCGCCCGAAATCTCAATCCAGCCGTCCTCGCGCGCGTTCGCGCCGACGCGTCACCTCGCGGCGCGTCATGCCGTCGCAGGCCCGCGAAAGCGCGGGCGCGGGCGAGGTCTTCGATCGCGCGCCGAAATGGATGATCGCGCGCGCCATCGGTGCCGTCGTCGTCCCGGTGTCCATCGCCATGGCGCTGTGCGTGTGGCTGGTGACGCTGCTTCGAGACGACGCGTCGCAGGAGGTGGCGAGCGGGAGCGTCGTGTCCGCGGTGTACACGGAAACGGTGCGTCGATGGTTTCGATCGAACGATCCACGCGACGGACGAACGGGACGACGCGGACGCGCGCGAGCGAGCGAAAGGCTTGATGGATGCCGGGGTGTTGGCGAACCGGACGCGCGCGAGAGAGACGACGGCGCGCGCGGACGCAGACTGACGGAAAGCTTCTCGCGATCGATTCAACGCGTAGGAGAGTGATTCAGCGTTCGATAAGTTGAAGGGAAGCGTCATGAACGCGGCGGTGTTCGTGGGGTTCATCACGGCGATGACGTTTGCGCTGTTTCTCTTGTTCAAGTATCGTCTGGGCAAAGTCATCTGGGCGTACATGGGACTCAGTGGGTTTTTAATATTCGGCATCTTGGGTGGGAACATTTGCATGCAAGTGTTGCAGAAATTAAACGTCGCGGTGGACATGGTGACGGTGAGCGTGGTGCTTTGGAACTTCACCGTCGGCGGCGTGCTGTTGACGTTTTTCTGGAACGGGCCGTTGTTGGCCAAGCAGGGGTATTTAATCAGCGTATCGGTGATTGTTTCGTTTTATTTTTCAAACATTCCCGAGTGGACGACGTGGTCGATGCTCGTGGCGATGGCACTGTACGATTTATACGCCGTGCTCACGCCCAACGGACCGTTGCGGTTGATGGTGGAGTTGGCGCAAGAGCGAGACGAGGACATTCCCGCGCTCGTGTACGAATCGAGAGGCACGGGCGCGAACGGTGGACGACGAGGATACGCGCGCGTGAAAACGGACGACGATGACCCGAGCGGCGCACCCGCATCATCCTCATCCTCCTACGATCCGTCCATGGCGGACGAGGGCGCGCGGTACACCCTTCCCGATTCCATCAAACTCGGTCTCGGCGACTTCATCTTTTACAGCGTCCTCGTCGGACGCGCCGCCATGTGGTCCCCGATCACCTGTACCTTTTGTTTCATCGCCGTCATCTCGGGATTAGTCATCACCTTGCTCGCCCTCGGGCTCTACGGCAAAGCCCTGCCAGCCTTACCCGTGTCCATCGCGCTCGGCGTCTCGACGTACTTTTTCTCGAGGTTCCTTCTCGAGCCCGCCATCGTGCGGTGGTACGCGCGAGAGTTTGTGTGCGCGTGAGCGATGAGTCATCGTCCACGCGGGTCGCTCGTTCGCGAGCGTATAGATTTCTAGTCGTTTAGTAACACCTAGTCAATCGCATCATGGAATCGTCGACGCGTTCGTCCGTACGTCCGTTCGTTCGCGCGGCGCGTCCCCGTCCCCGTCGACGCCGAGAGAGGATAAAGCGCTGTAGCATCTTCATCGTCTCGACACACGCGCGCGCGTCGACTCCGTCGCACGACACGAGATGATGACGCTCGCGCGCGCACCGAACGCCGTCCTATCGACGCGCGCGGCGTCTAGTTCGACGCCGTCGGCGCGTTTCCGTCGCGCGAACGCGCCGCAGCGCGCTCGAGGTTTCACCCTCACCCCTCGCGCCTCCGCGGGCGATGGCGCGCAGGATCCCATCATCGGCGGTAAAGCGGCGCAAGACGCCGCGCGTAAGGCGCTCCAGGGCGCGCTCGGCGGCAAGCGCGACGTCCTGAGCAAGTTTGACGGCGGTGGAGGCGGGGGCGGCCCGCTGGACTGGTTTTTCGGCGGCGGAGGCGGCGACGGCGACGACGGGAGTCCGCAGGCGAGGAAAATCGCCGGTTGGATCGTCGCCGTCGTGGCGTTCCTGACGCTCTTTAAACCGGTGACGGCGGTCATCGTGAACGCGGTGTATTACGCCTTTGGCTGGCGCACCGGTCGCGAGCCGCCGACGGAGGAAGAGCTCGCCGCGCTCTCGGCGCCCGCCGACGCGTCCATCATCTCCAAATACGCCGCGGACGACGACGACGATCTCGACGACGACGAAGACGACGACGAAGACGACGAGTGAACGACGCGCGCGTCGGCGACCCGTGCGCGAGCGACGCGCGAGGCGCGAGACCGCACGCGAGACCGAGTCTTCGTAGAGTAGTCATCCTGAACCCGATCACCTTGTTGAATTCATTTTAGCACCACAAGATATCCACACATACTTCTATGATTGTCTCGAGTGGGTACCATTCGTCCGAACAAGTACAACGGGTATAAAAACGGTCGGCACAGATCCGCGATCGATCGCGCGCGACCGCAGACACGCGCGCGTCGTCCGTCGTCCACGACCATCATGGTGAAACACATCTCCAGCGCGGAAGAATTCGCCGCCGTCAAGGCTGCCGGCAAGCCGGTGCGTCGCACGTTGCGCGCGACCGCGCGCGACGATGATCTCACGGATGATGAGAGGAATCTTCATTCGATCCGACGACGATGATTCGTTCGCGATGCGCGCGCGACCGCTCGTGACGACGGCGCGATCGCCGACGAATGACTGACGAATGATACGATGCACGCGATGTGTTCGCCGCGCGCGTAGGTTGTGGTCGATTTCACGGCGTCGTGGTGCGGCCCGTGCAAATCCATCGCGCCGTTTTTCGAGGAATTGGCGGGCAAGTACCCGGACATCGAGTTCGTGAAGATTGACGTCGACGAGCTCGAGGACGTCGCGGGTGAGTGCGGCATCTCCGCTATGCCGACGTTCCAGGTGTACTCGAACGGCGTCAAGGTGAGCGAGATGACCGGGGCTGACAAGGACAAGTTGAGCGCGCTCGTGAAGGAGGCGAACGACTTGTAAACGAGCGACGACGTCGCATCGAACGGTTTGTTTTTGTTTCTACGCGACTTCGCGAGCGTGCGCGCGATGTGATCGATAGAGGGGACGACGCCCGAGGTCTTTGTAAAGAAAGAAACGCACGAATCTATGCGTGCACACGTTCCGCGAGCATCGGAGAGCGCGTTGAGTCAATGTCACGTTTTTTCAATTTAATTACAGCTCGAGTCGAGTGGTGGTGTGTTGGTGAACGACTATCGTCGGCGCGATCGCGCACGTCTCACGTGTGAGTATTACTTTTCTCACGCGACGCGACTTCCCCCATCGTCGTCGTCGTCGTCGTCTTCGGGGTTCGGGAGCGACGCCCCCGGAGGCCCCGTGGACCCTCTCGGCGTAGGCGTGAGCAGTTTCGGATTGTACCCATCGATGTACGTCTCCGATTGACGCAAAAACGCCCCAAACGCCACAGCCTCGAGCACCAATCGTCTCTGCGACGCGTACGCGAGCGTCAACGTCTGCACTTTCTTTTGCGACACGGCGTCGCTCACGGCGTTCATGAGCTCCTCGGGCGTCGCCGCGTTCGCCCCCACGGCGTTTTGCATCTCTCGCTGCAATTCCTCGATCGATCCGAACAGCGCCCCGGTCTGACGCTCCGCCACTTGCACGCCCTCCATGGAGACGATCCTCGCCGTCGCCGCGAGCGTGGACTGATCGAAATTTTGAATGTATTGCTTTAAACTCGCGCTCCCGCCCGCCCCTCGGTTGGGCGGCGCGTCGGAGAACAAGTCGAAATCCGCGCCGCCGAAATTCTCCGGCGCCGCGTCCGCCTCGTCCATCGAATCCATCGCGCTCGCGCTGTTAAACAACCGTTCGAGCGCTTTCGCGCTCTCCATCGGATCGAGCGGTAGCGTGCCCGCCGCGCGATCGAGTTGAAATCGTCTATCCGCGCGCGTGATGAAGTACCCAAACATGAGGGACGCCGCGTACACTTGCGCGGCTTGCAACTTTGACATGCGCACCAACTGCGCCGAGTACGCGTTCTCCCCCGCACCGCCGAGCACCGCCATCAAGTGTTCGCGCACCATGTCCAACGCCTCTTTACTGTGCACGCCGTCCGTGAGACGGTTTAAATCCACCCCGCGAAGCGTCGTCGTCTCGTCGAGCGGCGGGAGCATATCCACGCCGACGTTGAGAAACTTTTGAATGATGCTCGTGTACATGATATCCTCCAGACCGTTTCGTCGTTCGAGCGCGCGAACGTCGGCGATTCTCTTGAAGAGCACCAATTGCTCTTTTTTGGCGTCGTCCGATAAATCATCCACGGTGCGTTCGTTTTCGATTTCATCCCCGAGCGCGTCCAACTGCGCGTCCACCGCCGCGTCAAACATTTGCGGCGACGTGCGTAAAATGTACGCCAACTGTTGCCCGCGCGGGGACTCCGGGGCGCTGGGCGCTTTGAGTCCCGCCCCTGGGTTCTCGCTCGCGTCCCCGGTCGACGCGCGCGCGAGGAAAATGCGTTTCCCGCGCGCGAGGATGCGCGCGGGTGCCGAGCGCGCGCGCGACGCGTGTCGAGCGCCGACGCGCGACGACGCGGGCGAGACGCGCGGCGCGGTCGACGCGAGCGCACGGGAGGACGACATCGCGATCGATCGAGCGCGCGTGCGTGCGACGACGGCGTCGCGCGCGAGACGTATACCGCGCGCGGGAGTGACGACGAAACCTTTCGAAACCTTTCGACGACGCGCGCGCTCGACACCTCGACGCCGTCGTCGCGGTCGTCTCGTCTCGCGCGCGCGACGACGCATGCGCGCGGTGATTCGCGATCGAATCGCGCGCGCGCTCGCGGCGCGGCGATGCGGCGACGCGTGGACGACGACGCGCGGTGAATGGGCGCCGGCGATTCGGTCGCGCGACATCTCCACCGACGACGCCGCGACGACGACGACGACGACGACGACGTCGACGCTTCGCGCGCGAATGCGCGCGCTCGTGCGTCTCGTGCACCCGGACGTGCTCGCGAGCACGCACCCGGCGCTGTCGAGGGCGAACGAGGAGGCGTTGGCGCACTTACAGGGGACGCTCGACGGCGTTCGACGGTCGACGACGCCGCCGAGCGCGAGGGTGAAACGATTGGTGTTTCACGTGCGGGACGACGACGTGGGGGAGGGTGGGACGCGAGCGGTGCGATTCACGCTTCGAACGACGGGTGGGGATTGTCGAAACGTGATGAAGAGAGATTTGGGAGGGTTGTTCGCGGCGTTGGGCATCGAACGCGAGTTCGAGTGGGACGAGGAGGATTGGCGCTCGACGCGGACGGATGAGGAGGTGGAGGAGGAGCGACGACGACGGAGCGAACACGCGGAGACGTCGAGGTCGAGCGGGGAGGAGGGGGTGGCGCAGGCGTATAGGGAACAACCGGCGGGGAAAGCGCGCGGCGCGGAGACGAGGGACGTGCATAGCGCGTTGAAGGATTTGGATCCGGCGTTGGAAGCGATCGCCGCGGTGGCGTGGTTGCCCGACGCCGAGAAGGACGTGGAAGAGGGAGAGCGGAAGCGAATCGTACAGTACGAGGTGATTCCGCACCTCGT
>Ga0255784_10003623_pt1 | contig 11663 bp, 8 predicted proteins | sample 101ome_14_FD_179982 | JGI IMG/M metagenome (GOLD analysis project Ga0255784, IMG submission 179982) | Coastal salt marsh microbial communities from the Groves Creek Marsh, Skidaway Island, Georgia - 101403AT metaG (version 2) | ecosystem: Environmental > Aquatic > Marine > Intertidal zone > Salt...
GCCATGCCATGCGCGAACCAAGGATCGAAAAGCTGCTTCGCGAGTTTTGGGATGACGAAGGGCTTCAATCAATTCGCGCTCCGAGGAATGGCCTTCAGGCAGATGCATGCGAGGGTGGGACGAACGTCGGAGCGGTTGGTTGAATCCCTTAGCCTTGATTGGGTCGTTGTGTGGTCCAAACCCAAAGCGCCACCCCCCCGAGGAACGTGCACACAGAAATCAATTCGGCCTGCGTCATGGTCATTCCCAGCCACTCAAACGTGGCGTTCACGCGAATTTTCTCGACCCAGAACCGTTCCATGCCGTTGAACATCAAATAAGCCGCAAAGAGCTGACCGGCGCGTTTCCAACGAGTTCGCATCGCCCAAAGCAACAGAAACCCCAACACAGCTGCGGTTGTTTCGTAAATCGGGGTGGGGAACACGGCGGGGTCCAAGTACGTGCCGTAGCCTTCAAACGCAGGCCAAGGATGGGCAGAGGGGTCGATGAGCTTTCCCGTGTATCCCGCACTGCGAGGCCCGTACACGGCGTTGACGTTGTTGGGGTAGGCGTACGACCAAACCCAATCCGGAGCCCACGAGAGCCAGCCCGGTTTGGGGTTGGGGTTGGGGATACCCCAGTCGCCGTCGCCGCTGATTTGGCATCCCATCCGGCCGATGCCGTAAGCAAGCAGAAGTCCAGGAGCCGTGGCGTCGGCGAGACGCAAGAAATTCATCTTGTTCTTGCGGGCAAAGAAATAGACCGCCAATCCCCCCAAGATTAGCCCGCCGTAAATGGTCAAGCCGCCAAGAAAGGCGTTCAGGCTCGGCTGACGAAGGAACGCGACGAGTTCGTCGGGGTATTCCAGCAAGTGAAAAAACTTGGCTCCCGCAATGCCACCCACGGCAGCCGCCATGGTGATGCCTCCAACGAGGTCTTCCGGACGGATGACGTGCTCGACCTTCTTGGGTTCCGGAAGTTGGTCTCGCCGAACTTCCCACCACCGCCACGCCGTCAAGGCAACCGCACCTAGAATTCCCCAGGCCACGTTTCCTTCCGTGCTGAACAAGTGCGCCTGAGGCAGGCCGCCGCCTTGGAAGAGGTTGCCGGCGTTCACCACCAGGTAAATGACTTTCCAACCGAGGATGAACCCCATCAAGGCTTGCAAGCCGAGGTCGAACGCTTGCGGACCGTGTCCCACTTCGATGTGGGTCGTTTGGTTCGAGAAATGACCTTCTGCGGACATGCGTCGCAACTCCCTTTTGAGCAAGGCGTGGGCGGCGAGAAAAGCGAGGGCCACGAAGAACCCAAAGCTGTTGATCAGCTTGAGGGCGGGCAAGTCCCAACCGAGCAAGTCGAGGAACGCGAAGTACAGGTTGGGGTACATGTTTGCGAAACTACGTCAGGTCACACCAAGGTTCCGTGCACCCAGCCCAAAGGGTCGATCCGTTCGAGCGTCACGGCACGTAAGGCGTTCCCTTCCACCTCAGAGGAGGGCACAGCCACACGAACGTAGTTCGAGGTGTACCCCATGCGAAGCCCGTCTTCTTCCGCCTCTTCGAACAAAACTTGAGCTGTCGTTCCCAACTGGGCTTCGTATTGAGCACGCTGCGCCTTCAGGCTCAAATTGCGCAGCGTCTTGTTGCGCTCCTTTCTCACCGGGATGGGGACTACGTCGTCGATGCGGAGGGCAGTTGTGTTTGGTCTTTCACTGTAGGTGAAAACGTGCAGGTAGCTAATTTCAAGCGACTTGATAAAGTCAACTGTGGTCAAAAATTCTTCGTCGGTTTCGCCGGGAAAGCCCACAATGACGTCCACACCGATGCTCGCCTCAGGCATCAATTCACGGATGCGGGCGATGCGGTTGCGGTAAAGTTCTGTGCGGTAACGACGGCGCATGGCCGACAGAATGTTGTCGGAGCCGGACTGCAGCGGAATGTGAAAGTGGGGTTGGAAACGTCGGGATTGGCTGACAAATTCGATGATCTCGTCGGTCAGGAGATTCGGTTCAATGGACGAGATGCGGTAGCGTTCCACGCCGTCAAGGGCGTCCAGCGCTTGAATGAGGTCGAGAAGCGTTTCCCCATGTGCGGTCCCAAAATCGCCAATGTTCACGCCTGTCAGGACAATTTCTTTGGCGCCAGCTTCGACGGCCTTCTGAGCTTCACGCACGGTGTCAGCCACGGAGGCACTTCGCGATCGGCCTCGAGCCAGCGGGATGGTGCAAAACGCGCAGAAGTAGTTGCACCCGTCTTGGACTTTCAAAAAGGTTCGAGTCCGGTCCCCGCTTGAAAAGCCCGGGACGAAGTCTCGGACTTCTTTGATTTCGCCCGCCAAGGCTCGGGCTTCTTCGCCTTTCCTCGCGCCTTCGAGGTGCGCGACGAGGTTGAACTTCTCACCGGCTCCAAGGACGAGGTCGACGCCTTCGATTTGGGCGATTTCCTCCGGCTTGAGCTGGGCGTAGCAACCCACCACGACCACAAAAGCCTCCGGATTGCTTTGCATCGCGCGGCGAACAGCGTTGCGGCATTTGGCGTCGGCGTGGTCGGTCACGCTGCACGTGTTGATCACCACCACGTCGGGCGCATCGTCCAAATGAACGCGTGCGTAGCCAGCCTCGCCGAGCTGGCGAGCGAGGGTGGAGGTCTCGCTGAAATTCAGCTTGCACCCCAAGGTGTGAAAGGCCGCTTTAAGTCCCGAAGCCATGGCCGCAAAGGTACGTTTCACCCGCAGATGCAACCCACACGGGTCATGCTGTGTTACCTTGCTGTCCCATTGCCTGCAAAACCTGATGGAAATGAAATCAATTGACCTCGTACGGGGAGGAATGGCGTCTGCCTTGTTCACCCTTGGTTTGTTCTTCAACGCGCAAGCCCAAACCTTCACCAACTCCAACTCCTTGCTCCCCGAGACGTTCAACAGCGGGGGATGCGTCGGATTCACGGACCTCGACGGCGACGGTTACGACGACCTCGTCGTGCTTGATCAGAGCAACACTTTGCACACCCTCTACCAAACGGCGCAGGGCTCGTTTCAAGACTACAACCTCGGGCAAGTAAGTGGCGCAAGCCAGTGGGGTATGTGCGTGGCCGATTTTGACAACGACGGGCACAAAGACGTGTTCAGTGGCGGTGCCTACGACGGCGTGCACGTTCAGCACATCACGGCACCAGGAGTTTCTACGCCGATGGAACTCAACGACGGCAGCATGTTCATGCAGGCTTGCAACTTCGCGGACATTGACAACGACGGCACGTTGGACGTATTTGGCTGCCACGACGATGCCCTGAGCCGAATGTGGCGCGGCGAGGCGAGCGTTTCCGCACTTACCCCAGCTCCGGGTCTCATCGACTTGATGGCCTACGATTATAGCGCGTACCCCAACACTGACCACAGCGGGAACTACGGCACGGTGTTCAGCGACTTTGACATGGACGGAGACGTGGATTTGTTCATCGCCAAGTGCCGTCAATTTGTGAACGACCCGCAAGATCCCCGTCGCGTGAATCAGCTGTGGGTGAACGACGGCAATGGAGGCTGGACGGAGGAAGCGCTGGCGCGTGGTTTGGTGTTCTACGAGCAGAGCTGGACGGTGGACTTCGCGGACATCGACAACGACGGCGACTTCGACTGCCTCGTGACCAACCACAGCACGACGCTGTACCTGATGGAAAACGACGGGAACGGGTACTTCAACAACATCACTGCTGGCAGCGGCTTGGAAGTGACCGGCTTCTTTTTGCAGGCCAAGATGGAGGACTTTGACAACGACGGTTATGTGGACCTCCTCTACGCAGGAGGTACGCACGGGTACTACCACAACAACGGAGACGCAACCTTCACCCACGTCCCCAACACCTTTCCCAACAACGACACGATGCACAGTTTCGCATTTGGCGACGTCAACCGAGACGGCCAAGTCGACGTGTACGCCAGTTACGGGGACGGTTACGTCAGCCCTGACAACGGAAACCCCGATGTCTTGTGGGTGAACGACGGAAACGACAACCACTGGATTACGTTTGATTTGGAAGGCTTTGAGTCGAACATGGATGCCGTGGGAGCGAAAGTGGTTTTGACGGGCGACTTTGGCACCCAGGTGCGCGAGGTCCGGGCGGGCGAGAGCTACGGCATCACGTGCGCGTTCACTTGCCACTTCGGGCTGGGTTCGTCCACGAGCGTAGACACGGCCACGGTGCTTTGGCCCAGCGGCATGGAAAGCGTGATTGTCAACCCCGCCATTGACCAGTACCACACCGTGTTGGAGGTTCCTTGCACGGTGGATGTGGCGATTGAGGCTTCGGCCTTGGAATTTTGTCCCGGCGAGACCGTGACTTTGACGGGGCCAGAGGGCTTTGCGAGCTACAGCTGGTCCAACGGCGAAGAGACGTCAACCATCGAAGTGGGCCAAACGGGGAATTTTTCTCTCTTGGCATACGACGCGGAGGGATGCGCTGGTTATTCCAATTTGGTCAGCGTGATGCTCATCGAAGGCAACGTACCCACCATTGCTTTGGACGGAGATTCCGATTTGTGCGACGGGTCAACGTTGACCTTGATGGCATCCAACGCGGACAACTTCACGTGGTCCACGGGAGAACAGACCCAAAGCATCGAGGTGTCGGAGGCAGGCTCGTACTCTGTCTACAGCGTGGACATTTGTGGAAACGCAGGGACTTCAGACACGCTGTTCGTTGAAGTTTACGATGCTCCGTTGAGCAATCCCGAAGTGAGTGAGGACATCTACCTCGAAGCGCCAGCTACGGTGGACTTGACCGCTACGGGAGAAAACGTCCGTTGGTACGATTGGTCCACCGGCGGCAACTTGCTCGCGGAGGGCAACAACTTCTCACCCCAGGTTGACGTCACGACGACGTTCTGGGCGGAAGACGTGCGTGTCACCGGCGGAGACATCGAAATCGGAGGGGAGTTGTTCAATCAAGACGGCGGTGCCTACCACAGCAACAGCGCTCGTTGGCTGGAGTTTGACGTGTTTGAGCCCACACGGTTGGTGAGCGTGACGTTGTTCGCCAACGGCACCTACGAGAGGTCGTTTGAGCTCGTCGACGAGTTCGGGATTGTGCTTGAGAGTGTCACGGCGAACGTGACGGGGGGGACGTACGTACTCGACTTGGGCTGGGACATCGATCCTGGAACCAACTACGGTCTGCGTTGCACGACGGAGGACCCTCAACTGTGGAGAGAAGGCACGAGCTCCTCTTTGAGCTACCCCTACGCCGTGGGCGACCTGCTCAGCATCACCAACAGCACTGCGGGACCGAGCTTGGACTACTACTACTTTTTCTATGCCTGGGTGGCTGAGCCCAAGCCCATCGAATGTGCCTCGGACCGTGTGGGTGTGACGGTCACAGTTGCGGGCACGGTTGGTGTGGAGGATGAGGTGCGCGATGCTTGGACGGCGGTGCCCAACCCGGTGAACGTCGGAGGCATCTTGACGTTGCAAGGCATTGACCTTGGCACAAGCTACCAAGTGGTCGACGCCCAAGGTCGCGTGGTGACGGAAGGATCGTGGGAAGGACAGATGACGGCCACCTGGCCCGCAGGCTGGTACACGATTCGCGTGAGCACGGCTCGCGGGTTGGAGCACCGTGCCGTGATGGTGAACTGATTCATCGACAACGACATTGAACAAATTCGGCGGGGCCTGCGGGTCCCGCCTTATTTTTAGGCCATGGGATTGGTGAGCGTGTTGACCCGTTGGGTCCCTCGAACAGTGCTGCAACGCGGCGCACATTTGGCCTTGCAGACCGTGGCGTGGACCTACGCAGGTTCGCGTTTTGAGGATCCCATCTCGGGAAAGTCGTACCGGAAGATGCTTCCCTACGGGCGTGTCCGCAGCCGACCCAATGCGCTGGCACCGCACAGCCTCAGCTTGGAGCGCCACCGTGCGGTTTGGGCGTACATGAAGCAAGAGACGAACTTCTTTGAGGCGCCTCTGCGCATGCTACACCTCGCACCGGAGTATTGCTACTTGACCCGGTTCAAGAAGCAGGCCAACCTGGACTACGTTACGGGCGATTTGAACAGTCCTTGGGCAGACCACCACTTCGATTGCCACGACGTGCCTTTCGACGACAACTCATTCGACGTGGTCATGGCAAATCACCTGCTCGAGCACGTCGAAGACGACCGTCGTGTCATGCGCGAATTTCAACGCGTGATGAAGTCAGGCGGCTGGGGGATTTTCCAGGTGCCCATCAACTACAGCGACCCGAATACCGCCGAAGACCCCAACGTGACTGATCCAATGGAGAGGGAGCGATTGTACTGGCAGCAAGACCACGTTCGCTTGTACGGGCACCGAGATTACCCTGCGCGTCTGCGTGAAGCTGGGTTTGCAGTGGACGTCGTGGACATGCAGGAACTGCTTGGTGAGGAACGCTACAAGCGCCTGAGCCTCGGGGAAGAGCGCTGGGTGTACCTCGTACGCAAATCCTGATTCAGAGGACGGAGATTTCCGCGATTCGGGTTTCCTCCACGGCCTCGACAAATCCTGCGACTTGCGCGAGTCGAACGTCGACATCCACGGAACAAGACAGCTGAAAATCGGTGGCGGCGGGTTCAAGGTCCCACCGTTTGATCAAGCCCATGACGACCCCCATGTGGTCGTAATCGAAGGCGATGCGCAACCGTTGCGTGCGGATGCGTTCGACGACAACTCCATTGGCCAAGGCCTCGGCGGCGCCTTCTCGGTAGGCTTCAATGAGGCCGCCCACCCCGAGCTTCGTGCCGCCGAAATACCGAACCACGGCGAACAGCACGTGCGTCAAATCGTTTGCGCGGATGACTCCGAGAATCGGAGGGCCAGCACTGTTGCTGGGCTCCCCGTCGTCGCTCGAACGGTACACCGTGCCGTCGAAGCCGATCATCCAAGCATACGCCACGTGCCTCGCGGCGTGATGTTGCTTCTTCAGGGCTTCAAGATGGGTTTTGACGTCGTCCTCCGAGGCGATGGGAAACCCGTACCCAAAATGTTTGGACCCCTTCGCTTTGAACAAGCCCTCGCAAGGGCCCTTCAACGTGCGGTAGGTGTCTTCCATGATTTGGGTGCCTTACCCCTCGAAACAGAACGAGAGCACGAAGCTCCGCGTTTTGAGGTATTCGAGCGGGTTGGCGTAGTTGCTGTCGTCGGGAATCAAGACGTTTCGCAATCCCCGCTCCGTCTTCACTTGTATGGCGAGTTTGAAAAACGGCAGAAAAACGTCGATGCCGGCACCCACGTCGGCAGCGAGGTTGCCCGACTTCAAGCGAAGGATGTTGTCCGATTGGAGCTGCTGGTTGACGTCTTCTTGGGATTGAAAGTCCCGCGAATATTTGATGCCAAACAGCGCGTAGGCAGCAAGGTTGTTCACTCGGTCTGTTCGCCATTTCAGCAAGAACGGGATGTCCAAATTGACCGCCTCCGTTCGACGTACGACGTCGTTTTGGTCTGCAAACACGTAATTCAATCCCCGATCTTGAAAGCTGAGGCCAGGCACAAACCTCAATCGAAGGTGGCGTGAAAGCGTGTAAGACGCCATCAAATGCAAGTTGAATCCTGCCTGGGGGAGGTTGGACACGCCACGGAAATTTGCGTCCAGGCTGTCAGGATCGGAAACGGCAAAATTGAAGTCACTTCGGTTGCCCGACAGAATGAACCCAAAGTGGTAAGGTCGGCTGTCGAAATTGGGCAAATTCTTCCGGCCGCTGGCTTGCCCATGCGCACTGAGGGCAGTCAGCAGAAGGAATCCTGTCAGGACAGAGTTCAGGAGGGTGAATCGCTTCATTGGTGGTCCAAGTTACGTTATCTCAACGTCGACAGTCCCCAAATGTGATGCAGCAAGAAGACAGCGCACAAGGCCAAAACAACCGCAGCGAACAAATAAGTCAGCATTGAAAGCACGAGGGTGACCCCACCTGAGAGCATCCACTCGACTTGATCTCGGGCTTGTTCCCGGTACGTCATGCGGTCGGAAACGCGTTGCATGTTCTCGGAATCTTGCTGTGCAAGGAATTCCGAAAAAGCCGCCTCTGTTTCTGTAACCGAGTCAATTTGAGCCAATCGGAGCGCTTTCCTTAATTCGGTGGATTCTGCGGCAAAGACGTGGTTCCAAGACCAGACTGAAAGTGCCGCCAAAAGCGCGTACACCACCAAGGGTTTGGCGAGCGTTTTAAAATCTCCCCAAAAGCTTCCTGTCCACGCTCTCGTTCGCACAAGCCACACGGACCAACCCACGGCAAGCATGGTCAGAGCTGACCAGTGGTACATTCCTCCAAACGCGACCAACCGCTCCTCGTTGATTTGGCCTGCAAGCGACCACTTGAAGGCCAGGTATCCAGCAATAAGCAGAAAGGAGGTGCCAGCAAGAGGTCCGACGCGCATGCAGAGTTATCCGTTCATGGAAGCCAAGAACTCCTCGTTGTTTCGGGAGCTTTCAACGCGGTCTTTGACAAATTCCATGGCTTCGACGCTGTTCATGTCCGCCAAGTGCTTTCTCAGAATCCAAATCCGTTGCAAATCTCCTTTGTCCATGAGCAAATCTTCGCGTCGGGTCCCTGACGCTAGAATGTCGATGGCTGGGTAGATGCGGCGGTTTGAAATCCGGCGGTCGAGCTGGAGTTCCATGTTGCCTGTGCCTTTGAATTCTTCAAAAATGACCTCGTCCATCTTGGAGCCCGTTTCAGTCAAGGCTGTGGCAATGATGGAAAGCGAGCCGCCGTTTTCAATGTTGCGTGCCGCGCCGAAAAAGCGCTTGGGCTTTTGCAAGGCATTGGCTTCCACACCGCCAGACAAGATTTTGCCGGACGACGGTGACACGGTGTTGTACGCGCGTGCCAGACGGGTAATGGAGTCCAAAAGGATGCAAACGTCGTGGCCGCATTCCACCATTCGCTTGGATTTCTCCAACACCAGGTTGGCGATGCGCACGTGGCGATCTGCCGGCTCGTCGAACGTCGATGCAATGACCTCTGCGTTGACGCTCCGTTTCATGTCCGTGACCTCCTCGGGACGCTCGTCGATGAGCAGGATGATGAGGTAGACCTCAGGATGGTTGAGGCTGATGGCGTTGGCGACGTCCTTGAGCAAGGTCGTTTTTCCCGTTTTAGGCTGAGAGACAATCATTCCACGTTGGCCTTTTCCAATGGGCGCGAAAAGGTCCATGAGGCGGGTGCTGACTGTGCCGCGCGCGGTGCTCAAATTGAATCGCTCTTGGGGGAACAAAGGCGTCAAGAATTTGAAGGGCACGCGGTTTCGAATCCATTCGGGACTGCGTCCGTTGACGCTTTTGACGTCCATCAGGGGGTAGTACTTCTCCCCAACGCGTGGGGGGCGAATGCCTGCGACCACGGTGTCTCCGGTTTGAAGCCCGTATTGCTTGAGTTGACGTGCCGAAACGTACACGTCGTCTGGCGAGTTCAGGTAGTTGTAATCCGCGGATCGAAGGAAAGCGTGGCCTTCGGGTTGCACTTCGACAACGCCCTCGGTTTGGACCAAGCCGTCGAAATCGAAACCGTGTTCTTCCGGTTCGGAAAGGAACGGGTCTCGTCGGGTTCGGTTGTTGCGGTTGTTCCGGTCGTTGTTCCGGTCGTTGTTTCGATCGTTGTTTCGATCGTTGCGACTTTGCCGGTCGTTGCGGTCGTTGCGGTCGTTTCGAACGCGGCGGTCGTTGTTTTCGTTGCGGTTGCCTCCGTCTCGACGGTCGTTTCGGTCCTGTTTCTGGTTGTTGGAATCGGCGGGCGCCTCGCCGCTACCTCCTTCCCGCCGCCGGCGGTCCCGCCGGTCGCGCATGCTTTCACCAGAACGACGCGCACCCTCGTTTTCCTTTGCCTCGTTGCCTTCGACGTTTTTCTCCGCTTGCGTTTTTTCAGCTTGCTCGGGAGCGTTGTCCGAGGAAGGTTGCGCTTCTGCTTTGGGACCGCGGCGGTTGGACGCGCGCTTTTCTCCCTGCGAGGCGGAATTCGATGCGCTGTTGTCACCGGCATCCTCGGCCTTTGAGCGGCCTCGACCTCGGCGAGAAGCAGGATTTTCGTCTCCGTCCTTCGAAGCAGGTCCGGGCTTCGATTTGCTTGGCTGAGCTGCTTGCTCGTCAAGGATGCTGTACACCAGATCCTGTTTCTTCAATTTATCCACTCGGGCGATTCCGAGCTTTCCTGCGATTTCTCGCAATTCGGCAACTTTCTTGCCGTTCAATTCGATGATGTCAAACATCCTAATACGTGTGATGTGGGAGAGGAGAGCCCCTCAGTGCGTCCGGGTGACGCCTGCGCCTCAAAGATAGGGATTCATGCTCCCCAAATGGACTTGCACGCTTAAAAAATGCGGGAGTTCTTCACACTTTTGCCGAGGTCCGAAGCCATTCCACCACGCGAAGGTTGGAGATGTTGCCTTCGTGAAGTTCAAATTTCAGCAACGTGCTCACCTTGTGAAATCCGGATTTGCCTGCTGCTCCAGGGTTCAAGTGCAGACCTCCCCAAGCATCTGAACGCTGAACGAGCAGAATGTGGCTGTGTCCGCAAATGAAAAGGTCGGGGCGGGAGGTTTTCAGCTCAGGAAGGATTCCACGTGCGTAGCGGGGAGGGCGCCCACCGATGTGGGTCATCCACACACGGGCACCACCCACTTCAAATCGCGCGTGCTCCGGCCACACGGCTCGAATTTCTTGGCTGTCGATGTTTCCGTAAACCGCACGGCAAGGCGCAACCTCAGACAAGGCGTCCGTCACACTCAGGGAACCGATGTCGCCTGCGTGCCAAACCTCGTCCGCGCCCTCCACGTGGCGCAGAATTCGATCGTCAATGTGACCGTGGGTGTCGGAAAGCAAGGAGATGTTCACAGGAGCCAGGGTCTTTGTCCTTGGGAAGTGCAAAATCGCCCAAAATGCCGGAAATTTCACCGCATGACGACTTCCTTGAACCACATTCTCGCGACGTTGGCGCTGCTCTTGCTCGTCTTGGGCTCCGCAACGGCCCAGTCCGGGAAACCCAGCCGCGGGGCCGAAAAAGCCTACGCGAAGGCGTTGGAGGCCTACCGGTTTTTGTCCTACAACTTGGCGGTTGAGCACTTGGACAAGGCTTTGGACAAGAGTCCGGATTTTGCCGAGGCTTGGTTTCTGAAGGCCCAAATCTACCAGGAGGTGGACCACCCCCAGCTCGAGGAGGTGTTGGCGCGTGCCTTGAACGTGGACGGCCAGCGTTTTCCCCACGGGTGGGTGGAGCTAGCCCAAGTGCAATGGGAGTTGGGCAAATACGACGAGGGTCTGGCGTCGTTGGCTCAGCTCGAGGCTCTCGGACTTTCGCGCATGTCGCAAGCGATGGAAGACAAACGCGCATGGGTTGAAGCCGGCCTCCACTTCGCCCAACAAACGACGGCGTCAGGAGCGGATTTTGCCCAGGCGAACGAGGTGCTCGGCGAATTGAATACCCCGGATTTGGAGTATTACGGCGCCCTCGATTTGACGGGGATGCGCATGGTGCTGACGCGGTCGGGCAAAAACGGGTCGCTGCCGTCTGTGCCGGGAGTTCAGGGCGGCGAAGATTTCTTCGAGTCGTTCCTTCGGGACGACGGCACGTGGTCTCCTCCCGTTCCGTTGCCTGGCGTCAACACCCCCATGAACGAAGGTGCCCCAACGTTGAGCGGGGACGGCCGAACCATGATTTTCACGGCATGCGAAACGCCCCGCGAC
>Ga0255784_10003625_pt1 | contig 11660 bp, 8 predicted proteins | sample 101ome_14_FD_179982 | JGI IMG/M metagenome (GOLD analysis project Ga0255784, IMG submission 179982) | Coastal salt marsh microbial communities from the Groves Creek Marsh, Skidaway Island, Georgia - 101403AT metaG (version 2) | ecosystem: Environmental > Aquatic > Marine > Intertidal zone > Salt...
TCGCCACCGTCGGAGAAAGAGCGCGTGCTGGTTCGATACTTGCTCGAACAACCGTCGTTCGGGAGAGACGGAGACGTGCCCCCGGACGTGTTGTTTCAACCGTCGTCGTCGTCGTCTTTTTTTACCGCCGCGTTTCCGGGAGAAGGTGGGACAGATCAAGTGCCGGCGGCAAAGGAGGAGAAAACGTGGGCAGAGCGTAATCAAAACTCCACGCTGAGCTTACGGTTGAGCGGAGAAACTGTCTCCGGAGAGTGTCTCTCCGTCTCTGGTGGCGCCGGATCGTGCGAATACCAGTGGCAAAGAGTCGCGCCGAGAGGGGCGATCGAGAGCATAGTTGGCGCGGTTGGACCGAGTTACGTCACGAACGAACAAGATATTGGATGTCACATTCGGGTGATAGTGAGGATGCAGCGAGTGAGTTCGGACGGGAAGAGCTCTTCGAGGAGGCCTTTGATCGCGCACGCGACGACGGACGCGACGGTGGTTTCCGCCGTGAGCTCGAAGCATCCGGACGACGATAGGATGGAAAGTTTGATGGAAGCTAGCGAAGGGATGAGATCTGCGGGGACGACGAGTCGCACGAGCACGCCGAGAGGCAACAGCGCGGAGGGAATGAACGCCATGCACGGCTTGGAAAGCGATAGTAATAATAATAATAATATTAACAACAACGGGGAGAAGGCGAGCAGAGACGTACTGAGAGACGAACAGGCCGCGAGGACAAGTCCTCCATCGCCAAGTTACAACAACATTAACGCAAATAATAGCATGCACAATGGAAGTGTGGTGAGTAAGAACGTCGCGCATAGCGCTCTGCTCAATAATCTCTTGATCAAAAGCGGCGCAGAGGCGGTCAGCCCGAATAATCCGAACAGCCCAAACGCGCTCAGTCCAAACTTGTCGAGCAGTAATTTGAACAACTACTCCTCTTGCGGAGACGATAGTACTCACAGAAGACGAAGAAAAGAGATTTTACTGCTCGAACGCGCAGATTCGTTGATACACGGGCCAGGATCGGAATCGAGGCTCGCGTTTATCCGCGGGAAAGAGCTCGAAGCGAAAGCGAGCGAGTTATTTCGAAAAGTCTCAGACGCTGAAAGGATGAAACGCACTAAAGAGCTCACGGACAATCGCAGTTGCTCGGAGTGGGATTCCGAAAACGATCGTTCCGAGATGAGCGAGAAAAGTGACGTCGATTTCAGCGAAGGAGATGATTTCGACGATGACGACGATGACGACGACGAATCAACTGCTGGTGGCGTGGACAGCGAAGATTGGAGTCTCGGGAGTTTACGAGGAGACGCGAGGAAAGCCGAACGTATCGCCAGGAAGGCGAAAGGGGCGTACGAAGAGGCAGCAATGAAAGGGTACGCGGAAGCAATGCAAGCGCTTGGCAGATGCTATGAAAGTGGATTTGGAACGAGGAAAGATATTTGCAAAGCGGTTGAGTGGTACGAGAAAGCCGAAAAGCTCGGTTGCGACGAAGCCGCGTGCGATTTGGGATGTCTGTACTATCTCGGTCGTTTCCCGAGAGAAGAACTCAAAAAACGAAACCAGTTATCGCATTTAACGGATTCTTCCCTTTCGGAGATTTCAAGCAACGAAGGAGACGATTTCCAATACCAACTCGCCGAAGATAGAAAGAAAGCGTTCGCGCTGTTCCGCCACGCTGCCGCTAACGGGTCTGGACCGGGGGCAAACAATGTCGCCATGTGTTACGAGGAAGGTCAAGGCGGCGTGGAGCGCAACTGGCGCGAAGCTGCCAGATGGTACGCAATCGCGGCCAAAAGAGGTGTCCTGTCCGCCCACGCGAGCTTAGGATACGCCTTCCTAACGCTCGGGAACAGATCGAGCGCTAAAGAAGCTTTTGAGACTGGCACGCAGCACGGTGCTCCGGAATGCGCGGACGGTTTACGTTTGATCCGTGAAGCCGAGAGGCACGCAGCGAGTACTCTGAAATATATTCGCAACGGTGGCGGTACACACGACGACGCCACGAAACATTCAATCAAGAGCGCTTCTGGGACTGGTTCAGGGAGCGCCTCATCGGTAGAGTTAGTAGAGCAGCTTGAGAGAGAGCTCGAAAAATACCACGAGCTCAGCCGACGATTGTACAATGCTGCGAGTTTACACCCGGAATCTTTAGAAGAAGCGAACGCTGTACTGTTAAACGCGTTTCCTGAGATGAATATTCATCGCAAGTGAGACGCCTTCTCGTGGGTAATTATGACCTTAACTTGTTGTAATAGTAATTTAATATACACTGTATTATATAGCTCATCTTTCACACGCTCTAAACGACTTCAAGAACTCCTTCGTCTTTCTCGCTTCCGCTCGTCGTCTTCGCCATCCCCACTTCAACTCTTTTGCTAGCAGATCTACCACGCGATTTGTTGCCATCTCACTCGCATGAACGTCTAGGAATGCCATTCTCGAACGCCTCGCTAAGAAATCACTCGCCGATTGGCAAAACTCCGCGCGCGCGGCGTACACCACTTCTGCTTCGATTACCGGCAGGTTCGGATGTAAACGTTTTTCTAATCCGGCAAAGGAGGCTAAGGATGCGACGGCCATCGCGCGATCTCCATACGAAGTGGCCAAATGCCTGGACACATCAGGATCTGGATTCGAACCACCGAACCCGTCCCCTCCAGACTGTGCCACGGATGCCGACAGAGAATCTTTGTGTCCGTGCGCACCAACAACGCCCATGTTGCTCGTGCGACAGCTCGCAATCCCGCTTACGTTTTCTCCGCTCTCTCTCATCGTTTTTAGGACTAAATCCACTGTCTCTTCTGCCATTAATCTATATGTCGTCCATTTACCACCGGCGACAACAATAACATCACTCGGCGTTTCTTTTGCAATCACGTGGTCTCTCGATAAATCACTCGAGTTCGTTTTCGTCGGATCTTTCGCCAGCGGTCGAGCGCCGGACCACACGGAAAGAACTTCTTGTCGGTGAGGCTGTAACGCCAAATACGGAGCTATGGTATCCAATATGTATTCAACTTCGTCTTGCGTTGCTAACGGTTCTTTTGGTGTTTTCTCCCCCGGTTTTAAAGCAATATCCGTAGTTCCAGCAACCGCGTGATCCAACCACGGCAACAAAAACACGACTCTTCCGTCTTTCGTCTTCGGAATGATCATTCCAAATTTTTCCGGAACGTAATATTTTGGCAACACGACGTGCGTTCCCAACGAAGGCGAAACCATTTTTTTCTCTTTGGTTGCTTTCGACGCATCGTCTAAAGCTCTCACGTCGTCCGCGAACGGTCCGGCGCAGTTGACGATGACTTTTGCTCGCACCGGGTGCGTCTTCCCCGTCTCTTCGTCTTTAAGAATCGCGCCGGTAATTTTCTCTCGATTTTTCGCGTCGTCTCTCAGTAGCTCAACCACGGAACAATGATTCAACACGACCGCACCCGCGTGTGCAGCAGTCACTGCCAGTGCTACGTTTAACCGCGCGTCGTCAAACTGTCCATCGCTGTACAGAATCGACCCTTTCAAACTCTTTCCCATCGTCGGTTCCTCCGTGCTCAAAATTTCATCCACGTCATCTCTCTCTCTGATTTTCTTCGCCTCTTCCTCGTCATCGATTAAAACTTTCCTCTTCGCGACGGTGGGGAACTCCATAATTGTCCTCGAACTCGTCGCGAACGAGCTAAACGTCAGCGCCGACGTTCCCGCGACTAAATCGTACGCCTTCATGCCGGCCCAATAGTACGGCACTTCGTACCACTCGTAACACGGCGTCGCAATCATCAACACGTGACTTAAATGCGGCGCGTTGTGCAGCAAGACTTTTCGCTCTTTCAAAGCTTCGAACACTAATTTCAACTGTCCGTAATCTAAATTGAACACCGCTTTTTCTAAATACCGGACGCCGCCGTGGACCAGTTTCGTCGACTTGGAGGACGTGCCAGAGGCGAAGTCGTCTCGTTCGACTAAAATCACATTCAAACCTCTCGTTTGCGCGTCTAAAGCGACGCCAGAACCGGTCGCGCCGCCGCCAATCACCAAAACGTCAAATTTGCCCTCGTCCTCCTCCTCGCCATTTTTCCCCTCGCCATCGGCCGCGTCGTCTTTATTCTTCTTCTTCTTTTTAAAACTCCTCCTCTTCTCATCAAAAGTCGTTCGTTTCCTCTCGATTTCCCGAAACATGTCCGCGCGATTCGGCAACGGTTTATCGACGTTCGCCCACGGTTCGTGCGGTAATCCTCTCGCGTTTGCGGTTTGACTTTGCGCGTACGCGTACGTCGTCGCCGCGGCGAGGCCGACGGCTGAGGATGCCGCCAGAGCGAGTTGCCGCGATCGATACATTATTTATATCAAATGCGTGTTTGTGTCGTTTTTTTTTAGTTGTTAGTTTGGGTTTTCGAATTAAAAAATATCTGTTTTGCGGGCACGCGCGCTATGACGAGAACATTTTCATCTCGTCATTTCCGTCTTCTTCTTCTAAGCGCTATAAAATTCAAAACTAGTTTCACTTCTTCGTCGTTTTCAACTTTTCGAACCGATCGGCGAGCGCGTCGTCGACGACCGTTTTCTTCTTCGCGGCGGATGCGATGCCCGGAGGCGGGCCGCCTCCGTTTGTTTTTCTTTGCAAAGGAGCGGAGCTTTCTTTGTTTTCGTTTTCGTTTCTTTCTTCTTCTAATTTGGCTTCATCTGCGGCGGCGGCGATGATGTAGTTGATTTCGTCTTCTTTTTCTGTTCCTATGTCGAGGACGTTGTCGTCGTCGTCGTGTTTAAGAGTGGTGGCGAAAAGTTCGTTGGTGGCCACTAAGGCTTCGGCGTATTCGGCGGCTTCTTGCGCTTTGTTTGCGGCGTCTCGAGCCGCTTTCGCTGCCGTTTCTGCCGACGCGTAGTTCGACGTCTCATTACTTTTGCGACGTAAAGAGTTCGTGTTGTCGATGTCGGACGATTCGCCGCTGCTGCTATTCGCCTCAGACGAAGATTTGCTTCTCCTCGTACTTTTCTTCTTTTTTTTACTCGACGCCGACGACGGTTTCTTCTTCACGCTCGTCGACGGCAATGCGACCCCTTTCTCCTTCGCCATCTTTTCTAAAAGTAATCTCGCTTCTTTACCACGCATGTCGTTCCGTCGTTCCTTCGCGATGACCATGAACGCTTTGCTCACTCCGCACGCCTCGCTCGTTTTCTCCCTCTCGCAACTCAGCGCAAACTCTTTCCCGAATTTTTTCGCGAGCTCGTTCGCGATGGTTTTCAATTCCGGCAAATCGTTCACCAATCGTCCACCATCCGCGCTCTTCGCGTAAAACATAGACGCGACGGCCGTTCTGTTTTTGCCCGTGAGCTCTAATTCCGAGGACTGTCGTTCGCACGTCTCCAAAATCGCGCTCGCGAACGATTGCACGCGCTTTAAAATTTCCAGAAACTTGGTCTCCTTTCCAATCAATTCGCACCGCGCGAGGAGCGTCTCCATCGCTTTCGATTTTTCCGCTGTTGTAGACGCGCCTCTTCTCGCGTCCTCGGTGTTGTCGTCGTCATCCAACGAAGACGACGACATCGCTTTAAACGAAGAAGAAGTTTCCAAAACTTTCGCGATCGCGTTCTCGTTCGATGCGATCCTCGCGCGTCGCTTGTCGGTTAAGAGTTTAATTCTTCCCGAGAGAATCTTGAGATTTGTCTTCAACTTTTGCTCGTTGCATCGATTCGCGCCTCCGCCGAAGAAGAGAGATTGGATCGATTCGAGGAAAGAAGAAGACATGTGGTTGTTATTGCGTCGTCGGGAGACTTTATTTTTTTCGTTATTCAGTTGTTCTTTTGCGCTTTGTTTTTGTGCTTTGCGCGCGGGAGTTCTGGCGCATTTTGAGCACAAACTGCCGGGTTGCCTCGACAACAGAGAGAACAGAGAAGTGATGAGAAGAGCGTTCGGTGCGGCTATACGGATATCTACGATCGCTAAATGCATTACAAAAACAAAACCACTTCAGAAAGCGCGAAATAGTTTTTCACGCGGATTCCAAGACTCGCCTGATTTCTGTCGCTTCCTTCTCCATTTCCTCCTCGCCTCTCGCTTTTCGATTTTCGTCCGCGTCGACTCTCGCCTTTCTCTCTTCCTCCTCGCACCGTTCTAACTTTTCGTAAATGTCGTCGTTCCGCGCGAAATCGTTCGGTTTTCGAGGCATGACGTGGACGTGCACGTGGAATACGGTTTGGCCGGCGTCTGGGCCGTCTTGGATGGTGAGCGTCATCGCGTTTGCCGAGTGTATTTTCTTCACCGCTGCGAGAGAGAGAGAAAGACAAAGTTAGTTGGAACGCGAGCGAGCCGAGAGACGGAACGCGTCGTCAAACGTGAGCACATCCCGAGGAAGAAGAAAAACAAACGAGAGCACTCGCGAACGAACTAGAATATAGCATAAACACCAACGCCGTCGAATGACGTCCACAAAATCCATCGAACGAAACCGCAATCAAGACGTCGTCGACGACGACGACGACGACGACGACGATCAGAGAACAAAAACTCTCACCGACTGCAACTTTTTGACTCGCGAGCATCAAATCCGAAATCTCCTCTCCCGTCATCTCCTCGTACTTCCCCACGACGCGCTTCGGACAAACGAGCACGTGCCCAGGAACGACCGGTTTCAAGTTCACGAACGCGAACGACAGAGGCGTTTCCAAGAAGACGTGCTTCGGGGAGATTTGTATCTTCTCGCTGAATTGGAAATTACGCGTCGTCATGCCGTTGTTGATGGCTTTCGTGTTGACGTCTCGTCGTCGTCTCGCGCGAAGATTAAGAAGAGGGACGACGACGACGACGAATGGATGTTGTTTCAGAGATGAGGGAGACGCGAGAGAACGCGCGTGCGAGGAGGCTTTTGTTGTTGCGAACGACGACGTCGCGGCGATAACTTTTCCGAGGGAGGAAGAGAGTCGCAAGGAAGCAGAAGACATGCGGAGGCGAAAGAGTGACGAAAAGTTATATGCTCTGTGTGCTATCGTGTTTGTGATGTGTTTTATATCGATGTGTGGTTTATAAATTACAAAAGCGCTCTCTTCTCACCTCTTCACTCGCTCGCGGAACAATTCATTCTAAAATTCTCTCTCTCTCTCTCTCTCTTTATTTTCAAAAGATTGCATGTATATATTGTTCTTCTTCTCACGCGGAGAACTTGTCCGAGTAATACGAAACCGACTCGCCGTCGTACCCGGCGAATTCGTTGTTCACCTCCTCGAAGCTTCCCAACGTCTTGACGCCAAAGAAGACGCCAGCGAGGATACCCATGGCTAAAATAGCGCCAGGAATCCCACCGAGACCAACCTTGGCGTATTTGTCCGACGTCGGCGACTCGGTGTAGAGTTGTTTCGGTTCCACGGCGAAGATGTTGCCCATGCCCTGCGCGTCGACGGAGAGAAAGAGAAGAAGATACACACGACGATAGGTCAGCGTTTTCCAATCGAACGAGAAATACACAACGCATACGAAAACGAGAGAAACGAGGAGATGTCTTCGCATGCGCGCGATGCTTCTTTTCACATCTTTCGAAACAAAACCAGAAGAAGAAGAAGAAGAAAGCCTTGTAGTAAAGCCTGCGTTCGCGTTTTCCTCTCTTAGTGAAAAGAAGAGGATAACGAGAGGGGAAATTCTCTCTCTCTCTCACTTACCGTGTTATCAGACTCAATAAACCCAGTCGTTCGGTCAACTTGCGGCGGCTTTTGCGCTCTGACGACCGTAAACTGCGCGCTTCGTCTGTTCGTATCATCGTGTCGATTTGAGAAGATACGAAGAAAGCGTTGTCAGTGAATATAATAAGAGCGCGCGTTCGGGAGAGAAAAAACGTATCGCGTCATCCCCTCCACAAAAAAATGCAAGAAACAGAGAGACACGCAAAAAGAAATACAAACCCCTCTCACGAAAAAACGAAAAAACGCTGAATCGCAGTACCTTTGCGAAGAAGACGCTCTCCTGTTGGCGGATTTGACGGCGACGAACGGCGACGAGGCGGTGGTGACGACGGGGGTAGCGGTAGCAAACATTTTTTTTTTCCTTTTTTTTCTTGTGTGTTTTTTGTGTGTTTTTCTTCTTCTTTCTTGACTCAAAATGCTACACCCTAAATTTTGTTGGAAAGAAGAACCACCAACAACGCATATAAAGGCGGGGAGGCAGTACTGAGGAAGTACCCCTTGTTTCTTAAGGTAAAATATATATCCAGACAGACATATGTTGAAGATTACAAAAAGACAATTTGAACTACAATCATTGTACATATACAGTAGCGGTTGATGTTCAGTTTTTAGAATCACTTCGTTATGATTCTTATGACTATTCGCGCTTTTGCTGCTACTCGCTGGAAGAAGAAGCGTCGTCGAAATCGTCAAACTTATACAGTTGAATCGTCGGCGGGCTCGCATCCTCGTCGTTTTTGTTTTGGCCCCCGGCGACGGGCGCGGAGGAGGAGGCGGAGGAGGAGGTGGAGGGAGAGAAGCTCTTGACGTTCGTCGAGGAAGGCGCCGGGGCGCTCGATTGCACGTTTTCACCCACCCACACGAGCTCTTTGTCGTCTTCTTTTTCTGCTTCTTCTTTTTCTTCTTCATCTTTCATGAGCGAGATGTCGTCTATTTCCTCGCCTAACGCGACGGCTTTTTCGCGAACCATGGTCGTTAAGCAATCTTCCATCTCTTCCAGCGCTTCGGTGAGCATGAGTTCCAATTTCTCCAGTTCTTCTTTTTTCGCGTATCGAGAGCCGAGGTTCGCCGCGCGTCTGGACGAGTACGCGCCCTCTTCGCCCGACACCATCGCGGCTTCGTCCGCTTCCAGTTCGAGTTGCTTCATCGCCGCTCTCAATTCTCTCACGCTTTTACTCAAAACTTCAAACTGTTTCGCCGAAACCGCGTGTAAACTGGCCATCGTCTCCGCTAACTTACTCCCTTCCTCCTCGGCGACTTCGATTCTCCTCGCTAACTCAGCCGCGACTTCGCCAAATTTCACGCTCGTCGCCTCTGCTCTTCGAATCATCGGCGATAACTCTCGTCTCGTTAATCTCACTCTCGTTCCGAGCCTAGACACGTCCCTCGAATATCTTCGTTGATTCTCGTCCAAACGCTCGAAACCGACTTCTAAGTTTTGCACTCGCGCGTTCACCGCTCTCGGATATTTCAGTTTACCATTCGCAAAAACGGACGAGAACACGCCACCACCACTCGCAACACTAGACGACGCGCGTCTCAAGACTGCCCCGACAACTACGGCTAAATACAACGGCAAATCCATCAAAGCGCTACTCCCGCCCGCGGAAGAAGACGAAGGCGCGTCCGTCTCCGCGCGCGCTCTTTGCTCCACGTACACCTGCCTCGCTTTCATCGCCACCGCGGTGGAGAGGAAAAAGACTTCCCCACCGTCGATGAGCGCCGCCATCCGTTCGTCCTTTGACGACGACGACGACGAAGAAGAAGAAGCACTCCCTTTCCTCCTCGCCGCCGAAGAAGACGAAGAAGAAGAGGACGCAGCCGCCCTTCCACCGAAACCAGTCGCCCGTCTCGCTCTTTGCCGATCCGAGACGTCCTCCTCGTAGTACTCGTCAAAAAACGCGTCGTCGTCGTCCTCCTCCTCCTCCTCCTCCTCCTCGTAGTACTCGCTGCCGTCGCCGTAGCCTCTCGCGAAGACGACGACGCCGCCGACAGAAGACGACGACGACGACGCCCTTCTCGATTTCAAATTTATTCGAAACGCATCTTCTTCTTCTTCTCCTTTGCGTCGTCCGTTTCTTCCGAGAAAAAACGAAGAGCGACGACGCGAGCGCGAACAATCAGAGCGCATCATCATTGTCGACGACGCGATCACGGCGAAGGTTGTCGTCATCTCGCTCCTTCTTTTATTGTGTATATGTGTGAGTAAATTTTCTGCGGTTTTGCCTCGTCAAAAACTTCACATTTTCTTCCCGAAGAGGACGACTGACTCTGCGACAGCGACATGACGCCGTCTTCGTCTCGCTCGCGCTCTCCGGTCTCTGCGTTCCTTCCTTCCCGCGCGTTCTCTCGTCGAGGACACCAACAACGGTGCGATAGGAGAAGAAGCGATGAAAAGGTGGTTGCGAGCGGCGACTTCTTCTCTTCTTCTTCATCGTCGCGGGGAAGAAAAAGCGAAACGAACGCTTCTTCTTCTTCTTCCTTTTCCTCTTCTTCTTCTTCTCTCGTCCCGGAAACGCTGCGAGAGATGGAGTCGGACCCAGAGTTTCAACAGACGAGAGTAAAGCTGGAAAAGTTTGGTCAGAAGACGCTCACGAGAGAAGAGAGCGCGAAACGAAGGCGCGCGTTGGAAAATTTCGGCGTCTCGGAGAGCTTTGCAAAGTTTATCGAGAAGGAAGGAGGGAAAGCGCTCGATCGCGAAGCGCCGCCGTCGATCGTGCAAGTGAACATAGGGATATATTGCAACCAAGCGTGCTCGCACTGCCACGTGGAGTCGAGTCCGTTGCGCAAGGAGGAGACGATGTCGAGAGAAACGAGAGAACGCGTGGAGAGGATATTGGAGAAAAGCGAAGGGGTGACGACGTTGGACATCACGGGCGGCGCGCCGGAGTTGGCGCCGGAGTTTCGGAATTTAGTGAGAAACGCGAGGAAGATAAAAGGCGACGCGTTGAAAATTATCGATCGGTGTAACTTGACGGTGTTTTATGAGCCCGGGCAGGAAGATTTAGGGGCGTTTTTGAAAGAGCACGACGTGACGATTGTCGCGAGTTTGCCGTGTTATTCCGAAGCGAATACGGATAAGCAGAGAGGGAGAGGGGTTTTTGAACGCTCGATTGATGCGTTGAAGGAGTTGAACGCGCTAGGATACGGCATTGAAGGGACCGGAAGAACGTTAGATTTGATGTATAATCCAGGCGGGGCGTTTTTACCCCCCGAGCAAAGCAAATTGGAGGTTGCGTATAAGAGCGAATTGAAAGAGGCGTACGGCATTGAGTTTTCCAATTTGTTCACGCTGACAAACATGCCAATTAAACGGTTCGCGGATTTCTTGCACAGAGAACAGAAAATCGAAGAGTACATGAAGTTGTTGGTGGATAACTTCAACGTGAAAGCGGCGGATAACGTCATGTGCAGAGACGTTGTTTCCATCAAATGGGACGGGTCTTTGTACGATTGCGACTTCAATCAACAGTTGGATATCGGTTTTGTCGGAGCAGCCGCCCCAAAGACGGTGTTTGACGTGGAGAGCGTGCAAGATATCGTGGGTTTAAAAATCGCCAGCGATAATCACTGTTTCGGTTGCACCGCGGGCAGTGGAAGCTCGTGCGGAGGCGCCATCGCCTAAAAAAGAAAAAAAAACAGATAGTCGCGCGAGAGCGAATGTGAAGATATGATAAAATTTTTAGCAGCCAAAAATGTGGTGGGATGGTTCGCGACGAGCCTCGTCCGTCGTCGTCTCACGTCGTGTGTAATATAATAACAAAGAGCTAAAAACAATACCGGTTGTACAAATGAATACTATTCATACTTCACGACGAACGAGCAACGCCCGACGGAAGAGAGTTATATCGCTTTTCTCCCTCCGCGCAATTTTCATCGTTTGCCTCCTTTCTTCTTCTTCTTGGTATCCTTTCCCTCGTCGACTTCTGGAACTTTCTTATGACTCGCCCAACTCAAATACACGTTCCACATCAAAGCGATGACATTCGCCGCTCCAACTTGTA
>Ga0255784_10003628_pt1 | contig 11653 bp, 8 predicted proteins | sample 101ome_14_FD_179982 | JGI IMG/M metagenome (GOLD analysis project Ga0255784, IMG submission 179982) | Coastal salt marsh microbial communities from the Groves Creek Marsh, Skidaway Island, Georgia - 101403AT metaG (version 2) | ecosystem: Environmental > Aquatic > Marine > Intertidal zone > Salt...
GGTGCTTGTATGTTAGTCCAGTTAGGACTTGCAGTTTGAAGACCAACTAAGATTTGAGCTAAGGAACTATCCTGATTTGCAAGAGCCGGCCACACATAAGTGTTAACCCAGTCAGCTGAAATAACGATCCTGCTGTTAGCATCTATTTTATCATCAATCTCAACTGCTGAACCTACGTCTAATGTATCACTGTCTATCATAGGTGTAGATGCAGCAATATGAGTATATTCAGCATATACCTGTGTGGAACCAAAAACAAAAAATGTGATTAAAAATATGAATTTGAGAATAAGCTGATACATATCTCCATAATGGCACTAATTATTCCAATATTGTTTGGAATAATAAATACCACTCTTGATTTGAGTGGCGCGAGTGACGAGACTTGAACTCGCGACCTCCGGCGTGACAGGCCGGCGCTCTAACCAAACTGAGCTACACCCGCGTAATGGTAGGCGGTGACAGGCTCGAACTGCCGACCCTCTCGGTGTAAACGAGATGCTCTCCCAACTGAGCTAACCGCCCACTACAATAAACAATAAATACAGTAAAACAAATAAAAAATCTATAATTAAATAATAGCAAATGTACAAAAAAAAACGCGCGGTTAATTACCGCACGTATTTTTTATTATTATGATTTATATATTAATTAACTGCGTCTTTTAGAGCTTTACCAGCTTTGAATTTTGGACTCTTTGAAGCAGGTATGTTAATAGATTCTCCAGTACGTGGATTACGTCCTGTTGTTGCTTTTCTACTAGCCACAGAAAAAGTTCCAAATCCAACAAGTCTGACATCTCCACCACTACTTAAAGCTGATGAGATTGAATCAAACACTGCATCTACTGCACTTGAAGCAGCAGATTTTGAAATGCCAGCTGCATCGGCTACATTATTAATTAGATCGTTCTTATTCATAGTATTATCCCTTTCAGATATTATATTTTTATCTTTTAACAAGAAAAGTTAATTAATGGTTAATCCTAACAATTGATCCAAAGGTAATCAAAAAAAAACAGCAAAATCACAAGAAAACAGCAGAAAACTGCCACTTATGCACTATTTTAAAGAAAAAACATGATAAATTTTTTATTTAAGAGAAAAATATCAACGAATTATTTAAAAAAACAGAATCAGTTAGTGTGCTACTGATGGTCGTTCTTTATCATTATTACCAGTGATAGATTGATCGTGTGCTTCAATATCTTCTTTGCTCCATTCTATTGGATCAAGCTTTGAAACTAAAGCTGCATCTATAATCTCTTCAATCTTTGTTACTGGTATTATTTTGAGATCCTTTGTTATTTCTTCTGAGATCTCAGATAAATCTTTTTTATTTTCTTCAGGTATAAATACTGTTTTAATTCCTCCCCTTGCAGCTGCAAGCAACTTTTCCTTTAAGCCACCAATTGGAAGAACTCTACCTCGTAATGTAATCTCTCCTGTCATTGCAACATCTTTTCTAACAGGAACCTGTGTCATAAGGGATATTATTGCTGTAGCCATAGCAACTCCGGCTGAAGGACCGTCTTTTGGTGTAGCGCCTTCAGGGACGTGAACATGAATGTCTCTTTTATCAAATAATGGAGGTTTAATTCCATATTTTGTAGCATTCGATCTTACATATGATGCTGCTGCTGAGATTGACTCTTTCATAACATCTTTCAGATTACCAGTTACTGTCATCCTACCTTTTCCAGGCATCATTGCCCCTTCAATGGTTAGGAGTTCGCCGCCATATTCTGTCCATGCAAGACCAGTAACTATGCCTATTTGATCATCCCGTTCAGCTTCTCCATATCTATATTTATAGACACCGAGATAATCAGAGATATTATCCTTTGTTACTTTTAAATCTTTTGATTCATTAGATACAAGTTTCTTAGTTGCTTTTCTTGCAATCTTAGATAATTCTCTCTCTAAACTTCTGACACCAGATTCTTTTGTGTATCTGCGAATAGTTTCCAAGAGAGCACTTTCGTCGATGGAAATCTCTCTTTCTGATAATCCATGCTGCTTATAAACCTTTGGCAAGAGATGTTTTTTGGATATTTCAAGTTTTTCATTTTCTGTATAACCAGCAATCCTAATTATTTCCATTCTATCCATTAGAGCCGGAGGTATGTTTAGAGTATTTGCAGTTGTAATAAACATTACATCAGACAAATCATAATCAACTTCTAAATAATGATCATTAAACTTATCATTTTGCTCAGGGTCTAGAACTTCAAGAAGAGCCGCTGATGGATCTCCACGATAATCAGAACCTAATTTGTCAATCTCATCTAAAAGAAATAGTGGATTTTTTGTGGTTACTTTTTTCATCGATTGTATTATACGGCCAGGAAGTGAGCCAATATAGGTTCTTCTGTGACCACGTATTTCAGCCTCATCTCTAACACCACCAAGACTTACTCTTACAAATTCCCTACCAGTTGATTGAGCAATTGATTTGCCGAGAGAGGTTTTACCCACTCCTGGAGGACCAACAAGACATAGTATTGGGCCTTTTAATTTTTTTGTTCTTTTTTGAACAGCAATATATTCAATTATTCTCTCTTTGACTTTTTCTAATCCATAATGGTCATTATCAAGAACATCTTCTGAATATTTGATTGGTTTGTTAAACCTTGACTTCTTACTCCATGGTATTGACACTATCCAATCCAGATAATTTCTGACAACTGTAGCTTCTGCAGACATAGGACTCATCTGTTTTAATTTTTTAAATTCAGATTTTGCTTTTTCCTTAACATCTTTAGGTAATTTTAGAGATTCAAGTTTCTTTTCTAGTTCAGCAGTATCATCACCGCCATCTTCACCCTCTTTTCCAAGTTCTTTTTGAATTGCCTTCATCTGCTCATTCAAATAGTACTCTCTTTGAGTTTTTTCCATTTGTCTTTTTACACGTCCTCTGATCCTCTTTTCAGTTTGTAAGACGTCAATCTCACCTTCTAGGAAACTTAAGATGAGCTCGAATCTCTCCTTGAGATTATTCGTTTCAAGTATTTTTTGTTTTTGAGATAACTTGATTTGTAAATTTGAAGCAATCGTGTCAGCTATTTTTGAATAATCATCAATCTCCGACACTGAACTAAAAGTATCGGTAGGTATTTTTCTATTTATTTTTGTATAGTTTTCAAACTCCATGAGGCATGACCTTGATATTGCCTCAATCTCTGGATCATCTGGAATAATTTCTTTAATAAAATCAACTTCAACTTGGTGAAATTTCTCTCCCTTTATAAAGTTTCTGATTTTCGCACGGCTTGTACCCTCTACAAGCACTTTTACTGTGTTATCTGGTAATTTTAGCAATTGCATAACAGATGCAATGGTACCTACCTTATATAAGCTGTCTTCGTTTGGATCTTCAGTTGTAGAGTCAATTTGTGAGACTAAGAAAAGTTCACGATCATTATTCATAACCTCTTCGAGGGCTTGAATGGATTTATCCCTTCCCACAAACAAAGGAACAATCATATTTGGATAAACAACAATATCTCTCAGAGGTAATATTGGGAATAAATCACTACTTATTTTTATATCATCTTCCATCTCTAAAACTCACAAATTATTTTCATATATATAATTTGTTACTTAAAAAGCAGAGTTTCAAGTTATTTTAGAAGAAATGAACTGTATTTAAGAAAAATTATGCAGAATTTCCTAAATCTTCTTTTTGTTCTGAGTAGATGTAAAGAGGGCGTGATTTTCCTTCAACAACTTCATTGGATATCACTACTTCTTCAATCATATCTAGTTCTGGCAATTCAAACATTGTTTCCAGAAGAATTGATTCAAGTATAGAACGTAAACCACGTGCGCCCGTTTTCCTTTCTATTGCTTTCTTTGCAATAGACCTTAGTGAATCTTCAGAAAATGTGAGTTTTACGTTTTCTATCTCAAACATTCTTTGGTACTGTTTAACAAGTGAATTTTTTGGTTCGGTTAAAATTTTAATTAGCGTATCTTCATTTAGATCTTCAAGAGTTGCTATAATCGGTACACGTCCAACAAATTCAGGAATAAGTCCAAACTTGAGAAGATCCTCTGGCTCGAGAATTGTAAATAATTCATCAATATTTTTTTCTTCAATTTCTTCAACTGAAGCACCAAAACCGATTGAAGAGTCATTAGTTCTTTTTGCAATTATTTTTTCAAGACCTGCAAATGCACCGCCGCAAATAAATAATATATTTGTGGTATCAACCTGAAGAAATTCTTGTTGAGGATGTTTTCTTCCACCTTGAGGAGGAACACTCGCAACGGTACCTTCCATAATTTTCAAAAGAGCTTGTTGGACACCTTCACCAGATACATCTCTAGTGATTGAAGGGTTATCGGATTTACGGCTAATTTTATCAACTTCATCGATATAAACAATTCCTCTCTGTGCTTTCTCAACGTTGTAGTCGGCAGCCTGAAGAAGTTTTAAGATTATGTTTTCAACATCTTCACCCACATAACCTGCCTCAGTAAGACTAGTAGCGTCAGCCATAGTAAATGGAACATCTAAAATTCTGGCTAGTGTTTGTGCAAGTAGAGTCTTACCACTTCCTGTTGGCCCTACTATGAGTATATTTGATTTTGATAATTCAACATCACTAGAAGTTTTTACTTCATTTGATAATCTTTTATAGTGATTGTGTACAGCAACTGAGAGTACCTTTTTTGCGTGTTCTTGACCAATGACATATTCATTAAGAATTTTAAATATTTCAGACGGCGTAGGTAGTTCTTTATCTGATTTTATAACTGATGATTTTGTTTCTTCTCTGATAATGTCAGTGCATAAATCAACACATTCATCGCAGATAAAAACCGTTGGTCCAGCTATGAGTTTTCTTACCTCATGCTGACTTTTACCACAAAATGAGCAGTATAATGTGGATTTTGTATCGCTATTACCAACTTTACTCATAACTTAATCTCATGTTTAATAAATAAAAATTATAATATAAATCTTAACAAGAAATAAACTGCGACCTGATTATTTACTATCTGCATCTCCTCTTGCAGATATAACTTCATCAACAATACCAAATTCCTTAGCCTCATCAGCATTCATGAAGTGATCTCTATCAAGCGTTTTTTCAATTGTATCGTATTCCTGACCGGTATGCGTGACATAGAGCTCATTCAATCTTCTTTTAATTTTTACAATATCCTGAGCGTGACGTTCAATATCACTTGCCTGCCCAGAAAACCCTCCAGATGGTTGATGAACCATCACTCTGGAGTGAGGGAGACAGTATCTCATTCCTTTTTCACCAGCTGTTAATAATAAAGACCCCATTGAAGCGGCCTGTCCTATACACAATGTTGATACAGGAGGCCTTATAAATTGCATGGTGTCATATATTGCCATTCCAGATGTAACAATGCCACCAGGTGAATTAATATACAATGAGATTTCTTTTTTTGGATTCTCAGCTTCCAAAAACAATAACTGTGCTGTTACAACTGTTGCAACACCATCATCAATAGGACCTGTAATGAAAATTATTCTCTCTTTGAGAAGCCTTGAAAAGATATCATAAGCTCTTTCACCTCTATTTGATTGTTCTACAACCATTGGTATGAGGTTCATATGTGTTTCTTTTCTATCAGTCATGATTACACCTTATTTTTTAGTCTTTGCCGTTTTTGGTTTTGCTTTTGAAGCCTTTGGTTTCGTTGTAGATTTTTTCTTTGGCTTTGAGTCATGCTCATGGTCGTGATCATGGTCATGGTCATGATCATGATCATGGTCGTGGTCATGTCCAAGTAACTCACTTCTTGTAACATTTTCATTTTTAACTTTGACTTTAGTTAAAATGAAATCAACAACTTTGTCTTCAATCAGAGGTGACTTTATTTGGATCATTGCATTTGGATTTTCTTGATAAAATTTTATAATCTCACTCTCTTGACCTGGATAGTTTCTTGCTTGTTCAAATAACGCTCTGTTTACCTCATCATCAGAAACAGTAATTGTTTCATCTTCTGCAATTTTGTTAAAGAACAATCCAAGTTTTACCCGTCTCTTTGCAATTTCATCATACTCTTTTCTTGTTTTCTTTTCATCTTTGACGACATCTTCGATTTTCTTTCCAGAACTTTCGATATCTCTTTTGTAGTTGTTCCAAATCATATCTGATTCTTCACTTACGAGCGTTGGCGGCAAATCAAATTTTAGTTTTCCGTCGAGACCATCCATTAATTTACGTTTCAGATCAGACTTTGATATGGATTCATAATCTTTTTCAAGTTGGTCAGATATCTGGTCTTTTAACTTTTGCAAATCTTCAAAACCCAGTTTCTTCGCAAAATCTTCGTTCACTTTGGTTGCAACAGGCTTTTCTATTTTTTTTACCTTTGTTTCAAAAACAGCATCTTTACCAGCCAAATGTTCAACTTGATAATCTTCTGGAAATTTAACTTTTACGTTAACTTCATCACCATTTTTTACATCCTTTAATTGCTCTTCAAAACCTGGAATAAAAGCTCCAGATCCTATAACCAAAGGCGCATCATTTGCTGAACCACCATCAAAAACCTCTCCATCAATTTTTCCAATAAAATCTATTGTCAATTGATCACCGTCCTTAGATTTTTCAGAAGACTTTCTCTCTTCATAACTTTTGTTTTCTGCGGCAATTCTATCTAATGCCTCTTTAATATCTTCGGATGTAACCTTGGCTATTCTTTTTGTGATTGAAATTGTATCGTATTTCGGTGCTGCTATTTCGGGAATAACCTCATATATCATTGTATACGAGAGATCTTTTTCTGCATTGATAACCTTATCAATTGCCTCTTTTTCTTTTTCTTCTGATGGCTTACCATCATAGAAATTAATTTTTGGTTGAATTGCTGGCTTTTCGTTTCTATCTGATAGTACTTTTGCAGAGGTCTCTTTAACAGTCTCTTCAATAACCTCTGGCATAAGTCTCTGTCCGAATACACGACGCAAATGATTTAATGGAACCTTACCAGGTCTAAAACCTTTTAGTTGAACAGTATTTTTTAGTTCTTCTAATTTACTTACAAGCTTACTTTCTACATCCCCTTTTGGGACTTCAACTTTTATTTCTCTACTTAAATCTTTTGCTGAAATTTCAGATACATTCATGCTACACTCACATCTCGGATTAAAAGTGGTGCGGGCGAAGGGAATCGAACCCCCACTCCTATAAGGAACCAGAACCTAAATCTGGCGCGTCTACCAGTTCCGCCACGCCCGCAGGATTAATAATATATATAATAATCAAATATAATTTGAAACACATTTATTTAAAAAATTTATAAAACTTGTACGCCAACAAATTACTACATATTTAGTAATTATGACTAATATTTAGTCAATTTGCCTATTTTATAGGCATAATTACATCTAAATAACATTTTTTCTTCAGATTTTATGGTTTAGATATAGAGAAATCAGCCAATAAATAATTATTGAGTGCTTTGGCACGCTTTTTGCATGTACATAGTTGAAACATGTGAGGAACTCATGAAAAAAATAGAAGCAATAATAAAACCATTCAAATTAGACGAGGTTAAGGAAAAACTTCAAGACATTGGTGTATCCGGTATAACCGTTCTGGAGGCTAAAGGCGTTGGTAGACAAAAAGGTCACACAGAACTATATCGTGGCGCAGAATATGTCATTGATTTTTTACCAAAGATTAAAATCGAAGTTGTTGTTTCTGACAAAATTGCAACTGAAGTTATTAATCAAATCAAAGAAACAGCTCACACAGGAAAGATTGGTGATGGAAAAATATTTATCACGAACATCGATGATGTTGTAAGAATCAGAACTGGTGAATCTGGTGAAGAGGCTATTTAAATAAAGGAGAATAATATGCCAAAAGTAAGTGATATCTTAAAAGAAATTAAAGATAATGACATTAAGTTTGTCGATCTAAGATTTACAGACCCAAAAGGTAAATTGCAGCATGTGACTATGGATTCAGAAAAAATGGATGACGATGCTTTTGCTGATGGTGTCATGTTTGACGGATCATCAATCGCAGGTTGGAAAGCAATCAACGAGTCAGATATGGTTTTGATGCCGGACCCAGACACTGCACACGCTGACCCATTTTTTGCACAATCAACAATGGCAATATTCTGTGACATTCTAGAACCAAACACTGGCGATAGTTACGAGAGGGACCCGAGAGGTATCGCAAAAAAAGCTGAGGCATACCTTAAATCTACCGGTATCGGAGATACAGCTACATTTGGCCCTGAAGCAGAATTTTTCATGTTTGACGATGTAAGATTTGCTGCAGATCCATTCCAAACAGGTTTTGAAGTAGACTGCACTGAACTTCCATCAAATACAGCTACAGAATATGAATCTGGTAACCTAGGGCATAGACCACGTACAAAAGGTGGATATTTCCCTGTACCACCAGTTGACTCAGCACAAGATATTCGCTCAGAAATGGTGAGCGTTATGAAAGACATGGGTGTGGTAACTGAAAAACATCACCATGAAGTTGGAGCCGCTCAACATGAGCTTGGAATTCAATTTGATAGTCTAACAAAAATTGCTGACCACCAACAAATATATAAATATGTAATACACCAAGTTGCAAATGCATATGGTAAAACTGCAACATTTATGCCAAAACCAATTTATGGTGATAATGGTTCAGGAATGCATTGCCATCAATCAATCTGGAAAGATGGAAAACCTGTTTTTGCTGGAGATGAATATGCTGGACTATCTGAAACAGCCCTATTTTATATAGGTGGTATACTTAAACATGCTAAGGCAATTAATGCATTTGCTAATGCTTCAACAAATTCATATAAAAGATTGGTTCCTGGTTTTGAGGCCCCTGTTCTTCTTGCTTACTCAGCAAGAAATAGATCAGCATCATGCAGAATACCATTTGGTAAATCACCAAAATCTAAAAGGATCGAAATTAGGTTCCCTGATCCATCTGCAAATCCATATCTAGCATTTTCTGCAATGCTAATGGCCGGTATAGATGGTATTAAAAACAAAATCCATCCAGGAAAACCATCCGATCAAGATTTATATGATTTACCTCTAAAAGAACTTAAAAAAATACCAACAGTCGCAGGAAGCCTGAGAGAAGCACTAGTTAGCCTTGAAAAAGACAATGATTTCCTAACAGCTGGTGATGTATTTACCAAAGATCAAATAGGTGCTTATATTGAGCTCAAAATGGAAGAGGTAATTAGGTTTGAACATACACCTCATCCTGTAGAATTTGATATGTACTACAGCGTATAATTTTTAAATCTTTTAAAATCACTTAAAAAAACTAAAAGTAACTTAATTGTTGCTTTTAGTTTTTTTTTACCTTGAGAGTTTGTGTATAATTGTTCTAAATTATTGATTCTAAATGAAGCACCTAAATGAATGATCTCTTTGACATTATTGAGAATGACAAAAAAACATCTCAACCAATACAAAAAACTACTAAAAATATAAATACAAAAAAACCATCTAAAAAGTATAATTCATATACTGCTGAAAATATTACAATCCTTGAAGGGTTGGAACCTGTGCGTAAAAGACCAGGCATGTATATTGGTGGAGTAGACTCAAAGGCATTACATCATTTATTTAATGAAGTCATTGATAATTGTGTTGATGAAGTGGTGGCTGGATATGCTGATACAATTGATGTGGTTTTAGACCACGATAATATTATAACCATTAGTGATAATGGTAGAGGGATTCCAATAGACCCTCACCCTAAGCAACCCAATAAATCTGCATTAGAAATAATTATGACAACTCTGCACGCTGGAGGCAAATTTGATAACGACTCATATAAAACTTCTGGCGGACTTCATGGTGTTGGTATCTCTGTTGTAAACGCTTTATCTGAACACCTAAAGGTTCAAGTTGTAAGAGATAAGAAATTATATATACAAGAATACGAGTTAGGAAAACCTGTTACAAAGTTAGATAAAAAAGGCACAACAAAATCAAATGATGGTACCTCGATAACTTTCAAACCTGACTATACAATTTTTGATCCCACTATAAACTTTGAAGCATCAGAAATAATAGAAATTATTAAAACAAAAGCATACCTTGTTGGCGGGCTTAAAATCAATTGGCAAAACAACACAGAACCTGACCCTGAACTTCAATCACAAAGTTTTTACTACCCAAATGGAATAGATGACTTCGTTAACGAAGAATTGGAGAAAAAAAATCTGCTTATAGCTAATACTTTCTCTGGGTCTTCAACGACTAAATCAAAAGATGGAAAAGTTGAATGGTCTCTGCTTTGGTCAGCGGGTGATAAAAATAAATTAAAATCTTTTTGCAACACAATTCCTACTATTTACGGTGGAACTCATGAAAATGCATTTAAAAGTGCAATATTAAAATCTATAAAAAACTATGCAGAAATTATTGGAATTAGAAATTCAAAGATAATTACTCTTGATGACATTGTAAGTTGTATGGATGGGGTACTATCAATCTTCATAAACGAACCTGAGTTTCAAGGTCAAACAAAGGAAAAACTAAGTTCTAAGAGCGCAACCACCATTACTAGTTCTATAATATCGGATAATTTTGATCATTGGCTTTCAGAAAATTCATCTGAAGCAGAAAAGTTAATTAACTTTTTTATTAGTACTGCTAATTCGAGAATCAGTAAAAAACATGAAAAAGATCTAAATCGAAAATCTGCTCTAAGAAAACTAAGACTCCCAGGAAAGTTAGCTGATTGCCTTGAAGAAAAAGCAGAGGGAACAGAGTTGTTTATTGTAGAGGGTGATTCTGCTGGTGGGTCCGCGAAGCAAGCGAGAGATAAAAAATATCAAGCTGTTCTTCCACTGAGAGGAAAGATTTTAAATGTAGCAAACAGCAGCGCACAAAAATATTATCAAAACCAACAATTAAAAGATTTAGTTCAAGCACTTGGATGCGGAACATCTGATAATTATACCGATGAAAACCTTCGCTATGAAAAAGTAATAATTATGACTGATGCGGATGTCGATGGAGCTCATATAGCAGCATTACTTATCACTTTCTTTTTCAAAGAGATGCCGCAACTTATTGTTAACAATCATCTTTTTCTAGCAGTGCCCCCTTTATACAAAATCACAGGTGGAAATAATATCTTATACGCAATTGATGACCATGATCGGGAAATGATAATTGAAAAACAATTCAAGAAATCAAAAGTAGAGATTTCTCGTTTCAAGGGATTAGGAGAAATGCTTCCTAATCAACTAAGAGATACTACCATGAACAAAGAAACTAGGAAATTAGTTCAAGTTTCAATCAATAACTCACCAATCGAGTATTATGAACTAATAATTGATCAATTGATGGGATCAAAAGCAGACGCGAGATTTAAGTTTATACAAGAAAATGCTAACTTTTATGCAAACACATAAACAACGTTGGTAAAAGACATATGTCCTACGGAAAGCAATTTAACAACTTACTGAATTACTTGAATGAGGGAGTTATTATTGTGTCAGAAAACTACGAAATAGTATTTGCTAATGAAATTGCAATAAAATATTTTGGGAGTAAAATTATAGATATCCCGATATACAATGTCATTAGAAATAGCGAACTGATTGATGCTATTAATGAAAATCAATCAATTGATACGATGTTTTCATACAATTCAAGCATTGGC
>Ga0255784_10003629_pt1 | contig 11649 bp, 19 predicted proteins | sample 101ome_14_FD_179982 | JGI IMG/M metagenome (GOLD analysis project Ga0255784, IMG submission 179982) | Coastal salt marsh microbial communities from the Groves Creek Marsh, Skidaway Island, Georgia - 101403AT metaG (version 2) | ecosystem: Environmental > Aquatic > Marine > Intertidal zone >...
AATTAAAGGAGCAATTAAAGATTTATCAAAGCCGGCTGGAAAAATTATGGCAGGAATTTGGATATTATTTTTATTCTCTTGGACACTTTATCCAATCGCATATGCAATGCCAGTATTAGGTTATGGAGAATGGGGAGTTGTTGCAAGACAAATGATTTTTTCAGTAGCAGATGTATTGTCTAAAGTAATTTATGGAATTTTACTTATGAGAGTTGGACAATTAAGAAGTAAAGAAGACGGATATAAATATAATTAATTACAAGTTTCTCCTCTGCAACATTCATCAATATTATAACCGCATTTTTTACATTGTCCGTGACCATGTACCCAAATTAAATCTGAATCATTGCCACAAAAACCACATTTCATAATAAGTATATTAAATAGTTTTATAAATAAATTTTTGAAAAAGAAATATGGAAAATTACAAGAAAATACATGAAACAGCTATTGAATTGTCATCATATTTATCCAGATACGATTCAATTGAATCATTAAATGAAGTATATTTAATTAATGGAAGATTTAGTTTTGATACATTATTTGATGATGCAGAAATAAGCATAAAAGAATTTGATAGAAAAACTCTTGATTCAATTATCGGATTGTCTTTAGATAAAGCAGGATTTTACGAATTATTGTAGGTTTTCTAAATAATATTTTAGAAAAATTAAAAATAAATAAGAAACAAAAAGAATACCAAAAATCCAGTCTGCCATAATTCTTCTTGATATCATACCTCTATGATCGTGACCTTCATGCGTTTTATGACTTGGAATATTCATACTAAATTAACAAATCTTTATATAAATAAGTTTAGATATATGTTATGAATTATGATTCAACATCCGGAAAAATAAATATTAATGAAATCGAAAGACTTCTGCTATATTTTTATCCAAAAGATAATACTCCTGGATGTACAAGTCAAGCAGTAATGTATTCTTCAAACCTGGATTATTTTAATAAAAAAGGAATTAAAATAATCGGAGTAAGTAAAGATAATTTAACATCTCATGAAAAATTTATAGAAAAACATGATTTGAAAATTGATTTGATATCTGATGAAAATTTAGAATTAAATAAAAAATTTGATGTATGGAAATTAAAAAAATTCATGGGACGAGAGTATATGGGAACAGACAGATCCGCATTCTATTTAGAAAATGGTAAAATAATTATGCAATGGAATTCTATAAAATTAAAAGACCATTTGAACGAGTTAAAAGATTTCTTTGATAAGCACATTAGTTAGCTTTAAAAACCACATATTATAGCCAATATATGTCAATTAGCTATGAAAAATTAGAGAAAAAAGATAGTGAAATATATTCATTCTTAGATAATAATATAGCAAAATGGTTTAAAAATAAATATAAAAAATTCTCTCCACCTCAAAAATTAGCAATTCATAATATTCATAATAAAAAAAATACAATTGTATCTGCACCTACTGGTTCAGGTAAAACTATGAGTGGATTTTTATCCATATTAAATGAATTAACAATTCTATCTAATCAAGAAAAATTATTAGATTCTGTTTATTGTATATATGTTTCTCCATTAAAAGCACTTAACAATGATGTAAACAGAAATCTAATTGAACCTCTTTCCGAAATACAAGATGTTGTTGGTAAAGAACTTGGAATAAGAACTGCAGTAAGAACAGGCGACACTACACCTTATGAAAGACAAAAAATGCTAAAAAAAGCACCTCATATTTTAATTACAACACCCGAATCGCTTGCTTTAATGATTACTTCACCAAAATTTTCTGAAAAATTAAAAACTGTTAAATGGATGATAATTGACGAAATACATTCAATTGCACAAAATAAACGAGGAGTACATTTATCTCTTTCAATGGAAAGATTAACAAGATTGGCTGGCGAATATACTCGTATCGGTTTATCTGCTACAGTTTCACCTATTGAAGAAGTTGGAAAATATTTAGTTGGATATAAAAACGGAAAATTAAGAGAATGTAAAATAGTAGATTGTTCATTTGCAAAACAACTAGATTTGAAAGTATTAAGTCCTGTAAAAAATATAATGCAAACAACTCAAAAAGACTTGAATAAAAGTTTTTACAAATTACTAGAAGATCAAATTGATAAACATAAAACTACATTAATTTTTACAAATACAAGAAGTGGTACTGAAAGAATTGTTCATAAATTGAGAGGAAAGTATGGCGATAAAATTGAAGCACATCACTCAGCAATTTCTAAAGATGAAAGAATAAAAACCGAAGAATCATTAAAAAATGGACAACTTAAAGTTGTGGTATGTTCAACATCATTGGAGCTAGGTATTGATATCGGTTCTATAGATTTAGTTTTAATGGTTGGATCTCCTAAATCTGTTGCGAGAGCGCTACAAAGAGTTGGAAGATCGGGACACCAATTACATTCTAAAATTAAAGGAAGATTTATTGTTTCAGATAGAGATGATTTAGTAGAATGTTCTGTAATGCTAAAGAATGCAAAAGACGGAAATATAGATCGAGTTGATATTCCAACAAATTGTTTAGACGTATTGGCTCAACATATTTACGGTGAAGCAATATTTGAAAAACAAGATATTACAAAACTTTTCAAATTATTCAAACAAAGTTATTGCTACCAAAGATTAACTAAAAAACAATACAATGAATTACTATCTTATCTTGCAGGAGAATATTCTAGTTTAGAAGACAGATACATTTATGCTAAAATTTGGGTTGACCGAGAAGAAAATATGTTAGGAAAAAGAGGAAGACTTGCAAGAGTTATTTATGCAACTAATATTGGTACAATACCGGATGAGTCTTACATTAGAGTAAAAATCGGAAATCAAACGATAGGAAGTCTTGATGAAGGATTTTTAGAAAAACTAAAGAAAGGAGATATATTTGTATTAGGCGGAAAAACATATAGATATAATTTTGCCAGAGGAATGACTGTACAAGTAACACCGATGCCCGGAAGAGTTCCAACTGTTCCAAGTTGGTTTTCAGAATCTTTACCATTAAGTTTTGATTTAGCAATGGACATTCAAAAATTCAGAAAATATATGTCTGATATGTTTGAAAATAAATATTCTAAAAAAGAAATTATAAGATACATAAACGACTATTTGTATGTAGATAGTTTTGCAGCAAACTCAATTTATGAATATTTTAGAGAGCAATTTGTTTATTCAGAAATTCCACATTCTAAAAAAATACTTGTTGAATTTTACAAAGGATATGGCGGAAAAAAATATACTGTATTTCATACACTATATGGAAGAAGAGTTAATGATGCATTATCTCGTGCAATTGCATACGATTTAACTAAACGAACAAGAAAAGGAGTTTCTGTTTCAATTAATGACAATGGATTTTATATAACTGCAGACACAGATAAAATTCAAGCTATTCAAAGTTTAATGAATTTAACTCCAGAAGTTATTGAAAGTCATTTAAGAAATTCTCTTGAAAATTCCGAAGTTCTAAAAAGAAGATTTAGACATTGTGCAGGAAGATCTTTAATGATTTTAAGAAGCTATAGAGGAAGAAGAAAGTCAGCAGGTAGACAACAAATTGGAGCAATGATATTAATTAATGCAGTAAGAGCAATATCTGAAGATTTTCCAGTTCTTAAGGAAGCAAGAAGAGAAGTTATGGAAGATTTGATGGATATTGAAAATGCAAAAAATGTTGTTGGAGATATTCAAAAAGGAAAAATTAAAGTAAAAAATATAAGTACAGATATACCAACGCCATTTGCAATGAACCTTATAACTCGAGGATACATGGACATAGTTAAATTCGAAGATAAAAGAGAATTTATACGAAGAATGCATGAAGCATTAATAAAAAGAATAGGAAAATGAAAATAAATAATAAAGTAAGTTTTGAAGATTTCTTTGTTTATTTAAAAAAATCTAAAACATTGATTATTTCCGACTTACAACTTGGATATGAAGGCGATCTTATACAAAGCGGTATTTTTGTACCTGCTAATAATTATGATAACTTGATTAAAAGAATAGAAAAAACAATTAAAAAAATTAAACCTAAAAAAATAATTATTAACGGAGATTTAAAGCACGAATTTGGAAGAATATCCAGACACGAATGGAGAGAGGTTCGAGGAATGCTTGAATTTCTAAAATCTAAATGTGAAACAATTATTGTAAAAGGAAATCATGATAATTTTATAGGACCTTTAGCAAAAAAACAAGATATAGAGGTTGCCGATTACAAAATTATTGACGATTATTTAATTTGTCATGGAGATAAAGTATTGGATGTTAAAGAAAAATATTCGGGTATTATAATCGGACATGAACATCCCGCAATATCGATTTCTGACGGAAGTTTTTCAGAGAAATATAAGTGTTTTTTAGTTGGAAAATTTAAGAATAAAGAACTAATTGTGCAACCTTCTTCATTTTTATTAAATTTAGGTACGGATATTACTAAATATTCTACACATTCTCCATTTATTGATAATATACAAGATTTTGAAGTATATGTTTTATCTGACAAGATTTTTGATTTTGGTAAATTCAAAGACATTAATCAAATTAATAAATAATAAGATATATCTATTCTATGGATCTTACAAAAAAGAAATGTGTGCCTTGCGAAGGTGGAGAACCAAAAATTTCCTATAAAGACGCATTAATTTTAAGCAAAGCAATACCTAAATGGAAAATAGTAAATAAGCATCATTTGATTAGAGAATTTAAATTTAAAGATTTTAAAGATGCATTAAAATTTGTTAATGAAGTTGGAAAAATTGCAGAATCTGAAGGTCATCACCCGGACATAGTTTTGAAGTGGGGCTATGTTAAAATTAAATTATTCACTCATGCAATAAGAGGATTACATCAAAATGATTTTATTATTGCTTCAAAAATTGACAAGATTTAAATTATTTTGTTAAAAAAACATATTGCTATGATTAAAATGAATATGTTAAGACAGCACATAATAGATTCTATTTCAGTTAGACCAATGACATTAGATAATGTAATAGATTATCAAAAAGAAAATACTAACGGATGGTATATCCCAAATGGCAATCAATTTCAATATGTTGCAAAACATCATTTTGATGTCCAATTGGTGGAAGATAGAGGACAAATTAATAAAAACGTATACGGATTAAGATCAAGAATTATAGAAAACTGGGATAATGAAGATTACTTATCAAATGAACAAAAAAACAATATTATAGATAGGTCTAATATTTATTCAAATAATCCTGAAATAATTACAAAAAATTTTGAAAGAACATTCTTAGAACAAATTATAAATTTAGAAAATAGATTAAATATTGAAGAAGAATAATTATTTATTCTTCTTATGAGGGTAATCATTCAAGCTTTGAAAATCACCTTGATAGTATAAAGAAACTAATTCTTTAAAGTATCTTGAATCTCTTAAATTATTAATCATGTATAGTAGTATAATTTGTTTATTATATATTTCATCGACTCAAAAAATGAATACATAAACTATATATATTGTTTCAAATTTATATTTACTGTTTCATAAATTTACGCTCAAAATTAAGCTCATTTTTCAATCTTGAAACAGAATTTTCATTAAGAATTATCGGAAGTTTAGATTTTCTTAGAATTCCTTCTAAAAAACACAAATTAAGATAGTTATCTCTCTTATATTTTTTTGCATATTTTTGTATAATTACATCTCTGGACTCTTTATAAGTACAATTTAATGATTCTCTAAAGTGAATAATATCTGCGGGCGTTATTAATTTTAGATTATCTAACTTATTATTATTTTTATTTCTATCTTTGTGATATACTAAGCACTCAGAGAATTTAAATTCAGAATTATCATAAATTTTCTTATAAATGGTTCTGTGTACAAGTTTTCGAGTATATTTGTAACGAATGTATCCGTTTTTGTCAGTATATGTTTTCATATAAAAATTATTTTATAATAATATTAAAATTTGACCTATGAATAATATATCCGAAATTATAAAGAAATATTTACAATTAAGTTATGATTATTATTCAAGTTCAAACAAGGAGAAAATAGTCTTAGGTACAGTTGAATTTTTTGATGGTACAAATATAACGTTAGATCTAGAAAATAATCCAAGACTTAATGTATCAGATATAGTTTCAATTAATAAGAAAGACTTAGTTGTAGATCATTATAAAGACGGAAAGTATCATTTCAAAATAATAGATAACATCGATTTAACTCCCGGAACGAAGGTGGAAGTTACAATAAACAATAGTTTGCTATTTCTAATTGAAAATTTAATTGAAAATATAAATTCATTAAATGAAGATAAAATTAATTTAATTAATAATATATACAATTCAACTATTGAATCGGAATTCAATAATGAAGAATATAAAATTATAAACAATAATTTTACAAAAAGCCAAAATATATTTTTACAAAAAGCCAAAGAAATTATAGAAAAAAAAGAAAAAGGTTTTTTGGTAGTAGAAGGTCCGGGCGGTACTGGAAAAACAGAATGTATCGCAGAAATATGTAATAGTTACAAAGATACAAACATGAAAATACTAATTACTGGAACAACTAATGTAAGTATAGATAATATTGTTAAAAAATTAGACACTGAATCTGTTTTAAGAATTGGAAATGAAATATCAATCAGTGATGAAAGTGTTAAAAAATTCTCAATAAAAAATAAAACAAAAAATAATGATTTGAAATCAGTTATTCGAGATAGTAAAATAATAGCATCAACTCTGGATAGTATACATATTCATCTTAAGAAAGAAAAATTTGATGCAGTTATTATAGATGAAGCTTCAATGTCTGAAATTGCCAAATTACTAATACCATTTAATGTAAGTGATAAAATAATACTTTGCGGAGATAGAAATCAACTATCAGGATTTATTGATAAAAAGTTGATGGATTTATTACAATTAAATTTATCTTCAGATGAAATAAATCTTATAACAAAATCCGCATTTGAAACAATTTCAGAGTATTTTGATAAACAAAATAAAACGGTATACTTAAATGAAAATTTTAGAAATCCTAAAAAAATATTTGATTTCATAAACGATAATTTTTATGAAAAAAGAATGATAAATTTAGTTGAATCAAGTAAAGATTATGAACGTGCAAAAAGTTTTTCTGAAATTATAAATTCAGATGAACTTACTTGGATTTTTCCAAATCAAACATCGTTTGAAGAATCAAATAGAGGAATTTTTAATCCAATAAAATATGAATTAAATGGTAAAAATTCTTACATAAATTTAGGAAATGCTGCAATAATAATAATGTTATTAAAAGAAGCTATAAAAAAATATCAAAAGAAAGATATTGGAATAATAACTCCTTTCAATGGACAAGCCAATTTATTGAAACAATTTATTTCGCAATACCCCGAATTTATATTAGATAAAAAATATGTTGACGAAAAAAGCCGAATTAAAAATGCATATTCAATACTATCTTCTATAAAAATAAATACAATAAATAAATTTCAAGGACAAGAGTCAGATTTACTTATTTTTGATTTAACATCAAACGCATCATTTGTTTTTTCAGACTACAGAAAGTTAAATGTTGTATTGGGGAGAGCAAAAAATCAAATAATCACAATAGGAATACCACCAAATATACCCATTTTCAAATCTTTATTTGAATATAGTAAAACATATGGAGACATAGATTATACTGACCACTCACTATCCTTTTTAACAAATAGTAAAGAATTAGAAGATTTTGAAAAAATTTCTAAATTGATAAAAACAATAAGACCAAATATATTTGAACTAGAAAAAGAATTAATTAAATCTTTACTTATAGAATATTCTAAACAATTTAATAATATAGGACAAAAAGATAGCGAACACATAATAAAAGAAGTAATTAGAGAATATTATTCTGCCGAAGTAATAAATGAAAATAATTTTGATGAAGTTGATCAACTTATTAGAGCAAAAATAAATGAATACAATTTTAAAAAAAATGGTGGATCTTTGCTAAATTATATGTAATATTTATATACTAAAATAAATTATTATTATATGAGTACATACGAATCAATGTCGATGTTAGGTTCATCAGAATTGAGTCTTCTACTTTTGTTCTCATTAGTAGCATTAATTTTGAAAGGTTTTGGATTATGGCATAGTGCAAGAAATAATCAAAACTGGTGGTTTGTTTTAATATTAGTATTAAATACCATCGGAATATTACCTTTAGTTTATATGTTATTTTTCAGAGCAGATAGAGAAAAGACTGACTTTTTTGGTAAAAAAAGAACCAAACAAAAGCAAAGAAAAAGCCGAAAATAATATCTAATTTTCTGTGTCTTTTTAGTTTATATCTAGATATTCCTATTGCTAAAGACCAAATATAAAGAAATATATTATTGAAATAAAGAGCTATGAAGAAGGACACTGAAGAATGATTGCTCGGAAAAGATAATTTATCTGATTTGTCAGGTCTTTCAGATTTAACAACATGCTTAATTAATTCATTAAATAATGAAATGATACCGCAAAATATAATTAGAGTTAATGATTCAAATCCTTTAATTAAAAATATAATTGGGAATGCAATTATTATACTATCCGATATAAATCTCCAAGACATATAAAAAATATAATTTATTTTATTTAAATTAATCTAAGAATAAGTTAGTTTTTTAAATCATACTTAAAATAAATTCTTACCGCAGGAGTTCCAGAGCGGTCAAATGGGATGGACTTAAGATCCATTGGCTTAGTGCCTTCGCAGGTTCGAATCCTGCCTCCTGCATAAATAAATAAGTTTTTAAAGAAATATATTTTCGTAAATTAAAATGTTTGGTCCTCATTTAACTATTGATTTAGAAGATTGTAATTTAGAAAAATTAAATGATCTAGATTATGTTTTTAATTTTTTAAACGAATTACCTGATGAAATAGGAATGACCAAAATTACACAACCACACGTATTTAGATATTCAGGTCTTGTTCCAGAAGATGAAGGCATAACAGGTATGGTGATAATTGCCGAATCACATATATCGATTCACACATTCCCTAAAAAAAATTATGCGTTTTTAGATGTTTTTTCTTGTAAACCTTTTGATTATGAATTTACAGCAAATAGAATAATCGAATATTTCGAATCAAAAAATCATACAATAAATGTTGTTAAGAGAGGAGAAAATTTTCCGAGAAATTAATAAACTATTAAATTATTATTTTATATGATAGATTTAATATTATTAATTATAGCATCAACAATTTTAATTTTTACTATAAGTATCGGAGTTATTAAAAAAGAAGACATTGGTCCACATTATTACCATTTGGATTCTAGAGGAAGAATAAAAGGATTTGAAGATACAGAAGAATCAAGAAAAAAAGATACTTATGTTTTAATAAGACCAACATTAAGCGATACATACGGAAACGGACTAATAGATGGAATTATGGAATATGGTAAGTTGCCAAAAGTCAGAGAAGATTTAAATGAAATTATAAGACACAGAAGAGTAATAAGAAGAGCCTTAGGTAATTTTGGCGGATGGCGAATTAAAAAAGAAGATCTTAATGAAAAAGTAAATTCAATGAAGATGGATTATTTAAGTTTAAATGAAAGAGAAAGAGCAAATATCTTGATTCAAAAAATAACAAACGACCATAAAAGAATTTTAGAAAACTTATCCAAACTACCCGGTCCAAGCAAAATAAATTCATTTCAAAATAATATTTCTAATGTAGTTACTGTTGGTATAATTGATGGACTAACTGATGAAGAGATTATTAATAGAATAAACTTTGAATCATCAAAAATTTTACTAAATTAGTCAATACAATATCTTTATAAATGCAAAATATTCCCAAAAAATATGGTAAGTCAAAAAGACGGTCATTTTGTATGTGAAACATGCAAGTACAGATATCCTGCAAAGGAATATGCTGAAAGATGCGAAGATAATTGCAGAGCTGGCACTTTCGATCCAGATTTAGAAGACTATGGTCTTCCTCCGCTAGAGTAAATATTATAAAATAACACCATATAACTCACTATGAAATTTAATAAAGAAGCAATTAGAATTTTATTATTTTTATTAATCGGTATTTCTTTAGTAAAAATGAGTTATGAAGAAACACCAGAATCATTATTAATTACATATAAAACAAAAATATCTACAAATGATAACGGAGATCAAATTATTGATCAAAGATATAAAGTTGGAGAAAATAATAATTGTATATATGATTGTAAAAGTTATTCTGAAAATTCAGATTTAATATATCACTCTGCAATGGTAAGATCTTTCGGAGTATGTAATTGCAGGTATTTAAAATGAGACAGCCAAAATCTATGTCAGAATTAGTATATTTTACTCGTAGAAAAGACGAATTTGGATTAGTTAAATTATGGGTATTTAGAGAAAATTGCCCTTCTTGTAATAATGCACAAATGGGTAAACCAGTTGATCCAAAAACAAAAAAAGTAAAATCAAGAGCCAAAGAATATGTTTGTCCAGAATGTAATCATATTATTGAAAAAGAAGAATATGAAGATTCTTTAGATGCAAATATCGAATATACATGTCCAGAAGGACATTCTCATGAAAAAATAATGCCTTTCAAAAGACAAAAAATATCTATAAAAGATCCTAAAACTGGTAAAAATAAGAGAAAACTTGGAATAATGTTTAATTGTGAAACTTGTGATTTTGAAATTAAAGTTCCAAAATTAAAATAAATAACTTTTTAATATAAATTTAATAAAAAATTTAATGCCTCGGTAGCTCAGTATGGTAGAGCGCTGCATTGGTAATGCAGAGGTCGCGAGTTCAAATCCCGCCTGGGGCATCATACCAACTCTATATATCCCTTTGGACCTTTTGGTTTGTATTGCTTATTTTAGGTATAAAATCTTACTTTAAAACTATATTGTTTCATTAAACAAATCTACCTTATTCAGATAACCTGCATCTAATGAAATTTTATTCAGGAATATGTATTTACAAATATTTTGTTTATGATACAATCTTAATCTTTTGTTAATATCATCTTTAATTAATTCAGAATGTCTTAATTTAATACTTCTAATTGAACCATTTATTTTTTCTCTATTTCTTACACTTCTTTTAATTGAAACTATTCTACCTTTATGCAAACTTTTTTGATATTCTTTGTAATGCTTATGGTAAATATCTAATCTATCAGAATTGTTTAAACTAAGTTTAAGTAAATCATGATATACTTTTAGTAATTGATAACAATAATCTATTTCTCTTTTTTTGTCATCAGGTGTATTATGTACTTTTACTATCTTTAATGAATTACTTATTTTATTTCTTAATTTTTTTACTTCAATTTTAACTTTCATATTTTAACCTTTGAAATTGTGCATTATTTAGCAGTTCTTCCTTAACTTTTAGAATATCAAAGTATAACTTTCTATTAGGAATTATAACAGCAGTATCTAACAAATCATTAAGCATTATTTCAATACTTTTTATTTTATTGTAGGTATAGGTTATTTTGGTCATTGAATATCACACCCTAATTTTTTTACTAATAATTTTAATCTATGTAATCTTATCTCTGCATATATTGTAGAACTACTTGGAATTGTTTTTAGTTGGTTATTAATTAGTTCTATTTCAATTGCTATATCTCTACATACATTTT
>Ga0255784_10003642_pt1 | contig 11634 bp, 6 predicted proteins | sample 101ome_14_FD_179982 | JGI IMG/M metagenome (GOLD analysis project Ga0255784, IMG submission 179982) | Coastal salt marsh microbial communities from the Groves Creek Marsh, Skidaway Island, Georgia - 101403AT metaG (version 2) | ecosystem: Environmental > Aquatic > Marine > Intertidal zone > Salt...
GTTCGGCATCATCGATCAATCCAATGGAAATCAATCAAAATCAACCGAAATCAATCAAACCTTCTTCTTCGCTTTTGCGATTCATCCGTGTATCATCTTTCCGATCGATCCATCTTCCGACGGGTTTCGAACGTCCGCGCCGACCCGACCGTTCACGAACCGACATCTCGTGTTACGGGAATCCCCAGGGTCGGCGCGACGCGACGCGACGCATCGTCGCTTTATGCATTTCAATCATTCATTTTCGCGCGTAAAACGACCGAACGGTAGATACTTGGGTATGTATGGATTACAATAGTATACAAAAGTGTGTAATTAAAATGATATTAAAACTATCCCGAGGTGGTGACTGCGCGCGCCCCGACCGACCGACCGACCGACCGACCGACGTGGATGTGCGTGTGGATGTGGATGTGCGCGCGGATGACACCGACGTCGACGCCGACATCGGCGCCGGCAGAGCGACGCGCGCGCGCGGACGAGCGGTCGACCGGTCGCGTCGAACGGTGGAAATGGCGATGGGAGGATACGCCGCGGCGAGGCGCGTCGTGTTCGCGGCGTCGACGTCGGCGTCTGGGTCGGCGACGAGGCAGCAGGACGAGATGATGAAAAATCAACCTCGGCATCATCGGCGGCATCATCGGCGTCATCGGGGGTGGCGAACGGGCGGTGAACCGACGCGAGGGTTGACGATGGCGTTGACGACGACGCGGGCGACGAGCAGCGCGGGACGAACGGCGGCGCCGGTGGATGCGGCGGCGGAAACGGTGAGGTACGACGACGCGGACATCCCAGCCGGGGTGGGTCGGGCGAGCCGGGAAGAGTTGATGAAGTGGTTGACGGAGACGCAGCGCTTGCCGGGTCAGAAGATGCGGTTGGAGCTCGACTTGGCGGAAGGGCGCGGTTTGGTCGCGACGGATGATATCAAGCGCGGGGAGTCGCTTTTGGGGGTGAACAAGTCGACGCTCATCACGGTGGAGCGGGCGATCGAAGAGGCAAAGTTGGGGCCTAATCACGCCAAGCTGCAAGAGTGGAGCGTTTTGGCGACGTTTTTGGCGCAACAAGCGTTGGCGTTGGAAAACGGAACCGCTGGTACTTTCGGAGAGTACATCAGGGCGCTTCCGAGGCGAACTGGGAGCGTGTTGGATTGGCCGCAAGACGAGGTGGATAAGCTGCTTCAGGGCTCGCCGTCGAGACTCGCGGCGGCGGAGAGACAGGAGAGCGTCAACGCCGCGATCGATGAAATCAGATCCTACTTTCCAGAGATTACCGTCGGGGCGTTGAGATGGGCTTTCGACATTCTCTTCAGTCGTCTCATCCGATTGGACGCCATGGGAGGAGAGCTCGCGTTGGTGCCGTGGGCGGACATGTTGAACCACAAGCCGGGGTGCGCCGCGTTTATCGATCTCGACGGCGGTGCCGTCAACCTCACCACAGATCGAGCTTACGTCAAGGGTGAGCAGGTTTGGGCGTCTTACGGTCAGCGCCCGTCGAGTGAGTTGCTCATCTCTTACGGTTTCGCCCCCGAGGTTGGTGAAAATCCGGATGACGAGTACGCGCTCACCCTCGGAGTGGACGTGAACGATCCCATGGCGGAACAAAAGGCGCAAGTGCTTAGAGACATGGGCCTTCAACCGGTAGAGACGTTTCCGCTTCGTTTGAACGGATACCCTCGTCAGCTGTTGCAGTACGCATCCTTCATCTTGTGCAGCCCAGAGAAGCCGAGCGAGCTTCAGGGCCTGGCTCGCACGGCGTTCACCGGGAGCTCAAACATTGGGCAGTCCATCTTTGACTCTATGCGTGGCTTGGCCAACGGTTCGGCTCGGGGTAACCAGGGGGTAATTTTAGGCGGTATTGCGGGTGAGATTGCGGTTCGGGAGATGCTCGCGGACATGTGCACCGAGGCGCTCAGCGCCTATCCGAATACGCTCGAGAAGGATAAGGGCTTGGCGCAGGGTCGCATGCCAGACTTTCCGGGCGCTGACGCGTGGACGGGTGTTGCACCAGCCGCCATCAGAGCAACGCAACGCTCCGTCTCTGCCGCGCGCGTGCGCGTGTCTGAACGCCGCATCTTGGCCAAGACGGACAGCGAGGTGCGCTTGCAACTCAGAAAGTTGAAGCAAAAGGAAATGCTCACGAATTGAACGACTCGAGCGCGCGTCGTCTTTATCGACACAGCAGCTAATCGCGCCACGCAAAATTAGTAGTTTAATGCGAAAAGTTCACGTCAAAATGATATTTAGTCTCAAAGTTCTCATTACACCCCCCAAGTACGCGACTTCGGAAATCTAGAATTCCCTAATCGTGTCGTTTGCGTCCCTCCGACGACAAACTATTTACTAAAACGCATCCGTGAACGACCAATGAATTTCCTAAAGCGGGAATTCGAAGGAGCATTCCTTACCGGTGAGCTTCTTGTACACACCCGCGAAGGTGTCGAGCTTGTACTCGGTAGTGTTGCGGTCCTTCGGGTCCAAGTAGATCTTGAGGAGGCGGGAGCCGTCCAAGCGGTAGCGTTGGCGCTTGCCAACGATCTCCGTCGGGTAAACCAAATCCTCCAACAAAGCGTTGTGCACCGCGGTGAGGGTGCGGCTTCTAGGGCGCGAGCGCGCCATGTTGTTGGACGGAACCGGCGCAATGCGTCTGTTCGCCACGATCACCACATCCTTGCCGCTGAACTTCTTCTCGAGTTCGCGCACCAAACGTTGTTGAATCTTGTGGTAGGACTTCAACGCGCGGTACGGCACGTGAAGGACAATCGCGGTACGACCACCGGCAACGGTGACTTCGGAGGCACCGACAATGTAGAGGTCCTTAAGTTCAGCCTTGAGCTCAGCGTTGGTGGCTTCGAGGTCAACGAGCGCCTGTTGATTAATCGAGCAAAACGAGTGCGCGCGCGGTCAGTCTCAGGTCTTGCTTGGTTCAGGGCGAGCTGCGGCTCGTCATCGTCTCATCTCACGTCGGCGTACGCGCGCGTCCGCGATGCCGATCGCGATCCACCGCGCACGCAGCAGCGGAAGAAAGCTCCCCGCACGCATTTATATCTTCAGACGCATCGTCGTCGATTCGCCGGCGCGCGTTCGTCGTCCCCGAACACGACACCGACAAACCCTAAAACTACGGCAGCGCCACGACCGCGACATCACGCGCTCGAATCTCAACGTACCTGGCCAACGGACTCCTCGAACGCGGTGAGCGCCGCGCCGTTCGGCTTAACAATCTATCATACGATAAAGCAATTCGTTCGTCAGTCTTCTGCGCGCGTCGCGCGCCGCAAGACGGCGCGGATGTCGATCGCAGACCAAAGCCCCAGACACGCGAGGGGCGCGATCGGCTCTCGCGGTCGAGAGATTTCGTCGTCACCGAAGTCGACGCGACGCGATTATGCGCGCCGCGATCGCGTCGGTAGACAGTCGTACGAGTTCGTCGTCGCGTTCGGTGCGCACCTTCAAGGTCGCGGACATCTTGGATAGGCACGCGGCGTGTAAAGGCGGATGTCCACCGCGCGGGGCGGGAGGAAAGGCGGGGGAGAAAAGTAAAATTTCACACTGGTGGCGTAAAATTTTGTCCTCTGCGACGAGCTCCGGGAGGGCGTCGGTCGCGGTGGTCGGTCACGGAGGAAATCGCGCGTCGATTGATGTGCGTATTATTGATAATGACGATTCAAAACGAATGAGACTTGAGGGGTACCACTACGTCGGCATCGGACGGAACTTGAGCGGCTTGGGCTCTTCTCCGCCCATGCGCTCGAGCCTATGCGCTTCGTACTCATCGTACGATCCCTCAAAGAAGACGACGTTAGAGTCGCCCTCGTAGGCGAGAATGTGCGTCGCAATCTTGTTCAAAAACCAGCGGTCGTGCGAGATGCAGATGGTGGTGCCGTTCCAGGTTTCGATGGCGTCCTCAAGGCAACGCAGCGTGGCGACATCGAGGTCGTTCGTCGGCTCGTCGAGCAAGAGGCAGTTGCCACCAGAGGTGAGGGTACGCGCGAGCTGAAGTCTGTTACGCTCACCACCAGAGAGCATACCAACTTTCTTTTGCTGATCGGCGCTCTTAAAGTTGTACCAGGAGCAATAAGCGCGAGCGTTGACTTGTCGAGTGCCGAGATTGATCTCTTCGGCGCCACCGCTGAGGGTGTCAAACACTGTCTTCTCCGGGTCGAGGCTATCGCGGCTTTGGTCGACGTACATGAGTTTGACAGTTTCACCGACAGTCAAGTTACCGCCGTCCGGGGTTTCTTGGCCGGTGACCATCTTGAAAAGGGTCGTCTTACCAGCGCCGTTACCGCCGACAATGCCGACGACGGATCCTGGCGGGATGTTGCAGCTCAAGTTGTCGATGAGCAAACCACGTCCAGGATAACCCTTTTGCAAGTTTTCAGCGGTGATGACGACGTCACCGAGTCGAGGAGCAGCCGGAATGGTGATGGAATCCAAGTCTTGTCTCGCTTGGAATTTCGCCGCGGCTTCGCAGAGCTCTTCGTACGCACGCAATCGAGCCTTGCCCTTCTTAACCTGGCCCTTGGCGTTGGATCGCACCCACTCGAGTTCTTGTTCGATTTGACGATCGAGGCTAGACTTCTTCTTGTTTTCGGCTTCGAGACGCTTGCTCTTGCTCTCCAACCAAGAAGAGTAGTTGCCCTCAAAGGGAATGCCTTCGCCTCTGTCCAATTCCAGAATCCAGCCGGCAACATTGTCGAGGAAGTAACGGTCGTGCGTGATGGCGACGACCGTGCCCTTGAAAGTGGCCAAAAACTGTTCGAGCCAAGCCACGGACTGGGCGTCCAAGTGGTTGGTCGGCTCATCCAGCAAGAGAATATCCGGCTGCGAGAGCAACAAGCGGCAAATGGCGACGCGGCGGCGTTCACCACCAGACAGGTTCTTCACCAACGCATCCCCAGGCGGGCATCGAAGCGCATCCATAGCGCGTGCGACAGTTCTCTCTAATTCCCAAGCGTTGGACGCGTCCAGTTTGTTTTGCAAGTGATCCATGCGCTTCATCAAAGCGTCGACGTCGGCGTCCGGATTCGTCATGTCCATGGCAATTTGGTTGTATTCATCCAAGTCAGCTTGAACCTCCTTGACACCGACCGCGATGTTCTCCGCGACAGTTTCACCGTCATCGAGCGCCGGTTCTTGCGCCAAGTACCCAACCTTGATGCCAGGTTCGAGATAGACGTCGCCGTCGAACGCCGTGTCTACGCCCGCTAAAATTTTCATCAGCGTCGACTTACCCGCACCGTTCGCCCCCAAAATCCCAATTTTCGCCCCGAGGTACATTCCAAGATTAATATTCTTAATCAACTCTTTCCCATTCGGCGTGACTTTGCGCACTTTACTCATCGACAAGATGATTTTACGCGTCTCCGTCTGGTACGCGCTCCCCTCCTTGACCTCCCCCGGACTCTTATACTTTCCAGACGCCCCACCGCCGCCGCCGCCGCCGCCACCACCACCACCGGTCTTCGCCGCTCCACCACCGGCTTTCCTCGCCGACTTTTTCCCCGCGTACGTCACCGCTCGTCGCGTCGCCGACGCCCCACCGCGATTCCTCCTCGCGCGCGTTCCGTCGTTTCTCGACACGAACGTCGAGTCACGCGCGCGCGTTCCCGTCGCGACGCGCGTCGTCATCCCCGCCGCGAGCATCGTATTCGAGTCACGCGAAGACGATGCGCTTCGATCGCGTCCGTCGACCCGATGCTTCCGAGAGTTTCCGTCGTCTCGCGCCAGTGCCGCTTTAGCGCGCCCTATTAACCGCGAAGGGGGCGTCGGGTTTAGGCGAGACGTCTAAACCACGAGACTCTTTTCAAACACGGGTCATCAAGTCACGGGTCGAGTCACGTATATACCCCTAAAAAGATAACGGGCACACACCGGTGCGGTGGATGATTTGATTCGATGATATCGAGTGATACTATGAGGGAGGAGACTTTTCAAACACGGAAACGACGGAAGACACGGACGGCATAAGATCTCTCTCTCGGACGACGGACGCTCTCGGACGCGACCGACGCGAGACGGTGGGAGACGAACGGTCCGCGCCCGGCGACGCGCGAACGGCGGATCGGGGCGCGAACGGCGGATCGATCGGGTGACGCGGACGACGATGGGTACTCGTGAGCGCGGCGTCGATGGCGGCGGTGACGCCGAGGACGAAACGGCGACGGCGAGCGGGTCGTCCGGCGCTGGTTGGTTGGGAACGCTCAGAGCGAATCGTTGGCGGATGGTCGCGGCTTTGGCGGCGTGCGGGGCGACGTTCGCGCTTGAGAGCGCGGCGTCGAGGACGGTGGAACGCGGGATTTTACCCGTGTATGAACGAAAGGCGTTGAGCTCGTTGGCGTCGTTGCCACCAGAGAGGGAGGAGGGCGGATTGGGACGAGGAGCGACTCCGAGCCGGGAGAGGCCGCCGACGACGGGTTCTTCGGGCGCAGGGAGGTCAATGGCGACGACGACGCCGACGATGACGACGGTCGAAAAGATTGAACCGACGCCGCGGACGCCACCGATCGGGAAACCGAAGAATGCGACGAATGAAGGGGTCATCATCGATCCAAAGTGCGACGAGTGGACGGAGAAGCTGGAAGCGTTGTTGAGCGCGCCGAAAAAGTCGGGGACGGTGTATCCTCCGCCGTACACGTGCTCGAACGAACACAAACAGCCGTGTCTCCAGGACTCGGTGTTTTTCAAGCTCGTTCCGGACGCGTGCTCCACCATGCGAGACTATTCAGATTGGCCCGGGCGGTTCATCTTTGACGTGGACGACGCCAAGGATGGCGACGCGTTGTTGGACGCCGCCGGTCGGGATTCTGGGAAGAAAATCTACATCGTCGGCGCATCTATGGCCGTGCAAATAGTGCAAGGGGTGCAGTGTAGTTTACAGAGGGCGGGAATCGAAAGAGGGGTCGCGCAGAAGATGGTCAAAAGATGGGGATGGGCTCGCTACGCGGCGGACGGGCGCAAGTGCGGTTCAGAGACATCGATGGGCAACGGACCCGGCGCTCTGTACGACATGGAGAAGTATAAGAGTGAGTGTTGGAAAGACACTTCAAAGTTTGACGAGGAAGTGTTGGGATGCGATGCGTCGGGGAACAAATGCGACGCGAAGAATCGAATCGTAGTCTTGATGTACAACATCGAGCACTACGGAGGCGTCGAGTTCGTGGAGCATTTCGTCCAAGAGACGAAGTACATCGCGGCACACTCGGTGAAGATGGGCGCGAAAACCATCATCGCAACCAGTCCACCGAAACACTTTAGTGACATGGGCGCGTACACGCCCGACGTGTACAAGTCCAAGATTGACGCCATTACCCGCATGAATAGCACGTGCAAGTGCACGCCCACGACGCGAGATATTTCCTCTTCAGAAGGATTTGAAAAGTATTTCGCCGGGATCGATGACATCGCGGCGCTACCGGGTATTCTCGGCACGATCGATCTCATGCGTTCGGGTCTCAGGGCGCTTCACGGCGCTCACAAGGGAGGATGGTGTGGGTATTTCCGCTCTCGCGCCGCCGGCGATTCCAGAGGACCGCTCGTGCGCGTTGATTATCGTCCATGTTGCGACTGCGGGCACTTTTGCTTCGATCCCGCGCTCTGGGACAAATTCTTTATAGCTCCACTCGTGGACATTCTCTCCGCGAGCACAGATTCTCCGCCTTAGTTGCCCGTTTGTACAGTAACATCGCAGTTGAGCGCCTCTTCCTGTTTCGCGAAACGACAGTTACGTTCACCCAACTTCACAACCGCGCGCTCGACATGGCGGCGGCGGACGAACGTGGCGTCCGGCGACGCGCGACGCGCGCGACGTCACATCCTTCTCGTTCACGGTCGAGATCGCGATCGCGTTCGCGAAAACCCGCGACGACGCGGGCGAAAAATGCGGCAGCTGTGACGAAAACGACGTGGTTTGGAATCATCCTACTCAAAGTCTTCGCGCGCGATCGAGCGTGGCGGCACGAACGCGCGCGGTCGTTCTGGCGAGCAGTACTTGTTGTGCTCGTTGCGTGCGCGGCGACGTACCTGCGCGATGTGTACGTGCCGGCGTCGGTTCGAACGCGGGTGGTGCACTCACTTCCGGATTGGGTGAACGAGACGGTTTTGGCGAGAGTGCCCGCGTTGGCGCTGGACGATTGGAGAGCGGTCCCCGAGCCCGGGGTCGGGGCCAAGGCGCGGGAAGAAGGATTGCGTCCGAAACATCCCGTGGTGATCGTCCCGGGATTTGTGTCGACAGGATTGGAGCTGTGGGCGGGGAGAGAGTGTGGAAGAGCATTTTTTAGACGTCGAATGTGGGGAACGCCGGCGATGGCGAGAGCCTTCTTTAGCAACCAAAAGTGCTGGATGGAACACATGAGATTGGACGCGAATACCGGGCTGGATCCGGAGGATATCAGGCTCAGGGCGGTTCGGGGATTGGAAGGAGTAGACTGGTTTGTGCCCGGATATTTCGTTTGGGCAAAAATTATCCACGCGTTGGGAGAATTTGGATACGATGCGAACACAATACACAGCGCAGCGTACGATTGGAGATTGAGTCCAGCGCAGTTGGAAAAGCGCGATGGATATTTCACTCGACTCAAGGCGGTGATTGAAACCTTACACGCTGTGAATGGCGAGCGCGTGGCGGTTTTAGCGCATTCGTACGGCGACACCATCTCAAGATATTTCTTCGAGTGGGTGGAGCTTCCCGTGTCGAGAGGTGGTGGTGGAGGCGGTAGAAAATGGGTTCACACGCACGTGGATAGTTACGTTGACGTCGCAGGCCCGATGCTGGGCATTCCGAAGACGATTCCGAGCCTGCTGAGCGGAGAAATGCGAGACACGGCGATTCTCGGAGAACTTGAGGGCATGTTGGGCGGCATCTTAGAGACGGCTGTGGGTCGACTCATCGGTAGTCAGATGAAAGAGGTGTGCGAAACGTTTAGAACATGGGGCGCGTTGTGGGCAATGCTTCCCAAGGGTGGAAACGCCGTCTGGGGCGACGAAGTCGACGGCGCGCCAGAGGACGAAATATCTCAAGACGACGACGTCCCCATCAACTTCTTGTTGCAAATGCGCCAGGCCGGGGAGGCGAGAGACAAGGGCGTCAATCACACCGTGGAGTCCGCGTTGGACCTCCTCTTCGAGCACGTCGCGGAGACGGTGCCTCACAATGTCGCAGAGTTTAGCCGCTACGTGAGCCCGGATACGCGCCGACGATTGCGTGAAAAATATCCGGACCTTTCCGAGCCGCCGGCGCCGGATTTCGGCAACGCACTCGAAAGTCCGCTTCCGCACGCCCCAGACATGAAGATTTACTGCATGTACGGCGTCGGCAAGCCCGCCGAGCGCGCGTACGTCTACGAGCACGACCCCGACGACTCTCTGCGTCCGTACACCTTGGACGTCTCTTCATCGAGCGACGCCGACGCCCTCCACCACGGCGTCCGCCAAGTCGACGGCGACGGCTCCATCCCCCTCGCGAGTCTCGGTTACGCCTGTCGCAACTGGCGCGCCGATAAATCGCTCAATCCCGCCAACGCATCCGTCGTCATCCGAGAGTACCCTCACGTCGCCCTTCCCCTCTCCGTCGCCGGTTTACAAGGAAAATCCGAGGGCGACCACGTGAACATCATGGGTAACGAGCGCATGATCGCCGACATCATCGCCGTCGTCGCCGGCGCGCACGGCTCCGTGCGCGACAGCGTTTCGAGCGCCCTCGACGCCCTCGCCCGCGCCATCGATCGCCGGCGCGCGTCCGCTCGACGTCGGCGTCCGTCCGCGCCTCCTCGCTGACCGAACGAACCGTCATTCTCCATTGCGCGTGCGCACGTGCGCGCACCGCCAGATGTACGACAGTTTTAGGCATTACAACAACTAGTTGACTCGACGACGACGTGTGTACATTTATTTTAATCTTCGTGGAAAAGCTTTCGCTCGACGACGTCGTCCGGTTTAGGAGACGCCGCGCGCGAGCGCTGAAAAACCACGCGATGATGCGTCATAGGCATCATCGGTATTTATTCACTTGTACATCAAAGCAAGAGCGGAACCGCGGCGGCGGCAGCCAAGGCGACGGCGATCGGCGCGGTAGCGCCGGCGCTATCCGCGGTGGTCGGAGAAGTGGCGGCGGCGGAGCACGTCGCAGTTCCAGTGACGGAGACGGTGCCTTCTCTCGTGGTGCCAGTGGCGCACGCAACGCAGGCGTTATTGCTCGGGTAGAAGTTGGCCGCGCACTCACAGTCGGCGAGCGCGGTGGAACCCGCGGCGGAATCGGAGTTTTCCGGGCACTCTGCGATGCCATTATCATCCGAACTTGCTGATCCCTTCAGCACGGCTCCACCAGGAGCATAATTTCCGCCAGTGACAGTACCTACAACTACCGACCCGTCGATGTCGGACTTAGTCGTGATGCCAACACCAGGTTTGGTCACGCACGCAGCCGAAGTTGTAGATCCCTCAGGAGAAGTGACTAGATCGGGCGTAACGGAAGCGTCCGAGAAAGTCAAGACGCACGCGCCCAGATATGTAAGAAAATTTCCATTGGTAGCAAATAAAACGCTCGCCCCGTTTTTGTCCAAAGCGGTAAGTTCAGCGGCAGTGCGACCAACCTCTTCGACGTTGATTCCTCCGACTATGCCTCCTCCGAGTGCGAACCAGCCCGCGGGGGCTCGAACAAGTTCAAGATTGGCACAGTCTTCGTTCACCGCAGCGGTTTTGACATAGAAGCCATCCGCAGTTATGCAGTTTCGGCAGTCGGCTTCAGAAAATCCACCTCCCGATTCAACCAGTCCTTGGATTAACGCACTCCCGCAGCCTTCACTAAGGGCAGCAACTGCGCCCCGAGCCATCACAGCGGCGGACACCACCGCTAAAAGCACAGCGCGAGCGCCAGTGCGCTTCGTCGTCTTGACCATGTTGAGATTAAAACGTACCACCCGAAGAACCCGAACGCGCACGTTCAGACCTTTGTTCTCGCCGCAACGTCCCGTGCCCGCGTCGCAAACTAACGACCCGATCGCGTCTTTCGCGTCGACCCGATATTTCGCGCGAGGAAATCGAACAATTTCGAGTCACGACTCGTCAGAAATACACAATCGAAGGATCGCGATATTCCGCACGACCCGGTCGGTCGGACGTTCCGGTACCGCGCGACCGACGAGTCCCGACTCCTCGATATGGGGGGAGACTCGGCCGCGGCCCACCTGGTCGTCGTCGTCGTCATTCATCATTCATCATCAAGTTCGTCGCGCGCTCTCGCGCGCGTCAATGGGGTTCAAAAATAATAATGGTTCCGGCGTCGACGCGCTCGGTTCCACGACGCGGAAACGTGCGTGTTCGCGTTGAAAAAGTCACGCGTCGTCGATCGCGTTGTACGAGCGCGTCGTGGAACCGAGCGCGTCGACGTGAGACGCGTCGACGAGAAACGCGCGTGGGTACCCCACTGGTATTGTTTGAGCCATGACTCGTCATGGTTGTACATTACAACAACTATGCATGACGCACGCGGATACTGTATATTTTTCGTGAAAAAGCCCAAACGCCGTCGTATGTCTGCTGAAAAACCACGCGATGATGCATCGTCGGCACCTCGTTTATTCATTCATTCACTTTGTTTGTTTAAAGCAAGAGCGGAACCGCGGCGGCGGTGGCCAAG
>Ga0255784_10003643_pt1 | contig 11630 bp, 10 predicted proteins | sample 101ome_14_FD_179982 | JGI IMG/M metagenome (GOLD analysis project Ga0255784, IMG submission 179982) | Coastal salt marsh microbial communities from the Groves Creek Marsh, Skidaway Island, Georgia - 101403AT metaG (version 2) | ecosystem: Environmental > Aquatic > Marine > Intertidal zone >...
TGGCTAACGACCTGCAGATCACTGAACTCTACAATCCATCCGCATTGGAGATTTAGGGAGTTGCGAGCATCCTCCCAATCTATGTGGTATGCCGCGGCTCTGATTTTTGTGCGCTCGTTAAACAGATTGGATTTAAACCCAACTTCGTGATTCCAAAGCGAATCACTCTCAACAGTTGTGGGGATGCCATCGATCCCAAGATCAGCTAGCTCGCCCTCGCAGAAAGCAGGGTTAATCACCTGGGCCACACCGCCAATCCTGAATCCTTTTGAACTCGACATATACATCATAGTGTCGTCGTTCGGGCGGTAAGTCACCGACGCCTTGGGGTTAAAGCCATCCTCGCCAAAGGACTCATCGAGAATGTCGCGGCCAAACTGCGCCCAACCGGCCCAATCCAAAAAGGAGTCTTGATCATAGTCGAAATAGCGACCTCCGACGGTTAACTCAAAGTCCCCGGTGTAAAAAGAAATCTCGCCATATACAGCGTACTGCTCAGTATTGATGTCGAAGATCCCGTGGAATGTGTTATCAATACCCTCTGAATCTTCAATGACACTTGGTGGAACGTATCCGTAGTAAGAACCAATGTCTGTCAGTGTCCAAGCATCCCAGCCAGGTATCGGCAGGTCTGAGACGAAATAGCGTTGATCATCTTCATAGTAAGCGCCGATCACACCGGAAAAGCGATCACCTGACCGAAAGCTTAGGCGAATATCCTGACTGAAACGTGTTAGCTCCGTGTCGTTTATGTTGGGCACTCCTTTGACCGGCACTTCGTTATTGCCGCCAACGCAAGCACCTCGAATATCGCCGCACATACCTCCTGCCGATAAGGTGAAATCCCGAAATCGAGGCGTGTCATCCAAAATATCGAGAATCTCACGTTCTGAATATGACGTGATCGACGTCAATGTAAGAGTGTCGCTTATCTCGAAATCCACGTGCAGCTCGGCAAACCAAGTCTCGTCATCGAAGGTTTCTGGAACGATTTTTGATGTCTGGAGATCATCCGAAACCTGCCACTGTTCCAGTCGCTCCTCCGGCAGCAAGAAACTCCCGCCCGCCTCAATAGCTATTCCCGCTACAGGATCAAACGGCATATAGGCATCTGCGCGCCCATCGCTTTCAGACTGTTGATGAAAGTAAGTGCCTTTTATCCGTAATGCGTCGCTTGGAGTCCAAAGCGCAATAGCCCTGCCGCCAAATGAGCTGTCGCTGTTGATGTTTTCGTCACCATTGAATGGGAACACGTTGTCAATGTACCCACCGTTTGAAACGGTGTAGCCGGTAAATCGAGTGGCAAAGTTTTCAGTAAGCGGAATGTTCACCGCGACACTTGCAGAGCCACTGGGATCACCATCTTCTGTGTAAGAACCTTGAAAGGAACCAGAAACTGCGAAGGCTTCAAATTCAGGATCATTAGGGATAATGCGCATCAATCCAGACATGGTTGATGCTCCGAAAAGTGTCCCCTGCGGACCACGGAGCACCTCGATGCGGGCGATATCAAATACACCGCCATCAGGCTGGTACCCAGAAGCAGTCAGCGGAGTCTCACCAAAATAGACACCGACGGTTGCTGGCACGTTCGCGTTGAATCGATTTAGCCTAGTGGTATTAACACCACGCATCTGCAATTGCGCCTGACCGGAACCTGACATGTTGTAGCCAAGGTTAGGCACCAGCCTCATGTAGTCAGCCAATCCATTAGCACCGATCTCCTCTAGCGTCGCACCGGTTAACGCCTGAACACTGCCGCTAATATCTTGCAGAGTTTCAGCACCCCGCTTTCGAGCAGTCACAACAATTTCATCAAGGACGGTATTGTCAGCAACACTCCCTCCAGCTTGCTGAGCAACAACCCCAGGAGAGACACAAACAGAAGCCAGGGCACCCGTGAAAAGAACTTGGTTCAGTCGGTAGGTCAGAGCTCCAACGGTGTTGGTCTTTAGCATCTTCTAATCACCTCGTTTCGTATCGTTGTTTTAAGGCCATGGCATTCAGTTCTGAACGCCAATATCCACAGCAGTGAAGACGAATCTAGCAACACTGAACTCTATGTCAACTATTTTTTATATATTATTGACTTTTTATGCTATATGTATTTTTATAAATGATAGTTTACTCAGGTCCGCGCCGATGGTTTCGTAGCCCTGCTAATCACAGCTGGCGACGTTTTCTATTTGAAAAGTGCCATACCGGCATCCATCGGTTCTGGTTCTATGACACAGGCTCAATGCGAAGCCGGTTGTCCAGAATTCGATATCAGGGATATGTGACTAAGAGCTCGCACTTCACTCATCAGAGCAAAAGGAGGATTTATGCCTGGCAGCAAACCAGATGCTCAAACCATGATCTGGATGTATCGCATGATGCTTACTAACCGGATCTTCGAGGTGAAGATGCAGGCGGTCTATATGGAAGGGAAGTCTCCAAAGTTTGATCTTGCTAAAGGCATTTTCCCTGGGGAATACCACATCTCTGCAGGCCAAGAGCCTTGCGCAGTAGGCATTGAGCCCCATCTGCTAGAGGACGACTGGGTCGGCTCTACGCATCGTTGCCATCACGTGGCTTTTGCGCACGGATTAGACGGGCGAGCCATTACCGCAGAGCTTTTGGGTAAAAGAACTGGGTTGAGCGGCGGCTTGGGCGGACACATGCATCTTTATGATGCGAAACGTCGTTTTTCTACGACTGGAATAATTGGAGAGGGCCTTCCCACTGCTTGCGGTGCAGCCCTTGCTTTCAAAATGCAGAAAAGCGGGCGCATCGCTGTAGCGTTCACAGGGGACGGGGCAATAAACCAGGGGGCATTCCATGAAACAGTCAATCTCGCATCAGTTTGGCAGCTGCCACTGGTAATCGTCATCGAAAACAACCAATGGGCAGTGTCGGTACCCGCGGCAGAATCGACATCAATGCATGACTCTGAATCAAGGGCGGCTGCGTATGGGGTCGCCGGATTTAAAGCAATGAACAACGACCCAGAAGAAATATATGCGCTCGCCGAGCAAGCAGTATCTCTGGCTCGAAATGAGCTCAAACCCTCAATACTCGAGGTCATGACGTCGAGATTGGAGGGTCATTTTATGGGCGACGCACAAGGATATAGGTCTGAAGAGGAGATCTCCGCTGCGAGAGCTAACGATCCAATAGACATTCACCGATTGAAACTCATTGACAGGTCCATCTTGACTGTTTCCGAAGCGGACCTGATCGAGGAAGAGCTGAACGCCGAGGTAGACCAATGGATAAGCGACGCTCGCGAAGCGGAATATCCGGAAGCTGAGACTGTATTTCAGCATGTATATGCCTAAACAAGCCGTCAGCTTCATAACAACAGGGAAAGGAGAGCAAACATGGGCAACCCAGAATCGCGAAAGCTAAACATGGCGCGGGCAATTTCTGAAGCCATTGCCCAAGAAATGCGGATCGATGAGTCGGTATTTTGTATGGGAGAGGACATACGATATGTAGGCGGTATTTGGGGGCATACCGCCGGGCTCCATGAAGAGTTTGGAGACAGTAGAGTCATTGATACACCTATATCGGAGACCGCCTTTATAGGAGCGGGAGCAGGCGCCGCCATGGCAGGAATGCGGCCCATCGTTGAACTAATGTTCGCGGACTTTTTCGGCGTCTGCATGAACTCCATCTATAGCGCAGCAGCAAAAACACATTTTATGTCGGGAGGTCAGGTATCGGTCCCGATGGTGATCAACACTGCGGTTGGAGGAGGCTACGGCGACGCTGCTCAACATTCACAATGTTTGTACTCCACGTTCGCACACATGCCGGGACTGAAGGTTGTCATGCCGTCTAATGCCTACGACGCGAAAGGACTGATGACGGCCGCAATTCGGGACGACAACCCTGTGGTTTTTATGCTGCATAAGAATCTACTGGGCGTACCCTTTCTTGGCGATGAGAGACGAGCTACGAACTCGGTTCCCAGAGATCAGTACACAATACCTCTGGAGACCGCGAGCATCGTGAGGGAAGGTAATGACATCACGTTCGTCAGCATTGGCGTAGGGGTCTATCACTGCCTCACCGCCGCAGATCAACTGGCAGCCGAGGGCGTCAATGCAGAGGTGATTGACGCTATTTCAATTGCGCCTCTTGATAGAGAACGCATAGCCAAGTCTGTTAAGAAAACTGGTCATCTTGTAGTTGTCGAAGATGACTATCGAAGCTACGGATTCGCCTCGGAGGTGGTCGCCTCAGTCACGGAGTCATGTCACTCAGATTTGAAACGCGCGCCGTTACGGATCACATACCCCGACGTATCGGTACCATTCTCTCCTCCGCTCGAAGATTACTGCCTGCCAAATCCTGAGAAGGTAAAAGCGGCTGCGTCCGCACTTCTTCTTTAAATCAAATTGTTGGAACGAATAGTGAAAGATCAACTTATTACTTGGCAGAACGAAGACGAAGCGGTAATCACACAATGGTTTTTTAGCAGCGGCGACACAGTACAAGAAGGTGATGTCGTCTGTGAGGTCACCCTGGAAAAAACCGTTGTAGATATAGTCGCGACGGTCTCTGGCGAGCTGAAAATATTAGCTGAGGAAGATACGGAGATAGGAACCGACGATCCGATCTGCGCAATCTCCCCAAACTGAGAGTTAGCCCGTGTCGCAGACGGATAGTTTCAAACTCCGGGGCATCCGCAGTGTAATTGCAAAGAATATGAGAGCCAGTCTGGCTAATTCAGCCCAACTCACTCTTTTTTCAGAGTTCGATGCCACAGATCTTTTATCCACAAAGAACAAGATGAAAGCTGCGGGGGCCGGCATTGGCATAGAGGACATTGTCGGGGTCGCAGTCTGTAGAGCCCTAGATAAACATTCAGCACTGCGGTCTCGGCTAGAGGACCGCCAAGTGCAACTCTCAGACCAGACTGATCTGTGCTTTGCCATAGCAACTGATGCAGGTCTCATGGCACCCACAGTGTTCAATGCGGGAACGATGGAACTGGCAGAGCTTAGTGCGACAAGAAAGGACCTGACGCTCCGAGCAAAAAGCAACAACCTGACAAAAGAGGAGCTAGTTGGCGGGAACTTTACGATAAGCAACCTAGGTTTGACTCCAGTCACTCACTTTACCCCCATTATTAAACAGCCACAGGTGGCTATCCTGGGCATCGGCACAATAACGGAGAGAGTGGTGCTTGCCTCCCGAGGACCTACATCACACCCGGCAATGCATCTCTCGCTAACCATTGATCATCAGCTGATTGACGGTTTGCCTGGAGGGCTCTTCCTAGGTGACCTCCAGGATCTGCTAGAAAACTGCGAGCCGTGGGTGTTAAAGGACCATTCCGCCAGCGGTCAGGATTCATAAGTTGAAGGAAAGCGGCATGGCAAAAATCACTTTCGTTTCCAGCGATGGAGAACATACCCAGATCGAAACCGAAAGCGGCACTACGCTCATGCTCGCAGCAACCAAGCGAGGCGTGAAAGGTATTATCGCTGAGTGTGGAGGGGGCTGTAGTTGCGCCACCTGCCACGTTTACATTTCGGAAGCATGGCTGGAGAAAGTCGGCAAGCCGGACCCTATGGAAGAAGTCATACTGGATCAGGCACCGAACCGCGACTCAAATAGCCGCCTCAGCTGCCAAATAGATGTTACAGAGGAACTCGACGGTCTGGTGGTAATGGTTCCCGAGTCTCAGTACTAGTAGTAACTTGCCGAGGAGAGGACGACGGTAGTGCTCATGAGTAGTGCTCGCGTCTCAGACAGAACTACTAGCTTACTTTTGCCCACTCCTTGTCACGTAGCTCTATACGCCTAATTTTCCCACTTACCGTCTTTGGCAAGTGGTCTACAAATTCAATGGATCTGGGATACTTGTAAGGCGCGGTAGTTTTCTTGACGAAATCTTGTATCTCAGCAGTCAAATCCGAAGACGGCGAATACCCCTGAGCCAATACGATAAAGGCTTTTACGATCTCGCCCCGCGTCTTGTCTGGTGAAGAAACTACTGCAGACTCGACAATGGCTTCGTGTTCAAGCAGTGCACTTTCAACCTCGAAAGGCCCAATGCGATAACCCGAGGACAAAATTACATCGTCGGCCCTGCCGACAAACCAAAAGTACCCATCCTCATCTCTATAGGCCCTATCCCCAGTGATGTAGAAATCCCCCCTGAAGCAAGCGGCAGTTCTCTCCTCATCATCTCTATAGCAGCTGAACATGCCAAGTGGTGCATGTACGCCCAGCCGGACCGCGATGTCGCCCTCTTCATTGACATCACATGGGCTTCCATTCTCGTCAATAACCTCAAGATCGACGCCAGGTGCCGGCTTACCCATCGAACCATATCTTGGCTCGAACGACGGCTGGCTGGCACACAATAAGCATGTTTCCGTCTGACCGTAACCATCTCGAATAGTGATCCCTGAATGGGATTTCCACGTTTCAATAATTTCAGGGTTAAGTGGTTCGCCTGCGCCAACACAATGCCGCAGGGCCTTGAACGAAAACTGACTCAGATTTTCCTGCACAAGTAATCTGTAGAGTGTAGGGGCTCCGCACATAGTGGTAATTGCGTACTCAGACAACAGCCTAAGGATGTCACTAGGTTTGAAGGCGGCGGTCTGGTAAACAAATACTGTGGCGCCCATGTTCCATGGCCCGAACAGACTGCTCCAAGCAGATTTGGCCCACCCTGTGTCACTAATATTCCAGTGCAAATCACTGGGGGTCAAGTCCAACCAGTACTTCCCCGTATTTATGTGGGAATGAGCATAGTCATGCGAATGTATGCACATTTTGGGAAAGCCAGTGGTTCCCGATGTGAAAAAACAGAGGGCCGGATCCTTAGCAGCGGTCTCCTCTTCATTAAATTCTGGGTGCTGGCCGGAAACCAGATAGTCGTAGCCAGTCCAATCAGGGCGAGGGGCACCCACCAAGATGCCGCTCATAGCCTCGGGGAGTTCATGGCGAACGGCATCGAGCTTAGTGGCCACTTCGGCATTGCAAACAACGCACTTCGCGTCAGCCGCGTCAGCTCGGTAGAGAATATCTTTTGCAGATAGTTGCGTCGTGCCGGGCGAAACAATCACACCCATTCTGATACAGGCGATCATGCATACCCACCACTCGACCTCTCTTGAGAGTATGAGTAACAAAGTATCTCCGCGTCTTAACCCCATCGAGTGAAGCCCTGCCGCGAGCTTCTTGGACTCTATGCTTATTTCACTGAAGGTTCTCTCGCAGTATTCGCCTGACTCTGTGACATATGCCAAAGCCCTCTTCTGAGGTGAAAGAGCCCAGCGGTCAACGACTGCCGTGGCGAAGTTGTATGAAGTAGGCCTGTCCCACTGAAAGTCTTCGCGAATCTGCTCGTAGTCACTAGAGGGATGCTCTGTGTTCATGATGGAATCACTCCGTCAACCGGGTACTATCTTGATCAGAGATGGTCGATAGTTTGATGAACGCTTGGTGCACCAGGAGCAGGGTGATCGCCGCCAGATATAGCAGTGGGGAAAGCAACATAACCACCCTGATGGATGCAAATGAGGATACAACTGCACTTGATAGTGCAGGCGCAATAGTTGCAGCGATTCCGCTGCAAATGATCACAAACGAAACATGCTTATGAGATGGCCTGTGAACATAATTCAGGCCATAGGCGATGAAGACATTGTATAGAGCAGCTATCGCGAGGCCATAAAGTGCTGCAGCACCCAATGCGGCGTAATAGCCTAGGGAGAAGGATAGCAATACGCTACTGAACAGCCCCGCAGTTAGAACAAAAACAATGAAGTAGACTAACCGCATTCGGGCGACGATTAAGACGCCAAAAACAGTTCCTACCAAAGCTGACCCAAAGATCGTTGAAACCAGCTCTGCAGCTTCCTGTAAGGTATACGAGAGATGTTCCTGATAATACTGGGGTAGCCAGAGAACTATTGAGTACTTTGCGACAATTACGAGAAATAGCGCTGTGCCAGCAACAAGTACTCCGTGGCTCCAAACGGGACTGAAATTTGGACTCTCACCCTCAGGACTTTCCTCCTTCTCGTAATCGTCCTTCAGACCAAATGAAAGAAAGAGTATCCAGACCGTAAGACTTGCCACAATTAACAGAGATAGCTCCCATGTCTTTGACTGCATCAACACGTAGGCAGAGAGTGCAGGAAAAATCAGACCTCCGAAGTTGTAAGCAGCATCGAGTCCGATAAAGCTCATCTCTCTAGCTTTGCCCTCCTTACCTTTTGCGACAAGCATCCCCGCAAGACATGTACTTACGCCAAGGCAGAATCCAGTGATAGCAAACAGCACCGACGTAAGTATCAGACTCTGGGAATAAATCATTGTTGCAGTGGTGGCCAGCACTACTAGTGCATACAGACGAATGGCTAGCCTGACTGACAAAAAGTCGAGCAAGAAAAACGCGAGGACAGTTCCCAGAAAAAAGCCCGTCGTCAGCGTGGAAAATTGCGAGGCTGCGACTGTAGCGTCTACACCATAATCGGCGGCTAGATAGGGTGTCAAAATACCTATCTGCGCAACAAAGCCCGCGACCACAATGTAAATCAGGCCGCTAACGGCCAAGTCAACGCTTATCGACAGTTTCATTATTAGACGCCGAATCTTGCGTCGCGAGAGTCATTGCATATCAGCTTCAATTGACAGAGCAAACCAAAAGGAAGCCGACCGGAAAGCTCTAGGCAGTTGAAATCCATGCCTACACCCTCTAATTGATAAACTCTCTCGACGGATGCGCGCGCGGATAATCACGGACAAATGTAAGGAATCGAGCGACAGCAGCATCAGCATTTGTTAATAGACCCGGTTTGTAATGCTGTTGCTGCAGGATCACGTCATCCTCGTCGAGCATTGTGTCCCACATATCAATCAGCTCTTCGACAAACTCCCTGGTCTCACGCTCCTGAGCATCAGAACCGTCTCCCAGGTGTGCCCCGGCAACATAGAAATGTGAACTGGTGCCAGGCGCAGGGATCCCTAAAGCAGATAAGAGCATGTGCCACCGGCCGTTCATCGTTCCTTGATTGTGCCAAAGCGTAGTGCCCGTGATCTGAGCTTTGTATACAAGTCTGGTTACCTTTCCATCCGGCATAACTCTAGTAACGGGTGCATCAAAATTGACCCAGTAGTCGCTCCACTCATAAGCTGACTTAGGGTCTGGAATATCTTCGTTGTTTACTTCCATATTGTGCACGCAGGCAAAGTGGGCCCAGTCCGGAGTATTTCCACGAATCGACCAGGGGTCGACCGGCCATGGACAGCGAGGATCCTCAAAAGTCGCGATGAGCACTTCGTCTTCAGAGTAACCGCCAAAAATGTCAGGGAAATCGTAAAGTGGCTCCTGCCCGTTGAAGGCAAAGACAATCCCGCAAATTTCGGTCGTGGGAAATGCAAATAACTGTGCACGCTCCGGCGCCGGATCACCTACACCAGTCTTGATACACCGGCCGCTGTCGTCATACACCCAATGATGAAACGGGCAACGAAGGTCGTTACCAATGACGTCTCCACCTGCAGCAAGGTTTGCGCCCATGTGCACGCAGTAAGCGCTAAATACCCTCGCAACATCATCTTCACCGCGATAAATGACAACTTTGCCATCGAGAAAATCTCGGCAAATCACCTTTCCTTTTTCAACATCTTTCGAAAGGCAGATCGGGAACCACGATTTGGTAAATAGCCCGTCGGAACCTTCGGCCGGAACAACAATCTTGCTTAGAGGGCGCGTTAAGACCTCTCCTGAAGTTACTACATTAGAACTGGCTTCACCCATGCCTCTCTCCGTTCATAAGCGGCACCTCAGCGCGGACCAACTGTCCGCGCTCTCAAAAAAACAGCTCTCAGGAAATAGTCCTGACCGCTGTCGCGCACGCTCAATAGTTATAGTCGAAGGGCATGATTAAATCAATAAAGTATCGGATATTTTTTATTTTTTATTATTTATTTGGGTTAAATTTCTGATAGTTCGGTATATTTCATTATCGACGGTCACCGTACCTCTGAGATCAGCCAGGCGCCTCTTAGATTCACCAGGTAAATATGTATCTCCCTGCTGGGCGTACTCGGTGAAGAACGCGGCACAATGCTCATCCCAGCCTGGCCCCGCCAAAATTTCTGGTGAAAACGCGACTATAAACTCACCTCCCCTAGCCGGCCCCCCGTCACCGTTGTCACCAAGCTCGGCCTCATAACTAAAGTTGTCTCCAGCAAGACCGGCTGCCATCAGTTCCACCATTAAGCTTATTAATGAGCCTTTGTAGCCACCAAATGGGAGCAGTATGCCGTCCAAAACCTCATTCGGATCTGTCGTACTTGACCCACTTGGACTGAGCCCCACATCACTGGGGATCTGGCGCCCCTCACGTGCCGCGATTTGCACATCACCGTGCGCCATGGTGGATGTGGCCATATCAAAAACCAAGGGCTGTTCTACTTTCCTAGGGAAAGCAAACGAGATTGGGTTAGTACCAAAGAATGCTTTTTTAGAACCAAAAGGGGCGACCAAAGGAGTGGAGCAAACAACGGCAAGCGCAGCATAACCCCGGCTCGCCAAGCTAAAGGTTTCGTGCCACAGCGCAGCAAAGTGGTAGCTGTTACGGACAATCAGCGCGGCAACGCCTGTGCTACTGACCACCTTTGTGAGGGCTTCTACTCCCTCCTCTAGAGCAAGCGGAGCGAAGCCATTATTTGCATCCACGGAAACAATTGCCGGAGTAGGATGCGTCACCTCGGGACTCGCATGGCCATCAACCTTCCTTGACCGAAGCGACTTGATATACCCGGGGACGCGAAACAGCCCGTGAGATCTTGATCCGGTCCACTCAGCCGACGCCACTGTCGTTGCTACTGCTGCACTGTTTCTATCATCACAGCCATTCGACAACAGAGCATTTTTGGTCAGAGACCACATATCGTGGTAAGTGGTATCCATGATCTTCTTCCAATTTCGGCAGCGGCCGCCGATAGCCGACGACACCCAGAGCGAGGATAAAATGATATCTAATATATTTTAGTTTATAAATTATATTTTTATCCGCGGACACAAATCTCGCAGCACACTCAGTCACTGAGAAATTCCCCATTGAGGCCGGCAGGTACACAGCGCCAATTGCTCGGCACCTTTACCAAAGCACTGATAGTCGAGGGAACATAGAGTCTATGTGATATAGTATCGGAATTATCGTGGCGACCGGCATATATCCCTCTCGGGAGATTCAAACCACGGTGTATCAGTGAGGTAATCCAATTTTGAGCGGCGCAAAACGACATCCACCTGCGCGTGAGGGCACTCGCCCACAGCAGCAGCGAAGCAAAGACACTGTCCAAAAAATCCTTCGAACCGCTGACAAGCTTCTTACAAAAGAAGGCGTAGCTCAAGTGAGCTTAGGCAAGATCGCTCGTGTCATGGAGCTACCGACAGCAACTATGTATCGGTACTTTCCCAGCAAGGAGGCACTTGTCACTTTACTTATGAAGCAAACCCTAGACTTGATGATCGATGATGCCAGCAAGCGCTACGAGTCCGCCGTCTCTCTAGAGGAATACAACACCGTAAGTAGAGAAGTACTCTGGAATACCTATGAGCAGATTCATAAGCACCCGTACTTGAATGAAGCGTACGCGGCTCT
>Ga0255784_10003651_pt1 | contig 11615 bp, 8 predicted proteins | sample 101ome_14_FD_179982 | JGI IMG/M metagenome (GOLD analysis project Ga0255784, IMG submission 179982) | Coastal salt marsh microbial communities from the Groves Creek Marsh, Skidaway Island, Georgia - 101403AT metaG (version 2) | ecosystem: Environmental > Aquatic > Marine > Intertidal zone > Salt...
TACAAGTAATCGATATTTTTATTCTTCTGAGTTTTCTCCCTCGCCGTCCAAGATGACTTTGACGACGACGATTTCATGGTGTTGCTGTGTGTGTTGGTGGCATTCTTATCGTCGGAGGAGGCAGAAGTACAGCAAGCACCCCGACCACCTCTCGTGCTCTTGTTGTTGTTATTTCTGAATGGATAATCTGCTCGACGACGACGACGATTTCTGTTCAGAGTATACGATGCAAACGCGTCTGTCGAAGCTACGAGCGATGACAACGACAACGTCGACGAGGATGGAGAGCACGACCCCGACGGTGTAACTGTGCTCATCGCGCGTATTCTTCTTCCTCTTCTTCTCTTTGTGTAAGTGTGCGTGTACGAAGTGTGGGAGATATTTTTTTTGCTGTTTGCGTCTTTTCACTTTGTTCGCACGTTCTCTTCGTGACTCACTTTTTTCCCACGCTCGTACGTAAAAAAGAAAAAGAAAGTGACAGCGAAGGAAAGAATTGGGAACGAGAATAGCAGTTTACCACGCGCACGTGCGGGACGTTCTTTGTCTTCTTTCCTTCCTTCCTTTTTCCTCGCGCACTTATTTATGTAACAACGACAATAGCAATAGTAAATTAGGGGTGTGTGTCGTGCGTGTGAGTGTTCGACGAAAGCACGAAGAACAAAAATGAAGAAGAGGACAAAAAACATCGCGCTGTTTGGCTTGAGTGCAAATCCCGTTACAGATAGAGGAGGGCACGGAGAAATGGTCAAAGCGTTGTTAGCGATGGAAATGACATACGATGAAGTCTGGGTAGTGCCGGTGTATAGGCACGCGTTTGAATCCAAAAATAACGCGATGCTGCTGCAGCCCGGCTCAACCTCTGACAAATCCTCCTCGGAGAAAGAGAGAACGAAAATGCCAAATTTTCAGCAGCGATGCGAAATGTGCGAGAAACAGTTCTCTGCATCTGCAGAAGAAGGAATGCATATTGCGCGGGTCAAAGTGAAAAGAATCGAGTTGGAAGCGACGGAATGGAAGAGGAAAGTAACCGGAGACGCCGACGCGACCATAGTAGGGACGTTCGAGTTGCTGGAATATTTAAGAAACGTTTACGACAAAGAGAAGGAAATAGACGATGAAAAGAGGGATGTTGAGTACACGTTCGTGATGGGCAGAGATGCATACGATGATTTGATTGCCGGTAAATGGATACGCGGTGACGAGATTCTGAAAACAACGAATATCGTCGTCGTTCCTAGAATCACGTCGAAAACACCTACGATGGGAACAACGGCGACGTCTGCGATGATAAAAGAAGCAAAGTCCGTTGTTTTTCTTGAAAATATACCAGGTCTGAGAGACGTTTCGAGCACTGCTATTCGAGAGGCCATAAAGAATGGAGCGAAACCATCAACTATCGGAGAATTGAATCCTTTCGTCGCCGAATACATAGAAGAGAATAGATTGTACGAATAGTAAAAAAATTAGTCTGCGTGCTTTATTAGAGTTTGTGTCAAACCGTGTCTTTTTCCAGTTTTTACGCGTAAAGCGGAAAATGGAACTTGTAAGATTATTCTTCATTACATAATGTACCATGGTATTTTTACAACATATACGAAACAAATCAATGCTTCTTTTCGTGCTTCAGCTCTTTCGAGTACATTTGCACCAGATCTAATATATCCACGCCTTTATTTGTCCCACCTGCACACGGAGGCGCGTTTTCTCTCGTGACGCCTAATTTTCTAAAAGCTTCGTACGTCGCCGGATGCTTTGTAGGACCAAGCATTCTGACTTTCTTCTTTGTTGCGGGTTTAATGACCAAAGAAGCGCCTTTATATACCATTCTGAAAATCACCGGCGTATTGATCATGATAATCCTATATAACGTGTCGGAATACTGCTCGATGCACATCTTTAATATCTTGTGTAAAGCGTCGCGAACGTCGTGAGTAAACGAGGACCATTTAATATCTGCTAAATCCATCACCCATATGTGTTTATACACCACTTTATCCAGCACTTTGCTCTGTCTTTTCTTCAACTCCGCGATGGCTTCGTGACATACCATTCGAACGTGCAATGCCTCTTCCACGGTCATTATGGTTTTCAGGTAGTCGACGTCGACTTCGGCAATCTTTTCCACGAAAATTAAATGCCCGTAAGCGTCGTTTCCATGAATATGCAAAGGCCAGAGATCAAAGTACTCCTTCTGATTCGGGATTTTCTCGTAGTCGCGCAACGCTGAATCTGCCCCTAAACGCCCTCGCCACTCTCGGATGCACTCAAGTTGATTTCTCATGTATTCTATTTGTTCTTCTATCGTTTTCGTCGGATTATTTTCGATGGCAACGCGGGAATGCCGAACTAACACCTGCGGATCAAAATCTTCTTCCTTTATTGGGCCACCGTTGCGACTCGATATCCGCTCGAATATTTCGAGCGATCGACCGGAGAGCACTCGAGATTCTTCCATGTGACCGTTCGAATCGAATAACTTTGGATCTTTAGCGATAACTTTCTTCAACATTTCTTTTTGCTCGCTCGTCACGACAATATTGTGCAGTTGTTTCAAACCTTTCGGGTCGTCATCGTCCGGTTGCGCGTTCGCTAACTCTGTATTCTTCTTCTTCTTGTTGTTCTCATCGTTACTGCTCTTGCCAAAGGAGAAACGCTTACTAAATCTCTTAACCTCTTCGTCTGCGTCATCGAACGACTCCGAACAACTGAAATACATCTCATCCGCCGCCGCAGCAGCTAAAGCATTTTCTACTTCTCTTCTTCCTTCTTTTATTTTTGTTTTCGATTTGGTACTCTTCTTGGTGAACAAGCGCTTAAACTTCTTCCCAAACGACCCCATTTTTTTTTAGAAAAGATGAAAAGGATCGTGCTTTTTATGTTCTCTTCTTCCGACGTTTGGAGTGGAAATGAGCGATGCGCGTGTGCGCGTGCGAATATGAATTACTTTTAAACTACGCAGCGCGTGTTTGAAGAGCACGCAGAAGTAAGTAAAGAGAAGAGAGTTTTTTTATTCTTTTTTTTTGTGATGTTGCTGTGCGGGGGAAGTCTCAAAACAAAAAATTAAGTTTTCTAACCCGCGCGCGCAATTCTTCATTAAATAAATATTGCGCGCATAACGCAAAACTCACGCATCGTTTGCATTTCTAGTCACCATGACGGGAGCAACAGCAACAACGGCAACAACAGCGGGTGGGAGCAACAGCAAGTTTAGCTCTAAACTGAAGGGCTTGAAGTTCATGCAACGAGCGCAAGAGAAGAAAACGGGAAACGCCGAGAAGGAAACAACGACGACGACGACGACGACGACGACGACGGCGAGAACAACAACGACGACGAACGACGAGCACTGGACGTACGAAAACCCAGAACAGTACGAACGCGCTCGAAAACAAAAAGCACTGAAAGAACAGCTCGCATCCTTGCGCGAGAAGAAGACGATGTCGAACCCGCAGTGGGTATTCGGTCGGCGAAGTTTCGGCGGCTTCAATAAAGCCATTGAGGCGATGGCGAGAGAACAAGAGGAGAGACAGATGAAGGCGAAACTAGCTATTCGCGACGCTCGAAATAGTAAAGTAGACAAGAAGAAGAATAAGAACAAAATGAGTAGTAAAAAATCGACGACGACGACGACGACGGCGACGAATAGGAAGAAGAAGTGATTGTGCGTAGTTAGTTTTCATCATTTGTGTGTATGTATCATGTAATAAAAAGTATAGAGTTGATATTTTAGGATTTAGGAATTTAGGTATTCAAAACAAAGTGCCCACATCACCTGTGAGCTGTGACTTCATTTTACGTTCGCACTTCACATCAAAAAACTAAAAAAAGAAAAACTCGCGCGAACGCCGAATGGAGAACATTACGAATGAAGTCGATGGAAACAAAGATGACGACACGAAGTGGCTCGGCGTTCCTGTCGAAGATATCCCGATCGGAAAGCGACGGCGCTTGTCGCGACAACTCTCTTCGCTCTCTTCAAACGGTGGGATGCACGACGACAACGGTGAGGTGGGGGGGAATTTTCTTTCATCGCTTTCGCCAAAAAACCAACGACCTTCTACCACTACTACTACTACGAATAATAATAATAATAATAACGTTCCTGTTTTGAAAAGCGGAGACGATAAGGTGGATCGTTTCATCAACATCAAGCGTGGTTTCAAGGAATGCTTGCACGTGGAATCCCTTCCTGCGAAGATTTCGAACGACGTGTCTTTAGAAAACGTCGATAGAAATATTGTGAGCGACGAGATGAAGATGATTTGTAGGCAAGTAGGTATTGGACGAATCTATTCGCATCAAGCGGAAGCGATACGACGAGCGCGCCGGGGCGAGAGTGTGGTGATTTCCACACCGACGGCTTCTGGGAAAAGTTTATGCTACATCATTCCTATACTAGAGAAGATCATGTCGGAACCAAACGCACGGGCACTGTTGATGTATCCTTTAAAAGCGTTAGCAAATAACCAGGCGGAGAGTTTTCGCAAGTTTATCGAGGCGGCGAAACGCGCGGTAGTAGAAGCGAGACAGAATAGGTTAACCAACGATACTGTGGATATGGTTAAAATTGATCGATTAGCCAATTGCCAAATTAAAGTGTGCGATGGCGATTCGGACGCACAGGAAAAAGCCAAAATACGCGCAGAGAATACGAATAGAATAATAATTACGAACCCGGACTCTTTGCATTGGATGCTACCGCAGCACGCATTGTGGGGGAAGAAATTTTTTGGCAATCTATCGCTCATAGTTTTAGACGAAGCGCACGTATTCCACGGAGTTATGGGATCGAACGTAGCGCTCTTATTCAGAAGATTAATTCGCGTGTGCAATAGCTATGGTAATCCAACGCCAGAGTTTATCTGTACGTCCGCTACTATCCGGAACCCATCCGAGCACGTGAAGGCGTTGACGACGAGGGACACATCGAGCGTCTCAGATAGTGGAGCACCGAGTGGAGAGAAAAGATTTATGCTTTGGCAACCGGCAGAGTTGAAATCGACGAGTAAAGGAGGTGTTGAAGTTAGCGCGGATGATCCAGTGGCGGAGATGAAAACTCGAAAGAGTCCCAATCACGAAGCGGCGGTAATGATCGCAGATTTGGCTAAAAACGATATTCGATGTTTGTGTTTTGTAGAATCTCGCGCGCAGTGCGAATCAGTAAAGCGCGAGGTCCGTACGATTTTGAATAAAGATAAATGCCCGCACTTGTCGAACAAGATTGAATCCTATCGTGGAGGTTATTCGCGCGCTGAGCGTAGAGAATTGGAAAAACGCCTACAATCCAATCAAATATGCGCGCTCGTGTGCACATCCGCTTTGGAGATGGGAATCGACGTTGGGTCCTTGGACGCTACTGTGCACGTGGGCGTTCCAGAAACAGCGAGTTCATTATTACAACAAGCCGGCCGCGCTGGTAGACGCCGTGGCACTTCGCTCGCCGTGGTCATTGCACGGGAAAATCCAATCGACGCCTATTATTGCGATAAGTGCGAAGAACTGTTCAAACGTCCTCCTGAAGAAGCGTTTATAGATCCGCAGAACGAGGCATTGTTGACTCTGCACTTACCGTGCGCGGCAAAAGAACTCCCATTAGATTTATCATCCACCTTCGATACACAAATGTTTGACTTGAGCGCGGAAGATATCGAGAAAAAAAATGAAAAGTACGCGAAACTCAATGTTGAAGAAATACACGCGGCGAATGAAGAAGGCACAAACGCAAACGAGAAGAAGGCGGTAAAAAAGTACACACCGTTTCACGCCGCGTTAAAAAAATTAGTTTCGAGCGAATCGAAAACGAAACCACTCGCGTTCAACGCTGCGACGAAAACGCTGGTGGAACAGAAGAAATACGGAGTGAACCCACATTCGGCTGTGATGTTGCGCGGTAATCCGTTCGGCGACGGATGGTGGCTCGTATTGAAACCAAAGGAAGGCGGGAACGGAATTAATTACGATCAACTGCTCCAAAACCCCGAAACAAAAGATATGCTTGAGAAACGAAAATTACTCGTGGAGTGCATAGATTCTGATCGAGCTTTGATGCGCCTGTATGTTGGCGGCATCCACACAACGAGAGACGGTACGTATGAAGTGAAAAAGATTGATACCATGAAACGAATCGCGTTTTGCGAGGAATACGCGTGGAATGGACTCGCCACGATGCCAAAGATGTCTGAAAATATCACGATATTAGATACAAGTGTCGCGGAGAACTGTGCCGTTCGATATAACCGTGAAGTGTACAATACGCGCATATCTCTAGGGAACGTCCGTGTGGAGGAGTTTGTTCAAGGCTACCATCGCTTTCGCGTCACTAGTGCTGAAGGCGGCAAGAGTGTGAGTCAAGTTGAATTTCAGGCGCCCCTCGTTTGCGCAAATTATCAAACTAAATCACTCTGGTTTTCGTTGCCGGAAGATGTGCTGAATAAAATTCCGAGCGAAAATGTCTTTTCGGCTATCTTAGGCGTGCGCAACGTCTTCGTTGAGTTGGCGAGCTCCATTGCGTTTTGTTCAAGAAAGGATGTATCGAGTGGCATGAAATTTTCTAACGACCCTCCGAATTCAAAGTGCGTCATATTCATATATGATTGTTGTCCCAATGGCGTTGGATTGTCGGATAAACTATTCGAGCGGGCGGAAATTTTGCTCGAGAAAGCTGCGTACGTAGTGAAGAACTGTCCGTGCGAAAGAGGCTGTCCGCTATGCATATGTAGTGGTAGAGGCGGGGGGCGAGCAGCAGGCGCGAAGAAATTCGCAAAGATGATGCTCGAGTGTATGATTGCAGTTTAGAAAGTTCGTAAAACAGTTTGTAAAAGATTGACACGCCATGTAAAATTAACTCAAGTATGGAATAGCTATGCCGCTTATAGTCCCGTCTTCCGTCATCTTGGTTTTGTAAACCACGACTTCGTGGAACTTATCGTCAACCAGCGACGCGTAGCGCTCTTTGAATATCTTCCCTTCACCAACACGACCGCTTCTCACGAGAGAGTCGTTCATGCCCCATCTTTTAGGCAAATCAGTGATTGCCTCGCCGCGATACGAGTGTTTCGAGTGGAAGCGCTTGTGCTCCTCGTCTGTTTCGGCAATATCTTGTATCTTTTTGCAGATTTCCTCGTCGTTTTTCCCGATGATATCCTCTTTCTTGAATCCAAGTCTGTTCAATAACGCATCGTTACACGCGCTGTACCTCCCTTCTCTATCCTTTACAAACAACATCGCGGCAGACGTCTTTGCTGCTTCGCATAAGATGAGTTTTTCACCCTCGTGGAACGAAGAAGTTGAAGATACAACAACATCAAAAATACCTTTCTGAGTGCGCGTTTTTCCATTCGGCGCGCGGAGAGAAAAGGAGCGTTTTTGAAGAGTCAACGCGTGAGCGCGCGTTGGATGCAACGCTCCGGTATGCAGTACAGTTGGAGATGATGATAAAAACATTGATTGATGTTCTTACGAGAAGTTTGTTCGCGCACGTTGGTTTTTACGAAAATATTTTTTGCGTTCCGATGAACATCGGCTTTTTGGGATCGAAAAGGTTGACTTTTTGAAAACCCGCGGTAAACGAACAATAACGATAATCATCTCTTGCACTCTTGGATTACAACTAAAGCAAATTCATCTCCTGGAGCAATAATTACTTCGTTCCGATCGAATCGGATTCTTAAGCATTTTGGCAACGTATTGATTCCTCGCTCATCTTCGTTGCCATGGTCACCCCTTTCGTCGTTTTTGTCGAGAGAAAAAGAAGCGGTGTTGGTCAACAGAGACGCGACACGCGCAATAAAATTACTTTCGGTGATGCATTTCGACCCTCTCGCTTGGACGACGCGACCTGCTTCGCGATCGATAATTGCACAACCAATGACGCCCGCGTGAGCAAATATTCGCTTAAACGATTCGTCCACAAACATTATCGGTGCAATTTCAAACAAGGTGCTTTTGAAATTATTAGGTGTTTTCGCGCGCGTATTTTCTCTTTTTACAACAATTTTTGTTTTTGGTACAAGACATGCCTTAACAGCAGTAGCTTTTTTTCTCTTTCTTTCTTTGTTCCATTCTTTCCTCCTATCTACGAATGGATAACGATGCATCAATATCCATCATCGTCGAAATCGTCCTCGTCTTCAAGTTCGCTCGAATCAGAATATTCCAATTCTTCAGCTTCGCCCTCATCAAAATCTTCATCCGATTCGTCGGATTCTGAATACTGTAGCTCTTCCAAAACAACGACGTGCTCTTGAAGGCTCGAATTCTGCACTTGCATCTTGTATCGACTATTCCGTCCTTCCGCCGCCAGCGCTGCTGGTTTCCTTCTCTTCTTATTCGGCCGAGGCACCACCGCGCTCGGATTCACGTCAGAGGCTGATACTCTTTTTGCAGGTTCATCTCCTCTTCTCAGTATGCTCCATTTCATGCGTTCGTACTGATCACTGAGCAAACCTGGTACATACATCAGGAAATCTTCGCTGTCGTACTCAGTATTTTTCCTAAATTTTGTTTCTAACTTTGCCGCAATATCTCTCCAGAGGAGATGTCTGTCTACAAATCGCGAGTCCAAGCCTTTCACGGACTCGAGAACATCCGAAATAAACAAAACATCTTCACGAGTGAGGAAAACATCTTTTCGTCGTCTAATTCTCCTGATGATATTGTTTGCATGCCACAGCGTATCTTTCTTACCGTTATCCTCCTCTCCATCTGCGAACAAGAGCTGTATGAGACGGTCGTTAATTGCTCTTATTGTTTTCGCTGGTAAAAAACGCTGTTGCACGTCACCGAAGCGCTCCATCATAAACTCGCGCTGTTTTGAAGTCCTCACATCTTGGCAAGTATCTTCCGAACAGCAACCGAACGTAAGCAATGCATGCGCGAGCAAAATATCTTCCGTGTACAGCCATTTAGTTCTGGATGGCACGTATTCATGCGCCGCATTCTCCAGTTTTGCTTCCTTCTCCTCACTTTGCGCGCCGTAGCCAATGAGTTTCGGCACTAAAAATGAAAGTAAAGAGTTTTCCCCCGGAAAATACGCTCGTTGCATGCGCACCTTCAACGCAAACTCCCTCGTCAAACGTATCAATTCCTTGTTTGCTGGTTTCCACGCAATCTCGGTGACGTGCTCGCTGCGTTTCGCCCCCGGGTAGTCCATACAGGGTGTTCTGTCATCCACTCTGAACATACAATCTATTCTCGAGAAGTGCAGATTCGGGCTCTTATGTCTCGACTTTGGCGTAGTCATTCTATCCCTAGGAGACATCCAAAGTTTGCCTTCTTCTCTCGTAAATTTGAGAAGATCCGGACTAACTGAGCGTGTATACTCCTCCACGTCGCTCACGTATTGAGCCGCGTTGCGCACCATATCGTTATCAAACACGTTTACTACACGCTCAGAAGATTCTATTCTTGCCTTGTACGCTACATCTAACGCGTTGAGCATGTCTTTATTGCACTTCCCTGATTCTGAATTGAGCGAAAGATCCTTCAGACCCTGGTATTCGGTGCTCTCCCCACAGGCGTGTAGCGCAAACGTCTGTATCAGAAGTTGCGAATGGATAGCTATTTGATTGCGCAACTGGTTCACTTGACTCTTGGTCATGTGCGACTTCCTTTTCATCAAAATCAGCTTACGCGCATTTTGATTCACAATTCTCTGCGACTGCCTCGTGACGAGTGGCATGTGTTGAGGTATGATCTTCCTACTTGCCTTTCCCGTTCCGCCTTCCTGGATATTCTCCTTCCCGGCGTCTCTGCTGTCTCGTTCCATTCGTCGTCTTTCCGCACGCAACTTCAATTGAAATTCTCTCGCTCGCACATCTTCGTCTTCAAAATCTTCGTCGTCGTCGTCATCGTCGTCGTCATCGTTGTTTTCCTTCTTCCCATCAATGCCGTCGCTTGCTTCCATATTATCCAGCAAACCGATGTCCTCATTCGTATCTATGACACGAATTGCACTCAAAAAATCCTCGTATATGTCTTTCTCACTCGCAAACATCATCTCTTCTTCATCTGGCAACGTGTTTAATCGTTGTTCTAGTTCATCTAACGAAACATCGTCCATGTTGAAACGGGCCCGGGTTCTTCTGGCGATTGGTCCTGCGCTCGGCCGCGAAGCGCTTCTGTTGGAAGCGTCAGCACCATAACCGCCACCGCTGCCATCGTCGTCGTCATCACTATCTGAAAAGTAATGCAAACCACCAGTACCTGACACAGGATGTATTCCATTGGGGGCGCTAATATCATTCAGGGCTATTTGACGCTCGTAAAAATCAAGCGACCCTGGAAGCGCCTTCATTGGAGACGCTATGAGTGGGATCCAACCAGTTGTATCTCTGATGATATCTTTTGACACTTCTTTTCCATTCGCCACTTTCGCATTTGCTTCTTCTCTCGTCGCGTCATGAGCGGATGCGTGATTATTCTCAAATTGGACCCGACGCACCCCTGCTCTCGTACTCTTCTCTTGCTTTTGTATCCTTGAAAATTTTTCCGCTTCAAGTTCTTCGTAACGTTTTGCTCTCTTTATATCGCTATCGCTATCGCTATCTTCATCCGCTGGCTCTTCCTCCGATTCTGAATACTCCAACTCTTCGCGCTCTCCGCCAACTTTATTCACCGGCGGCGAACTCAGTTTTCCAGGTACAGAACGTCCTTTACTCGTCCTTTTCCTATTTCTATTTCTATTTTCTTCTTCTTTGTCTGAACTGTCTTCATCGTCTCCCGAAGAGGAGTAGTCATCGTCCTCTTCGTCGTCGTCGTCGTCTGAACCAGAGCCACCGGAATCCCACTCTAGATTACCAATGACATAATCTTCGTCGTCTGAATCGTCGCCACCATTCGTTGTGTTCGATGATTGTGGTAGTGCTCTTTTCATCGTCGTCGAAAAGTTGTTGAGATTTTTTCCCTTGTTCTCGTGCCTCGTCGTCGTCTGAATCGTCGCCGTCGTCGCACCTTCCTTTGGCTTTTCTGCATCCGCGAGCAGCGCGGCATCTGAAAGCATCCTCAAGTGCGCTTCGTTCATGGCTGTTATTCTTCGCTCCGTGTCGTTTGACACGAACGAACGACAACCAACACTGAGATAACGCGCACAACCACACGCGCGCGCGCTTTTTTTGTTCTTCTTTTTTGAAAATTTATGGTTGTGTGTGTAATAAGTGTGTTTGTTGTGAGTTGTGAGAGAGTGTGTTCTCTCGGTGTACGACTTGTTTCTGAGGAAGACTTGTTGGAAGAGCTCACTCTTGCTCTGTTTTTCTGCGACACAAAAATCTATTCTCCTCTTTTAGATTAACGAAAAGATGGAGTGCTGTTTCCAATTACGAACATCCACGCAGCAGTTGAATGTCTCGACGTGTGGTCCCTCTAAGTGTGTCGCGTCGTCGTCATCGTCGTCAGCGTCGTCGGTCAAACCTTCGGCGCTGCTTCGAAGCAAACGAAACTGGGAAAAATCATCGCGAAGAAGAGGCGTATCCTGTTATCCACCATCATCTTCCTCCTCCTCCTCCTCATCAACCTCGTCGTCCTTGTCTTCATCGACGGGAACGTGGAATATGCAGAGTTGTAACAACTGGAATGCGTCTTCGCCTTCCTCCACGCGCGTGTCTGCGACGAGATCGGTC
>Ga0255784_10003698_pt1 | contig 11525 bp, 11 predicted proteins | sample 101ome_14_FD_179982 | JGI IMG/M metagenome (GOLD analysis project Ga0255784, IMG submission 179982) | Coastal salt marsh microbial communities from the Groves Creek Marsh, Skidaway Island, Georgia - 101403AT metaG (version 2) | ecosystem: Environmental > Aquatic > Marine > Intertidal zone >...
TCTCTACTATAAGTTCTAAATTATTTCTTTCTTCTATCTCTTTTTTAAAGTGTCTTAAAAGACCTTGCACAGGCCATGAAGAGCCTTCACCAAAAGCACAAATAGTGTGACCTGCAATTTGATTGGTAACATCACCTAACATATCAACTTCATCTTTGGTTGCCTCGCCTTTTGCCATACGTTCCAACATACGCCACATCCATCCAGAACCTTCTCTACAAGGTGTACATTGACCACAACTTTCATGTTTGTAAAATCTAGCAATTCTTGCCATGCATTTAATGATGTCTTGATCTTTATTAATAACGACTATTCCTGCAGTGCCTAATCCACTTTTTTCAGCCATTAAAGAATCGAAATCCATAGTTAATGTTTCACATTTTTCTTTAGGTATTAATGGCATCGATGATCCCCCAGGAATTACAGCTTGTAGATTGTCCCAACCTCCAATTACTCCACCAGCATGAACCTCTATTAATTCTTTTAATGGTATATTCATTTCTTCTTCAACATTGCATGGATTGTTTACATTCCCTGAAATACAAAAAATTTTAGTACCTGTATTTTTTTCTCTACCAAGTGAGGCAAACCATTTGCCCCCTCTTCTAAGAATAGTAGGAACAACTGCTATAGTTTCAACATTATTAATGATTGTTGGACATCCATATAAACCAATTAAAGCTGGAAATGGAGGTTTTAATCTTGGTTGACCTTTTTTTCCCTCAATACTTTCAAGTAAAGCTGTTTCCTCACCACAAATATAAGCTCCTGCACCATAATGAATATAAATATCTAAATCCCAGCCTGTACCAGCAGCATTTTTACCAAGTAATTTTTTTTCATAAGCTTCATCTATTGCAGCTTGAAGTTTTTGACCATCAACAAAATACTCGCCTCTGATATAAATATAGCAAACATGTGCTTGCACAGCATAAGAAGCAATAAGACAACCTTCTATCAATTTGTGTGGTTCAAATCTTAATATATCTCTATCCTTACAAGTTCCTGGCTCAGATTCATCTCCATTAATTACTAAATAGTGAGGTCTTGATCCAACTTCCTTAGGGGCAAAAGACCACTTTAATCCTGTTGGAAATCCAGCACCACCTCTGCCTCTTAATTCTGAAGATTTAATTTCATTGATAATCCAATCTCTACCTTTATCTGTTATATCTTTGGTATTAACCCAATCCCCTCTTTTTTGAGATGAAGAGACATCTGAGCCCAAATCATTATATAGGTTTTGAAAAATTCTATCTTTATCTTTAAGCATTTTTTAAATCCATAAGTGTTTTTCTGTTATTTTCAGGTTCGTTATTCACACGACCTCTATAAGATCCTGGTTTTGGTGTTTCACCACTTAAAATTTTGTCTAAAATTTCTAAAGTTTTTTCTTTATCAAGATCTTCGTAATAATCATCATTAATTTGCATCATTGGGGCATTCACACATGCTCCAAGACATTCAACTTCCATCCATGAACAGCTCTTGTCTCTTGATAACTCTAACTCATTCTCTGAAATTTTTTCTTTACACGCCTCAACTAGTTTATTTGCTCCTCTAATCATGCATGGAGTAGTAGTGCAAACTTGTACAAAAAATTTACCGACAGGAGATAAATTGTACATTGTGTAAAAAGTAGCGACCTCATAAACTTTGATGTAAGGCATCTCTAAAAATTTAGCGATATACTTCATAGCAGCTAATGGTATCCAATTATTATTTTGTCTCTGAGCTATGTAAAGCAAAGCCATAACAGCACTTTGCTGTTTACCTTCAGGGTATTTAGAAACAATAGCTTTTGCAGCCTCTAAGGATGAAGGGTTAAACTCGAAAGTTTCTGGCTGATCTTTTGCTGGTCTTCTTAAACTCATCTATCTACTTCTCCAAAAACTATATCCATTGAACCCAATACAGCAGGTACATCAGCTAACATATGACCTTTTATTAAATAATCCATTGATTGAAGGTGTGAAAATCCTGGTGCTCTAATTTTACACTTATAAGGTTTGCTTGAACCATCAGAAATTAAATAAACACCAAACTCACCTTTTGGAGCCTCAACTGCTGTATAAATTTCATCTTTAGGAACTCTATAGCCCTCTGTAAAAAGTTTAAAATGATGAATCAAAGCTTCCATTGATTGCTTAAGATCTTTTTTTGGTGGTGGGCTTATTTTTCCATCTAAAGATTTAATTGGGCCTTTTTCCATTTTTGAGAGACATTGTTTGATTATGGAAACACTCTCTTTCATTTCTTCAATTCTGCATAAGTATCGATCATAACAATCTCCATTTTTTCCAACAGGAATTTTAAAATCAAGTTGATCATAGCAATCATATGGTTGTGATTTTCTTAAATCCCAAGCAACACCAGAGCCTCTAACCATAACACCAGAAAAAGAATAATCTAATGCATCTTGTTTTGATACAATTCCTATATCAACATTTCTTTGTTTAAAAATTCTATTGTCAGTTAATAAACTTTCAAGATCGTCAATAATTTTTGGGAATGTTTCACAAAATTTTCCAATATCATTTTCCAAGCCAAGAGGTAAATCTTGATGAACTCCGCCAGCTCTAAAATAATTTGCATGAAGTCTTGATCCTGAAGCTCTTTCATAAAAAGTCATCAATGTTTCTCTTTCTTCAAACCCCCATAATGAAGGCGTAAGAGCACCTACATCAAGTGCTTGTGTAGTAACATTCAAAATATGACTTAAAATTCTACCTATCTCACAAAAAATTACTCTTATATATTGAGCTCTAATTGGTACATCGATATCTAATATTTTTTCAACTGCTAGAGCAAACGCATGCTCTTGGTTCATTGGCGCAACATAATCTAAACGATCAAAATAAGGTACTGCTTGCATATAAGTTTTGTTTTCAATTAACTTTTCAGTACCTCTATGCAATAAACCTATATGCGGGTCAGCTTTTTCAACAACTTCACCATCAAGCTCTAATATCAATCTTAATACACCATGAGCAGCTGGGTGCTGAGGTCCAAAATTTAAGTTTAGATTTTTAATTTTTTTTGTCATTATTATCTATTTCTTCTTTGATGTATTTTGTTCCTTCCCAAGGGCTTTCATAATCAAAATTTCTATAATTTTGTTCTAATTTCACTGGTTCACTAATAACTTTTTTTTGATCTTCGCTATATCTAACCTCTGTGTGTCCAGTAAGAGGAAAATCTTTTCTTAAAGGATGACCTTCAAAACCATAATCAGTTAAAATTCGTCTTAAATCTGGGTGATCTTTAAATGACACCCCATACATATCAAAAACCTCTCTTTCCATCCAATTAGCGGCTGGAAATATACTTGTTAATGATGGAATTACCTCATTTTCATTTATTAAATAAGTTAAAATAATTCTTTGATTAAATTCATGACTTAAAAATAGATAAACCATTTTAAATCTTTGAGCATTCTCTGGATAGTCAACAACCGTTACATCAATTAGTTGTCTAAATTTAGTTTCTTGATTTGTTTTTAAGAAAAGAGTTACATCAATTATATCCTCTTTATCTATTTCAATGTATAGCTGATTGTGTTTTATTTCAGTACTATTGATTTTAGTTGTTAATTCTGAATTTATTTTTTTTTCTAAATCTTCTAAATTGTTCATATCTACCTAATAAAGGAACCTTTGTTTCTTATTTTTTTTTGCAATTGTAATATTCCATACAATAAAGCTTCTGCTGAAGGTGGGCATCCAGGAACATAAACGTCAACTGGTACAATTCGATCACATCCTCTAACTACTGAATATGAGTAATGATAGTAACCTCCTCCATTCGCACAACTACCCATAGATATTACGTATCTTGGTTCGGGCATTTGATCATAAACTTTTCTCAAAGCAGGAGCCATTTTATTTGTAAGAGTTCCAGCAACGATCATTACATCAGATTGCCTTGGTGATCCTCTTGGTGCTGCACCAAATCTTTCTAAGTCATATCTTGGCATCGCAGTTTGCATCATTTCAACCGCACAACACGCAAGTCCGAAAGTCATCCAGTGTAAAGATCCTGATCTAGACCAGTTGATTAAATTGTCTAATGAAGTTGTAATAAATCCGTTCTCACTAAAATCTTTAGCAAGTTCTTTAAATTCTTCTGGTACTTGGTCTATCTTATTATTCATTATGGTAATTTTTTATTCCCAATCTAGCGCACCTTTTTTCCACTCATAAATGAAACCAATAGTAAGTATGAATAAAAAAATCATCATTGAAGAAAATCCTAATATGCCAATATTGCCAAGAGAGATTGCCCAAGGGAATAAAAATGCAATTTCTAAATCAAAAATAATAAATAAAATTGCTACTAAATAAAACCGAACATCAAATTCCATTCTAGAATCTTCAAATGGTTCAAATCCACATTCATAAGCGGATAATTTTTCAGGATCTGGTTTTTTTGGTGAAAGTATAAAGTTTACTACAACAAATGCACAACTAAGGCCTAATGCTATAATCAAAAATAGTATAATTGGTAAGTAATCTTTTAAAAATTCAGATAACATGGAAATCTATATACCAGTTTTTCCCTTTTGTTGAAGGGCTGATACGTCACATTTTAATTGATATTAACAAAAAAATTGGGGGGAAAGTGGCGGGAGTGAAGGGACTCGAACCCTCGACCTATCGCGTGACAGGCGATCGCTCTAACCAACTGAGCTACACCCCCACTTTAGTTATTTTGGTGGGTAGTAAAGGACTCGAACCTTTGACCCCCTCGGTGTAAACGAGATGCTCTACCAACTGAGCTAACCACCCTCAAAATAAGGCTACTTATTACATCAACAGTTAAATAAAGTAAATTAATTATTATTGAATACTAGCTTGAGATTTATCGTCTTTTTTAGATATATCGACCTCAACCCACTCAGTTCTTTTAAGTTCTTTTGTCAAAGCAACTTTTAAAACTTGGTCAGCAAATTCAACTGGTGTGATTTTTATATCATCAATAATTTTCTTCGGCATATCTACCAAATCTTTTTCATTTTCTTTTGGTATTAACACCTCTTTAATTCCAGCTCTATGAGCCGCTAAAAGTTTTTCCTTTAATCCACCAATCGGTAAAACTTGTCCAGTTAAAGTAACTTCACCTGTCATTGCAACATCTCTTCTTACTGGAATTCCAGTAATTGATGAAACAATCGAAGTTACCATTCCAATTCCTGCAGATGGGCCATCTTTAGGGGTTGCACCTTCTGGTACATGAATATGAAAGTCTTTCTTTTCAAACAATGGAGGGATAATTCCATATTCCAAACATTTTGATCTTACAAAAGATTTTGCAGCTTTAACAGACTCTTGCATTACATCTCCAAGTTTACCAGTAATTTGCATCCTACCTTTACCTGGCATAGTAACAGTTTCGATTTTTAAAATTTCTCCACCATATTCAGTCCATGCAAGTCCAGTCACAACTCCAACTCTATTTTCTGCCTCTAATTCACCAAATTTAAATTTAGCAATTCCTAAAAAATCAGATAAATTTTTATTATTTATATTTACTTCCTTTTCTTCACCGGCAACTATTTTCTTAACTACTTTTCTTGCAAGTTTTGAAATTTCTCTTTCTAAGTTTCTAACACCAGACTCTTTAGTATAACCTCTGATAACTTCTTTAATTATATCATCTTCTAATTTCATCTCTTTATCTTTCACACCATTATCTTTAATTTGTTTAGGTAGAAGATATTTATTAGCAATACTAATTTTTTCATCCTCTGTGTATCCAGCAAGTCTTATTACTTCCATTCTATCTAATAGTGGTGGAAGAATATTTAATGTATTTGCGGTAGTTACAAACATTACATCCGATAAATCATAATCAACTTCTAAATAATGATCGTTAAATGTAGTATTCTGTTCTGGATCTAGGGCTTCTAATAAAGCAGATGAAGGATCACCTCTATAATCATTTCCAATTTTATCAATTTCATCTAGTAAAATTAGTGGATTTTTAGTTCCAGCTTTTTTCATCATTTGAATAATTTTTCCAGGTAACGATCCTATATAAGTTCTTCTATGACCTCTAATTTCAGCTTCATCTCTCATACCACCAACTGACATTCTGACAAACTCTCTGTTAGTAGCTTTTGCAATAGATTTTCCTAATGAAGTTTTACCCACTCCTGGAGGTCCAACTAAGCATAAAATTGGTCCTTTAATTTTTTCCATTCTTTTTTGAACAGCAAGAAATTCTATTATTCTTTCTTTAACTTTCTCTAGTCCAAAATGATCTTTATCTAAAATATTAAGAGCTTTCGTTAAATCAATATCAACTTCACTTTTCTTGTGCCAAGGAAGTTCAGTCATCCAATCTAGATAATTTCTAACAACTGTTGCCTCTGCTGACATCGGGCTCATATTTTTTAATTTTTTTAACTCTTGAAGACATTTTTTTTCGACTTCTTTAGGCATTTTAGCTTTTGTGATAGCTTTATTAAGACTAGTAGTTTCATCCTTACCGTCTTCAATTTCACCTAATTCTTTTTGAATAGCTTTTAGTTGTTCATTTAAATAGTATTCTCTCTGGGTTTTCTCCATTTGAGTTTTAACTCTACCTCTAATTCTCTTCTCAACCCCAATGATACTAGTTTCATTTTCCATTATTTTAATAATGGCATTTAATCTTTTCTTCACATCTACCGTTTCGAAAATTTGCTGTTTTTCTGAAATAGTTGCATTAATGTGAGATGCAATGTTGTCTGCAATTTGAGATGGGTCTTTAAGTTGTTTAATCGTATTAATAGTTTCGCTTGAAACTTTTTTATTAATAGAAGTTAATTTTTCTAATCGTCTTAAAGCTGTTGCTGCAAGTGGATATAAATCTTCATCTTTTGTGACAACATCATTATAATGAGCATAGTCACAAGTTATATATTTATCATTGTCCTTAAAATCTAATATTTTAACTCTTTTAATACCTTCAACTAATACTTTAACTGTTCCATCAGGTAGTTTTAAAAGTTGAAGAATACTTCCTTCACAACCATACATGAATATGTCTGTTTTTTTAGGATCATCAATTTCAGAGTTTTTCTGGGTAACTAAAATTATTTTTTTATCTTTCTTCATCACCTCATTTAAAGCCGAAATAGACTTATCTCTTCCAACAAATAAAGGAATTACCATGCTAGGAAACACAACAATGTCTCTTAAAGGTAATAGAGGTAGTGTAATTTTAACGTCCATAACAATAATATGGATATTATATTTTATATTGCAATAGGTTTTTGTTAGTTATTAAGGATATTAAGCCGCTGACGGCTTATTAGACTTAGATTTATTGTCACCTTTAGCATGAACTAATATCGGTTGAGATTGTCCTTTAGCAGCTCCTGCGTCAACTATAACTTCTTCGATGTTATCTTGGCTTGGCAAATCATACATAGTTTTTAATAAAATATTTTCTAAAATTGATCTTAAACCTCTTGCACCTGTTTTCTTCTTAATTGCTTTTTGTGCAATTTCTTTTAACGCGTTTTCTTTAAAAGTTAATTTTGCTCCATCAAGTTTAAATAATTCTTGATATTGTTTTGTAAGTGAATTTTTTGGCTCTTGTAAAATTTTGATTAATGATTTCTCATCTAAATCCTCAAGAGTAGCTATCATTGGCAGTCTTCCAATGAACTCGGGAATTAAACCAAATTTTAATAGATCTTCTGGCTCAAGTGTTTTCATCCATTCACCAGTTTTCTTATCTTGTGTATTTTTAACATCTGCTCCAAAACCTATTGAGGTTCCCTTGTCTCTTTGAGAAATAATCTTATCAAGACCAGCAAAAGCTCCTCCACAAATAAATAGTATATTGGTTGTATCTACTTGTAAAAATTCTTGCTGAGGATGTTTTCTTCCTCCTTGAGGCGGAACACTTGCAACAGTTCCTTCCATAATTTTTAATAAAGCTTGTTGAACCCCTTCTCCAGATACATCTCGAGTAATTGAAGGGTTTTCTGATTTTCTGCTAATTTTATCCACTTCATCAATGTAGACAATTCCTCTTTGTGCTTTTTCAACATTATAGTCTGACGCTTGCAATAATTTTAAAATAATATTTTCAACGTCTTCACCAACATAACCAGCTTCTGTTAAAGTCGTGGCATCAGCCATTGTAAATGGAACATCTAAAATTCTTGCTAAAGTTTGAGCTAATAGCGTCTTACCACATCCAGTTGGTCCAACTAATAATATATTAGATTTTGCAAGTTCAACATTTTTACTAGTTTTGCTTTCATAATTTAATCTTTTGTAATGATTATGAACTGCAACAGATAAAACTTTTTTTGCATGAGGTTGGCCAATTACATAATCATCTAATACTGCACAAATTTCTTTAGGTGAAGGAAGACCATCTTGATGTTTTACAAAAGTATCTTTGCTTTCCTCTTTGATGATATCCATACATAATTCAACACACTCATCACAAATGAATACTGTAGGACCAGCAATTAGTTTTCTAACTTCGTGTTGGCTCTTTCCACAAAAAGAGCAGTAAAGAATATTTTTATTATTTGTTGTCATAATATTTTTAACGAATCAATTAAGTTACTTTATTATAGAAGACTCCTACTAATCAAGTTTGGATTATATCAAATCAATATATAGGGGTTTAAGATCTTTTTTCTACTACTTCGTCTATTAGACCAAACTCTTTAGCAACTTCTGCAGTCATAAAGTTGTCTCTCTCTAGAGCAGATTTAACTTCATCTACAGATTTACCTGTGTGTTTAGAATAGATTTCATTTAATCTTTTTTTTAGTGAAGAAACTTCATTTGCATGTATTTCAATATCAGTTACTTGACCTTGAAAGCCTGCCGATGGCTGATGAACCATTACTCTTGAATTTGGAAGCGAAAATCTTTTTCCTTTTGTTCCAGCTGCAAGTAAAAATGAACCCATAGAAGCTGCTTGACCAATGCATAGAGTTGAAATATCTGGCTTGACATATTGCATAGTGTCATAAATCCCAAGGCCAGCAGTAACAAGCCCACCAGGACTGTTGATATATAAATAAATTTCTTTTTTAGGATCTTCTGCTTCTAAAAATAATAATTGAGCAGTAACTAATGATGCTACATTGTCATTAATTTGACCTGTTAAAAAAATTATTCTTTCTTTTAAAAGTCTAGAATAAATATCATAAGCTCTTTCACCTTTATTAGATTGTTCAACAACCATTGGAACTAAAGTGTTCATGTGCTCAGGAATATTTGTTGTCATAAGTTGATTCGTTTTAACTTATACAACTTGAGATTACTTTTTGCTAACTTTTTTTGTTGCTGGCTTTGATTTTGAAGCTTTTGTAGGTGATTTTTTTTCTTTAGAAGGTTTTGCTTTTACTTTTTTTTCTTCGCCGTGATCATGGTCGTGGTCATGATTATGGTCATGTTTGTGTGCATCTTTTAGAATTTTCTCTGCCTCGTCCTTAGAAATTTCTTTTTTATTTGGTTTAGCTTTTTCTTTAATTAAATTTAAAATCTTTTCTTCATAAACAGTTCCTCTTAAACTAGCAACAGCTGAAGGATTTTTTTGATAAAAATCCATTACCATTTTTTCTTGACCTGGCATCATTCGTAATTGTTTTTGAACCTCAGCTTGAATTTCTTGCTCTGATACTTGAATTTTATTTTGCTCACCAAACTCATTTAATATTAATCCTGTTTTAATTCTTGTTTTTGCAGTCTCAGTAAATTTAGCTTTATTTTTTTTAGCTTCAGCTTCATCCATGCCTTGTGAAAGAATTTTAACTTCTTCTTCAATTAAATTTTCAGGAATTTCATCTACTTTGATTTTCTCAATTTCTTTTAATATTTGATTTTTAGATAATTGATCTAATGAATTTTTATATTCATCGTTTATCTGTTTTGAAATTAATGTTTTAAGATCATTTAAGTCTTTAGCACCTAAATTTTTTGCAAAATTATCATCAATTTTTACCTCTTCAGGATTTTTTACATTTAAAATTTTACATTTAAATTTAGCAGCTTTATTAACTAACTCTTTTTCAGGAAAGTTTTCAGGTAAAACTGCATCTACGATTTTTTCATCATCTTTTTTGACACCGATTAATTGTTTATCAAATCCTTTTAAAAATAAATCTTTTCCAAGTGTTAATTGAGTGTTTTTACCTTCACTACCTTTGAACTCTTTACCATCTACTGTGGCCTGATAATCTAATGTAACTAGATCACCCTCTTTTGCTTTTGTATCTGCGCTTACTTCTTTAAAACTAGGCTGATTTTTTGCTATTTCTTTAATTCTTTTATCTGTCTCACTATTATCTATTTTTACTGAATATTGATCAAATTTAATACTTTCAATTGATTTAACATCCACTTTTGGAAGTTCTGTTACTGACAAAACATATTCTAGTTCTTTATCTTCACCATAAGTTTTCAAATCCAATTTTGGTTGACCTGCAGGTTTAATTTTGTTTTCTTCTAATGCTTTTGTAGAAGTTTCTTTTAAAACTTTATCTAAAACCTCGCCAAACACAGCTTTACCAAATTGTCTTTTTAAAACTTCTTTTGGAACTTTTCCTGGTCTAAACCCTTTAAGATTAACTGTTCCTTTGATCTCTTCATATTTTTCATCCATATAAGAGTTCATAGTCTCTTTATCGATTAAAACTTTAAGATCTTTATTTAAGCCTTTGATGTTTTCTATTGTAACTTTCATAATATTTTAATGGTAGGGCGAAAAGGACTCGAACCTTCACATCCGAAAATATTGGTTCCTAAGACCAACGCGTCTACCAATTCCGCCATCGCCCCACAAATTACGAGGTTTTATATATTATTGAAACTATTTGTCCAATGACAATTAAAGAAAAAATAACTATTTATCTGTTGTAATTTATATTAATTTTAAAAAATATGATAATTTCACCTTGTATTAGCATCTGTAAAACTGATCCAACCACAGGATACTGTTATGGCTGTGGACGAAATAATGAAGAGAAAAAGACTTGGAAACTTGAAGAAACTACTGATGATTGGAAATCAAATAATTTAGAAGAGATAAAAAAAAGACTTAGTGGCTGGCAACTAGAAAGTTTTAAAGAATCTTATGAATATAAAATTAATAATGGAATGTCCCTTTTTAAAAAGAATTTAAAAAATGAGTAAATCAACAATTGTAATTATAATTTATATTATCGGGTTAGTTTTTGGAGCTTTGGTCCTAGATATCTGGAGTGCCAATACTAGTCCTAAAGCTTTATTAGGTATAGGTTGGACTGCATTATTGCTAATTGGATTATTTTTTGCTGAAAAAAATGAAAAAAATTAATACTATAAGTTTTTTTTTTACAATTCTTTTTATTTTTTTTTCTTTTAGCAGTTTAAAAGCAGAAATTATTATATTAAGCTCATGTGATAATAGTAAAGATGGTTTTTTAAAAAATGAATATATTTTAGATTTAGAAAAATCATTAATGACGAGGAATTATGTTTATAATACAAAAACTTTTAAAAAATATAGAGTTACTGACTTAACTG
>Ga0255784_10003709_pt1 | contig 11503 bp, 8 predicted proteins | sample 101ome_14_FD_179982 | JGI IMG/M metagenome (GOLD analysis project Ga0255784, IMG submission 179982) | Coastal salt marsh microbial communities from the Groves Creek Marsh, Skidaway Island, Georgia - 101403AT metaG (version 2) | ecosystem: Environmental > Aquatic > Marine > Intertidal zone > Salt...
CATTCGTGGAAACGCGGAGATAAACGCTGGAACGCGATAGCCCAGTCATATTCATCACCTCTGGTAGTCTGTAGATTGTTTTAATCATAGATACACCTATTAGTTTTCATGGTGATCCAAGATTAAATCAGTAGATGATTAGCCGTCGTATACTGTTCTTTAGCTAAGGATTAGTTCCTTGAAGTGTCCAACTTTCTCTGCGTGCAAGTAATCCTCAACCATGCGAGAGTAAGAAGCAGGTTTTAGTTGTTGTTCATTCGGAAGTTTATTTATCGCTATTGAAACGGCGTCACATGCACTTTGCGCCACTTTAGCTTCGGCGTTCCTCGTTGGGTTAAGATTAAACTTTAAAGATATTTCTTTAACCAAAGCCGCTAGTAGGAAGTTATGTTTCTTACCCGTCTGTTTTGCTTTGACTTTTCTACGTGGAGGTGGCTGACGATCTTCTAAAATTCGAGCGATCCACTCTAGCAATTTTCGATCCTTTAAATAACTATCAGCTTCCATTTATTAGCCAAGTTTACGTCTTAAGCGCCTGTTAATGATCGATATGATAACCTGATTGCCATCACCAACAGCATCCCAATTATTATTTTTTCGAATAAATTGTCGTTTATGTATTTTGAGACCCAGTTTCCAATTAGCATTCCCGCGAAAATGATTGGAACAGTAAAACCGCTGTATAACATGATTTCAATGTTGAGTAATCCAATAGAATAAAGGATTGGAATTTGGATTATAGCCATGCCAGCAAAATATGTTGAAATTATTAGAATGAATATCTCTCGATCCAGTCTCATCGCATTTAAAAAAGTTACCGAAACTGGTGCGGAAACCCCGGCCGCGCCTTGGAGAGCGCCTCCGATCAAACCACATGGTATTACGAGAAATTTTGAAGCAGACTCGCTCAACTTCCAATTTGGTTTGTGTATACGAAAAAATATAAACATTAAAATTACTCCTGAAAGTCCTAATAGAAGGTAGGCCGCCTGTAAATTTACAAGCAGAACTGTTCCTGCCATCACTCCTATTGCCCCGGCAAGCGTAAACCGGAATAGAATCTTTTTAGACCCAATGAAGCGCTTATATTCGTAAGACTGCCAAAGATTGGTAATTAAATTCGGAATAACCATAGTTGAGACCGCGGTCTGTATGTCAAAATATATTGTAAGGATAGGAACCATTACAACCGGCACACCAACACCAAGTATCCCTTTCAAAATGCCTCCGGAAAGAAAGGCTAAAAAGATCCATGAAATTTCACTATAGTCCATTTGTTTCTTGAGTTTTATGTTAACTTAGATTGGTGTTATGTGCTGATTTCAGCAGCGAGAACCTACTTCGAATTTTGATGCTAGGGCGCTCATATCTTGCAGCGCTTTGGTTAATCATTAAATTACACCCGAATGTGCAGATTAAATTTGAAGTGTTTAACTGCTAACGATTTGTTAGGTTCACCTGAAAGTACTCTGGTGGCCCGCTTGTTGCATTTCGAAGGTCTTTCGGGCGCTGTCACTCAGCTCCGCTGTCTGAAAGTTCCTTAGCGCATTGCAGGTAATAATGCCTGGTCGGGCAATTGATCTGTGCAACGGCGTGTTCCCGGAGGATCGCGGCCTTCAGTCTGTTCAGTTTCTTGTCACCCTCGCTCACGCTCATAAGCCGATCAACGAGTTGCAGTGCCCACTGGTAGTCATCCTTTCCCCGAGCCTTTTCGATTTCCGACATCACGGAATCCGCTCCACCGGCGATCTGGATGAAGCGTTTGGCTTCTTCAACTGGCGAAAGTGCGCGCAGCGATGTCGGATTTCCGTCGAACCACCCGGTCGTACCGACAAAATATGCGCGTACCGCGTACGCGACACATCCGTAATACTCACGCAAATGCGGCTTTTCAGCCAGTTTAGGTGGGAGTTTGACGCTGTGGGCCAGTTGATCCATGGTCATTCCGGCGTCCATACCATTGCGGGTCTCATCGACAACGTGTTGGATGGCGTCGCGATAGTCCGTCAATACTTCGCGGATCTTTGCTTCCCCATGCAGGGCTTTAGTGTGGCCGGGGGCCAGGATTTCGGGTTTAAACGCCATCAGCTTGTCCAACGTAACAGCCCAGGTATCAAAGTCGCGATACTCGGTGCCGCGGATGGCATAGAGGTTCGGGAAGGATCTGTAGAAATTGTCTCCACTGAACAGGGCCTTCTTGTCCGAATACCAGACAACCATGTGGTCCGGGGTTTCGCCCGGGGCAATATCCAGCTGAAGTTCTAGGCCGCAGGTCGATATAGTTTCACCCGTGCGTCCAATACGTCGCGTGGGCGGGAGGATGCCGGCGCCCATGCCTGTCAGCGGGCGGTCGCCAGGTCCGACGCCGATGCCGATGATTTCGTCGGGGTATGACAGTCCAATCCCGAACTGCCGCTTGGTGCGCATTTGCTGGGCCTTTACCGGGCGTGGATGTGGCGTTTCCTCGATCAAAGGGTCGCCGGAGGGAATATCGCTGGCCAGGATTTCAGGATTTGCGCCTTCGGCGAACACGCTTGCACCAGAGACGTGATCGCGATGCGAATGTGTCAGGATGATGGTTTTGACCGGCAGATCTGTGATCTTCCGGAATTCGGCCAGCACGTTGGTCGCCGCTGTAGTCGTTTCGGTCGTGTCAACGATGACGACGCCCTCATCGCCCACGATCATGTAGACGTTCGATGCCGCGAATCCGTAGGCCATATAGATGTTGTCGGCTAGCTGAACCACTTCTTTCTGGAAATATTCCGGGTGAGCCTTCAATTCCGGGTGCATAACATCCCCTCTCGTTTAGGTTTCAAGTCGTTCTATGCGCCGGGGCCAGCAAAAAACCCGACAACCGGTTGGCAGAACGAATCGTCACTTCCGGCGCCCTTTACTCATCAGAAATTACCTTTTTAGGATCCCATATACAAGAAATATTAACGAAATCTTGGCAAAATATGGGTAAATTACGTATTAAAGATCCACAATACTTGAAATGGGATCCCAAAAATGCGATAGCTCTTGGAGCGCTCCGCGACTTCAGATGCGGCGTGCGGATGTTCGGCGGAGGGCGGTTTGGAAGAATGACGCGAAAGAATATTCTGTTCATTATGTGTGACCAGCTTCGGTATGATTACCTTGGTTGCACCGGCCATCCGACGATCAGGACCCCCAATATCGATGCGCTGGCTGCTCGGGGCGTGACCTTCGAAACCACCTATTGCCAGTCGCCAACCTGTGGCCCCTCGCGCAACAGCATGTATACCGGGCGTTACGTGTCGTCCAACGGCACCTCGGTCCTGCATGCCCCGCTCCGCGTGGGCGAGATGAATATCGGCCACCACCTGAACCCGTTGGGCGTTCGCACGGTCCTGGTCGGAAAATCTCATATGGTTCCCGACATCGAGGGCATGGAACGCCTTGGCATCGACCCAAAAGGCGAGGTGGGTAGGCATCTGTCAGAAGCAGGTTGGGAGACTTACGAGCGCGACGACGGCATTCACCCGGATGCCATGGTGAAACCGGATCTACCGTACAATGAATACCTGCGAGCCAAAGGATACGGGGACACCAACCCATGGCATTGGGCCGCCAATGCGGTCGAGACTGAACGCGGCGTTCGATCGGGTTATTTCAATGATCGAGTCGACCTGCCTGCACGGGTGTCGGACGAGGACTCCGAGACGCCATACATGACGAGGCGCGCCATGGAATTCATGACCGAGGATGATGGCGAAACGCCATGGTTGTTGCACCTATCCTATATCAAGCCGCACTGGCCCTACGTGGCGCCGGCGCCTTACAACGATATGTACAGCGCCGATGATGTTATTCCGGCCATTCGATCCGAGGGTGAACTTGAGGATCCCAATTCCCTGATCGGACTGTTCCGCACCAGGATGGCCGCGAAGACGTTCAGCTGGGATCAGGCGCGCGATAAGGTTATCCCGGCCTATATGGGCCTGATTAGTCAGATTGACGATCAACTGGGCGTTCTTTTCAAATTCATGGAAGGGCGAGGTCTGCTCGACAACACCATGATCGTTTTCACCTCGGACCATGGCGACTATCTGGGCGACCACTGGATGGGGGACAAAGAATATTTTCACGAATCCGCGGTGCGGATCCCGCTGATCATCGCTGACCCGGACAGCGCTGCCGACCCGACCCGAGGTACGAAGGATCAGTCCCTGGTCGAGGGTGTCGACTTGCTACCGACCTTTCTTGAGTATTTCGGGGGGCCTGTGCCGGCGAATATCCTGGACGGACGGTCCCTGTTGCCGAAGGTCCGCGGTGAAGAGGTTCTTTGGCGGGATTTCGTGATCAGCGAGGGCGATTATTCCTTTCAAATCTTTGGCCTGAACGATGGTCGTGGACCGCTGGATTGTCGGTCCTACATGATCGCGACCAAGTGCTGGAAATACATCTACGCTCCGGGACACGCACCAGTCCTGTTCGACATGCAGAATGACCCGGACGAAGTGAACGATCTCGGGCAGAGCCCAGATCACGCCGAAATCCGACAGACGATGTTCAACCGGCTCGCATGGTGGTCGCTGCAGTATCGCCAGCGCGTCGCATGTTCTGAAGAGCGCGCACGACACATGAGCGGGATCGAGGAAAGAATGGGCGTTCTGATCGGTTACTGGGACGAAGAGGATGCCAAGGGCTTGGATCCAAAGACCCTGCCAATACTCGATTCCGGAGACAGCAAATAACGAAACAACTCAATCTGCGCTAGGTAAGGCGCGTGCAAGACCAGCAAAAGTTAACTTACCAACCAACAAGGGAGTAAAAAAATGTTTAAACTGAGAGCTTTATCAATCTTTGCCGCCGCTGCAAGCGTTTGGGCCAGCGGCGCCACTGCTCAAGTCATCCTGAGCGCCGAAACCGGTCCTCCCGGAACGGTACCGTTTACCGCAATGACCACGCTCGCCGAGGTCGCTTCTGCTGAGGGCATTGCGGATTTCCAGGTTATGGACGGTCAAACTGCGACCAATTCGCTGCAGAACCTGGCAGAGGGTAAAACGGATGTTTCAATTGCGCCGTTGACACTGACATTCCTGATGCAAAAGGGCGCAGGACCCTACGCGAAGCTTGGCGCCGAAAAGGGTGCCGAGTTGATCTCGAACGTGCGTGTTCTGCACACGTATAACTACGGTGGCTTCGGCCTGTACGCCTTCAACAGCTCCGACGTCAAGGGCTGGGATTCGGTGAAGGGAAAGACAATCCTGAATGGCCCGCCACGCGGTGCGGCGCTTGGGCATGGTCGTGGAATTCTGCAGTTGGTCAGCGGCGCGAAAGATGGTGAAGACTACAAAGGGATTCAGGTAAACTGGGGCCAAATGTCAAAGACCATCGCCGATGGTTCCGCAAATGCGATGATGCTTCCGGTGACATTCCCGGATGCTCGCATCACCAGGGCTCTTGCGGCAGGCGACATTACGCTTTGGTCAGTTCCCAAAGATGTTTGGGAGAGCGAGGCCATGCAGAAATATCTCAAAGCCCCGGGCGCTTCGGTAATTACCTTCCCATTGAGCGATCTTCCCCCCCAGAAAGGCCTGACGATTGTCAGTGAAGACGGCATTTGGCGGAGTCTGACGACCGTGGGCGCCGAAGTTGTTAAAGCCTCCATGGACTTTGAGACCGCCAAGGCGCTGACGGCGGCCGTTATTGCCAACAAAGAAATCTTCCTCACGAAGGCGCCTTACATGGGGACAACGAATGTTGGCTCCGTTGGGTTCGGCCTTTGTGGTGCGGTTCCGGTGAAGTATCATCCGGGAGCCGTTGCTGCATATGAAGAGGCTGGTATGACTGTTCCAGACTGCGCAAAGCCCTAATAAACAGCGCATTTCGAATGACAAACATTCGGGGACTACAAAATTGTGGCCCCCGAATATCCTTCGAGTTCGAGGAAAACCATGTCTCGTCACAACGATCCGGCGGTTCAGCCAAAATCCTTTGCCAAGCTTCTCGTTTTCTGGATGGCGGTGTTGTTTGTCGTCGTGGGTATGGTCAATTCCATGCCTGGAATTCCGGGTCTGGATCGGTGGCTGCAGGATTTCACAGGCGATCCCTTTTTCTCAATTCGAAAGTTTCCATACGAATATTATTACCCCATTGCTTTCTTGGTAATGATGATCATTGTCACACTCGATCATTCGATATGGCGTTCCTGGTCTGGTTCGAGCAAATTGAAACGCCGCTTTGGCCTGGCGATGGACATTGTGCTCGTAGTAACAGCGCTTACAATCTCGGTGACTTATCTGGTCGAGATCGAGTCCATCTGCCTCATCGATCAGATTACCGGGGACCGCGCGCGCCTGATCGCTGAGAGTCTGAAGATAGAAAAGGAAAATGCGATCCTTTTCGGATTGCCCGAGCCCACGACGGTCGACGATCCGAAATGCGTGAATTCGACAGGCGGTTGGCTTGTCCTAATTGTTGGGATCGCGATCATTGTTTTTCTGTCCTACAACGTGAAAGTCTGGGGCCTGCCCCTTGTTCTCGTCGCTATCCTGATTGCGGCCTACACCATCATTACCGTGCTGGTCTGGTATTACTTCGGAACCGAGGACATCAATAAATACCTCGTCACGAAAATCGGCGGCGAGCCGCGAATACTGTCTGATGGCAGACCCCGCGTCCACGACATTTTGGTGAACAACGCATCCGGTTTGCTTGGCCGGTTCCTGGACATCATCCTGAACGAAATATTCCCTTACCTGATCCTCGGCTCGCTGTTTGGCGCGTCGGCGGGTGGCAAATCCATGATCAAGATTGCGTTCCGCTGGACGCGAAAACTTCGCGGCGGTCCGGCGCACGCGGCTGTTGTTTCCTCTGCGCTGTTCGGAACGATTTCCGGCGGGCCTGTGGTCAATGTCCTTTCGACAGGAACACTCACGATCCCGATGATGATCCAGCGTGGTTTCTCACGGGTCTTCGCAGGCGGAATGGAGGCCGCGGCGTCATCGGGCGGGTCAATCATGCCGCCTGTCATGGGAGTTGCGGCGTTTGTCCTCGCCGCCTTGACCGGGGTTCCATATTCCGAAGTCATCATTGCGGCGGCCATTCCCGCAATGGCTTATTTTTTGTGCTTGTTCTTGTCAGTTGTTTTCCAATCTAGAAAGCAAAACATTAAGGCGATTGGTGAACTGACAGACGAAATGCGGGTGTCGCGACAGGACATCTACAATCTGATCATGATATTCCTACCGATCCTGATCATCCTGTTCCTGCTTTTATCGACAAAGGAACGTATCGGTTGCGGTATACTCGGCGGGCTGCTTGGAGCAGAGCGCGTATTCGCTGAGGGCGGTGCTTGCCAGGTTCAGAGCTTGTCCTGGCTGCTGAAACTCGTCCAGAATGCTGCCGGAGACGCGGGCAGCGCGGGATGGTGGGCGGTGATCGTTCTGTGCTTTGCACTGTTCCTGGACCCAGAAGTAAGGGCAAGACCGTCGAAATTGCTGGATTCATTTGCAGATGCAGGAAAACTGATTTCGACCCTCTATCTGATGTTCCTGGCGGTTTCGATCATCGATTTCTGCCTGAAATTCACCGGCATGCCGTTCTTCATCTCGCTGGACGTCCTGCAATGGCTTCAAGGCCTGGAACTTGGGAGCGACGGATCGGTGGTTTTACAGTTCATGGCCTTGTTTGTGACGATGCTTCTCGCCGTCCTATTGGGAATGGGGATGCCGGCCGTACCCGCCTATATCAACGCCGCGCTGTTGATGGGGCCGGTCCTTGCCGGGCTCGGGATCTCGGTTTTCGCTGCGAATATGTTCATTTTCTACTTCGCTGTCGCCTCCGCCATCACCCCACCGGTCGCTGTGGCCGCATTCGCCGCGGCCTCAATCACCAAGGCCGAACCTATGTCGACGGGGTTCGCTGCGGTGAAGGTCGGCATCGTTATGTTCGTGATTCCGTTCGTCTTTGCGCTCTATCCGGAGATCCTGCTGATAGAGGCAGCTGTCATTGACCCGAAGACGAGCGCCGGTGCCGAGATAAACTATCTGCCTGGATATGATGCCAAGCTACATCTTGGGTCACTGGCCTGGCTCCTTCTTCGCTTGTTTATCGCACTCTATCTTTTGGCCAGCGCGCTCGCTCGTTTTGATCGGGCAAAACTTCCTATCTGGGATAGCCTGATACGTGTTGGTCTGGCTGTATTGCTGATGGCTTCGCAACCCTCAGTTCATCTAACGGCTATCGCTGTGACCGCAATATGGCTAGCCCTGCATTTTTTCCGAACCAGAGGGTCGGAAAATGCGCTTGCGTAAGCCCCCTGGCCATGACCTCGAAGTTCTGCCAGCCGTCTGGTCAGGCGGAACCTCGCGGTGCGTGGCCAGGGTGCGCCTGTATGAATTCGACGTAATCTAAAGCCCCCTGCATTCGCGTATGCGCAAAAGCGTTGGACGCAACCCAGGCAGCGTGGATCCGGTTTTCATTTAAAATCATGAAGTTGGCAGGTTCACAAAACAGCAGCATTTCGCAGTCGTTAATTCCGAACGATATAAAGGTACCCAGGTCCCGCGCCGTTTCTATCAGCATCTCATATCCGAGCTCCACCTTTTCCAGGCCGAGTTCTAGTCTGGTCGCATTTGCACGGTCACTTGTATCAGCACCATCCGCTATCGACTGAACGCCAGCGGGAGCAAAGCTTTCGCACAAGGTTTTGAGTTCGGTCAATTGCGCCTTGCGATGCGGGTACCACATACCGCGGTACAGGGCTAACAGTCGGTAGGCTCAGTCGAGCGGTGCACGGCAATGCCACAGATCGCCCTTCAGGGTTTCAATGCTAAAGTCCGGATTAACCTGACTGGTTGACCTTGGTGTCGCCATTTATTCAGCTTCGTCGGTTCCACTAGCATCCTGATCCAGATTGATGCCTGAATAGCTGATCAAATCGGTGAGCGTTAACTCCGCGTTCCTCTTTTCGAACACTTCGATGTACTCGACCATCGTATTCGAATGTTCCCGCATCATGGCTTCCGCCCGGACGGCATCGCCTTTCTGAATAGCCTCGAAGATCACCTTGTGTTGGGAATTACCAAGTTTCAGCCGGAACAGACTGCGCTGGATGCCTTCCGACGTGGATAGTACCTGCTTGTCAAAAACCATCGAGCCGGATTCCAGCATCGGCATATGGCTGATCTGATCGCAGGTATAGCCCACGAAGTCGTTGCCGCAGCCGTCCAAGATCGTCTTGTGAAAAACAGCGTTTTGCTGCTGAAGCTTTCGAAGTGAAGCGTCATCCAGATTGCCGGCCCGAATGAATTTGTCGATCTCGTCGATTGCGGCTTCCAGCGTTGGCAGGCGGTTGTGACGGCCTGATGATTGCGCCATTAGCCGCGCAGCGAGGCTTTCGAGATGGCCACGAACCTGAACGGCTTGCAAAATATCCTGCACTGTCGGGGAATGCACGACATAGCCGCGCCCCTCGGCCCGGCGAAGAATGCCCTCGCGTTCGAGCAGGCGAAGTGCCAATCGAACCGGCGTGCGCGAAACTCCGTAGGTATCGCATAATTGCGCCTCGGAAAGACGCGCGCCATCATCGTAGGTGCCTAGAATAACGTCCTTGCGGATCTTGTTTGCGAGTTCGGTGTCGATAGATTCCATCTCATCATAGAATACATATGGGATCCTAAAGTCAAGATATGTAGAGATTGACGTAACATCCCACGCAGATTATTCTTGATTTGGGATCCTTTTGTGCTTTATTAGGGATCCTTAACGTGCAAATATTCTGGTATACAACTTTTTGTTCGGTCACTCTGCGGTTGTTATCTCCTTCTTGGGATCCCAAGGTGAAAGGGCCGCTGAGGTGACCTTTGGGCGTAGTAACAAGGCTCAACAGCGCTCGGGCCTTGACTGGTATCTGTACTGATGGCGCCACTTCTCATGCGCCAATTGTCCATGCGCGCCGAAAACGATGCAGAAATGATGAAATGGCTGCACCTGACTACCGCGATCCGTGTTCCCGGATGCAGGCCATATGTCTAAGCCACAAAGATTGCACCCAAGATTTAGAAAGCGGCGGAAGAGCAGGAATTGATGACATGACAAGCGAGAGATTACGAACCATCCGAACGTTAGTTGGCAATTGTCCCTCGACTAAAGGCAAAGATAAACGATGAGCCGCAAGCCAAACTTTCTGTACATTATGGTTGACCAGCAAAGGGCCGATTGGCTTGGCTGCTACGGACACCCAGTCGTGAAGACGCCAAATATCGACGCTATTGCGGTCGAAGGTACCCGCTTCGACGAGTTTCACGTTGCGACGCCCGTATGCATGCCCAATCGGGCGAGTTTGATGACGGGACGTATGCCCTCCGTCCATGGGTTGCGCTACAACGGATGCCTGCTGTCTGAACGCGCCAATACGTTTGTGGATGTCTTGAGGGCGGGCGGTTATGCCACTGCGACGATTGGAAAAAGCCATCTTCAGCCGTTCACGGATTTCGAGGCTGAAAAACAAGGCGAAGAACTGAATGGTCCAATTGCCGAGGCTTGGAAACCGGATCAGGGCGACTACGGACGAGAGGAGCCTGAACGCTACCTGGGTGGAGATCACTTCGATTTCCCCACCCCGTATTACGGATTTGACCATGTGGACATGGTAACCGGGCATGGCGACCGTGCAGGTGGTCATTACCGGCAATGGTTCAAGAAGAAGCACCCCAATTGGCTGAACCTGATCGATCCAGACAATCAGTTGTCGCACCGGTTCACATGCCCGCAGGCCTACCGCACACCCATCCCCGAGGACAGTTACCCGTCGGCATATATTCGTGACAACGCAAAGAGCTATCTGAAAAGCCGGAAAGGAATTGAACAGCCGTTCTTTGCTTTCGTCTCATTTGCCGATCCACATCACCCGTTCAACCCGCCGGGGAAATACTGGGATATGTATGATCCGGACGAATTCGTCCTTCCGACGCGCTTCGAAGATTGTCGGATGCCTCCACCACCTCTTATGGATGCTCGCAAGACCTTTGAGGCAGGGCTTGGGCAAAAGACACCACAGACGTCCTTTATGACCACGGACAGAGAGGTCCGCGAAGCAATGGCCCTGACAGCTGGCATGATCACCATGATCGACGATGCCGTTGGTGAAATCATTCAGACGCTGAAGGACATGGGTCAATACGAGAATACCGTCATCGTGTTCAACGCAGACCATGGAGACTACATGGGGGATTTCAATATGCTGCTCAAAGGGGCATGGGCGCTTAGATCGATCAACCGTGTTCCCTTGATCTGGTCAGATCCGGCGTCCCGCCAAGGCAGATCAACCCCGGCGCTGGCTTCGACAATAGACATTTCTGCGACAATTCTTGATCGTGCTGGACTTGATCCCTATTTCGGTATGCAGGGCATCAGCTTTATGGCGTGCGTCGAGGGTGCCAGAAAACACCGCGACTCGCTTCTTATCGAATATAACGACGGCTTGACGCGCATGGGGTTTGACAGGCCGGCACGTGTACGCACGATCGTC
>Ga0255784_10003714_pt1 | contig 11498 bp, 10 predicted proteins | sample 101ome_14_FD_179982 | JGI IMG/M metagenome (GOLD analysis project Ga0255784, IMG submission 179982) | Coastal salt marsh microbial communities from the Groves Creek Marsh, Skidaway Island, Georgia - 101403AT metaG (version 2) | ecosystem: Environmental > Aquatic > Marine > Intertidal zone >...
ACACTTATACATTCACGATGATGATGATGATAATAATAATAATAATAATAATAATTTACTCCAACGCGCCGACGCCTTCCATCATGCACAAATAACAGACGCTCACGACGAGCGAAATCCACATCGCCGGGAAGCCAATCTTGAAAAACTGTCCGAACGTGACGTGGAAACCGGCTTCGTGCGCGATGCCAGCCATGACGATGTTCGCGCTCGCGCCGATGAGGGTACCCATCCCTCCGAAATCGGCGCCGAAACATAACGCCCATCCTAAACCTTTGATGTGGACGCCTTCGACGTTTTCGGCGATTTGAACGATGACGGGTAACATGGTGGTCGTGAACGGAATGTTATCGACGAACGCGGACGCGACGGCCGCGACGACCTGGACGAGGACGATGGCGACTTGCGAGCGTTTGTCGACCGGGACCATCTCGATCAGAGAGGATAGCGCGTCGGAGATTTCGCGCAATAATCCAAGTTCGGCGACGCCTTCCGTGAAGACGAACAAGCCGGCGAAGAATAAGAGCGAATCCCATTCGACTTTTTCCAAGGCGTGTTCGAAATCGTGCTCCGGTCCTGTTAAAAGCACCGCGATTGCGCCGAATAACGCGGCATAGGACGGCGAGAAGTGAATCACCGGGTGCAAGAAGAACAAAACGATGACGAAACACAAGACGATGCCGGATCGAATCAACAGAGGCATGTCGCGAATCGGATAGTCTCGTTTCATTTTGTCTAAATCCACCACCAATCTTTGCGAGTAGAACTCTTTCCCGTAGTGCCATCGGACGAAGAGTAAAACGAGCGGGACGGTTAAGATGACGCCCGGGGCCATGACTTGTAAGAAATCGTTGAAATCGATGTGCTCTTTTAACGCGTTTCCGACGATGATGTTCGGCGGATCGCCGATCATCGTCGCCGCGCCGCCAATGTTACCGAATAAAGCCAACGGAAGTAGCAGAGGTCTCGGATCAATCTTTAACGCTTTGCACAAGGAAATAATCACGGGCGCTAACAAAAGCATCGTCGTCACGTTGTCCAAAAACGCAGACAACACGCAATCGAAGAGCATGAGCATCCACGTTAAGCGCCACATGTCGCATCTCGACAACTCGATTAAACGAACCGAAAGGAATTCAAACACCCCGGATCGTGCGAGCAACGCGACGATGACCATCATGCCCCAAAGCAACGCCAGAGTTTCGTGGTCCATCCACTGAATAATCTTCGCAACGGATGGGAATCGGTGTTCTAACGCCAAGATGTACAAAACCGCAGCGGCACCGATAAAGGCGACCAAGGTTCGGTGGATGACTTCGACGATGATTAAACCGAAAACGCCGATTAACAAGACCAACGCGATCCACTGTTGACCGATGCCAACCAAGCCGACGTCTCGTATCGTCGCTCGAACGGAGACGTTTTCCGGGCAGTTTGTGCTGACTGTGATGTACACGTCGCCGTTGGATTTCTTATAGTCGCTCAAAATGTTGTACAGAGTCTTTTCAACCGAAGGTCCGGGCCCGCCAGCCGACGCCGAAAGCAACGCCCTTCGATATCCAACTTCTCTGTGCGCCGAGGACGAACCGTCGTCGTCGTCGGAGCTTCCCAGATCGTTCAGCTTTATATCGTCCAAAGCGGCTAAAACCACGTCGCCTTGTCGTATTTGCGAGTGCAAATAATACACCGGAACATCTGTCGTGTGGTGCGCGTGACATTCGCTCGCGCCTAATTTTACCTCCATCATCCCTTTACTCGCGTGCGATATTTGTTTCTTCGAAATCTCCGCGTGTTCGTGCAGCTCGACGATTTCGTGCGACGACGCCGGCGCGACCAGCAAGACGTAATCTTCCTCGTATTGTTTCACGAAAACCGTCGTGCAACACAACAAAACCAACGCGATGCCGGTTAAAATGGCCATGAGGATTAATTTTTTCTTCGATTTCACTTTCAGCTTCCTCGGCGTGAACTTTGCGTACAAATCTTCGCCGGCTTCGGATTCGCCTTTTTCCGATCGCCCGTCTTCGCCCGCGTTTCGAAACGTTTCTCTCAATAACTCGTATCTGTTGACTCTCCCCATGGCGACTTTTTTTCTCGAGAGTAAACCCTCCGATCGATGAATGCGCGTGATGTTATCTTTGATGAGCTCTAATCCTTTACCCAGACGGGTCGGTAAGGACCCCAACGTCGCCTCTTTCGTCTTCAACGCGTCCGAGATCAACAGCAAATCTTCCGTCGTTCGCTGCACCGATCTCAGCGCCAATCGTCTTTGGCCTTGGTCCAAAACTTCGTCCACCTCTTTCGCGCTTTTCTTCTTCTTTACCATCGTCGTTCCATCTGGCGACATCATCATTTCCTCGCCTTCCCGAATCGTCGCCGATTTTGTCTTTTTATCCTTGGATGGATTGTCTCGCATGTGCCTAATCTCCTCGGCTAAGAATTTACTCGACGCCCCGGACAGCGTGTTCGCGTGATGTAAATTGTTGCTGCTGTTGTTGTTGTTGTTGTTATTCTTTTCTCGGTTCTTATTCATCGTGTACTCTCTGAGCATTTGCTTGTGCTGCGGCGACAACGACGGGCTGCTCGATCGCTCCATCCCTACCCCCGGCGAATTCGTTCCGAAAATCTGCGCTAACGACGGCGCGTGCCGCAAACCCCCACCTCCTTGATTATTGGCGTCGCTGCTGCTGATGTTATTATTATTGTTATCCTCCGCATCATGTTGTTGCTGATTCTGCGAGGAAACGTCATCTCTCCCGCCGACTCCCGAGACGACGTTCGCGTTCGGGTTGAGCGTATGCGCCGCTTCCGCCGTGAGCGTTCCGCCGGGCGTCGTATCTGTTTCGTTGTTTTTATACACCGTCGTTGTTGTCAGTGATCGATCAAAAAAGAAAAAGAGAGAGATTTAGATAGAAAAGTAACGATATACATAAACAACACAAACGATATGTAATGCATAAATCTGTGCTCACCTGGACTTTGCGTGTCTTCCAGCCCTTGGAACAGTTGGTGTCGGCTCAACTCTCGCTTCAATCGTCTTCCGGACGCTCCGGTGAGCGTCAGCGCGTGTTCGTCGTGCGGTAATTCGTCGTCTTCGAACGCATCGGTAACGTCGAGAGATTTCCTCGACGTCTTTTGAGAGGAAGAGAGTTTCTTTAAATCGTCGAACGAACCCATATTTGTATCGTTGCGTTATGCGCGCTTTTCAACTAACTCTTCCGTAAATGTACACTCAAAACTCTCTCTCTCTCTCTCTTAAGCGTGATTTTGCGATGCATACATAAAAAAAAAGGCACACACGCAGAGAGAGACAGATGCGAGATCGCTCTCTCTCTGTCTCTGTCTCTCGAGAGCGATGGAGACCGTCGCGTGCAAGCGCGAGCGTTGTGCGGTCTTTTTTTGTAGGGGTTTTTCTCTCTTCTTTCGACTTTTTAGGGTTTCAATCCTGAAAATGACGCTCTTTACTCCCTCGTGTAAAAGAAGAAGAGACTCACAACTAAACTCGGCTCTGCGAGCGAGAGATTAAAGAGAGATAAGAAGAAGAAGGGAAGAAGAAGAAGAAGAAGATATTTGTGTTTTATATATATATACACGCACGCATTTGAAGAGAAGAAGAAGAGAGAGAGAGATAAAAGAAGAATGAGTTCCAACAACATCGCATTATCCACAACATCAACACCATCAACAACAATCCAATTGTTCAACAACGTCACCGTGACGTCTTCCAAAGCGTTTCTCTTCCTCTCGGTCGGGACGGTTTTGAGCATAGGCATCTCGTGCGCGGCGGAGGAATTCATCTTGAAACGGATCGAGGGTTTTACGTTTTATTGGTTTTTAGCGTTGTTTGAGTTGGTGGTTTTTAGTGGGATGACCTTTCTGACTATGAGTTTTTACGCCGCGGGAGGAGGGGGTATCGGTATCGTCGGGAAAGGAGGAGGAGGAGGAGGAGGAGCGACGACAGAAAGTAACGCCTTCTTCATCGCTACTCCTCTGAAAGCGCCGGTGCACCTGTACGTCGCCTCGGCGTCTTTGATTGGGATATACACGTCTTTGGGAAAAGTATCGTACAAGTACATCAACTACGCGACGGGGACGGTTTTGAAATCGAGCAAGCTCATACCGGTCATCGTGCTCTCTTCGGTGTGGTTGAAACGGACGTACCATTACTTGGATTATTTGGCGTGCGTTTTGTTAGTCATCGCGTCGTGTTTTTTCGCGGTCGGCGAGCACGAAGGGAACAAATCTTTAGGCGTGGAAGATCCGACGTTGTACGCGTTTGGGTTTTTTCTTTCTTTCTTTTGCGTGTGCGTCGGCGCCGTGCAGTCCAACGTCGTGGATAAAGCGTTGAGAGATTACCAAGCGAGCGTGTCGGAGAACATGTTCATGACGAACTCGATAGGCGCGCTGTTAGTATTTGTCGTGGTTTTAGTGAAAGAGCCGGACGCGTTCGCGTTCTTCTTTGGCGATTGGTTTTATTTGAGTTTAATCACGTTTCGATCCGTCGTGTTTTGGCTCGGCGCGGTGTTTTACACGACGCTGGTGAAACATTTCGGCGCGGTTCCTGCGGTCGCGGTGACGACGTGTAGAAAAGTGTTGACCGTGGTGTCCTCGTTCGTGTTCTTTTCCAGCGATAAGCCGTTTGGAGCGACGTATTTCGTCGCGTTGCTGTTTTTCTTTGGCGCGGTGGCGTGCGAGTTTTTGAAGCACAAGTTTCCTACGACGCCTACGAAGAGTCAGCAGTTGGAGATGGCGAGGAAAGACTCGGACGTGGAGAAGTTATCGGATAGAAATTAGTGGAGTGTTTACAGAGAGAGAGAGAGAGAGAGAGAGAGAGTAGAAGTAGTTTATGTAGAGAGTTTATGCATTTATGCACTGGTAGCAAAGAGTAGAAAAAAAAAAGTCGTCTTTAATACAAGTCGTTCTCTTCTTCTTCTTCTTCTTCTTCTTCTTCTTCGCTTGGACTGTCGATGATTTCCCAATCGTTCTCGTCTCCTGTTTTCTTCGTCTCCGCCGTTCGTTTCGAACTGCTAACGCTACCGCTACTCGTTGTTTTTTTCGATACCTTTGAAGCGCTCGGATTAGCGTCGTCTTTCCTCACGACCGTGACCAAAGGCGTCGATCCGCTCTCGCGCTCAATCTTCGTTAACACGTCCACGAACGAGTTTAAGGAAGAGAACGGTGCTCTCCTCTCGTCCGTGATATCGTCGCGATTAGTATCGTTCTCGACTAAAAACCCGACGACTAAGCTCGGATCGAGCGCGCGGAACGGCGTGTATAAAATGCCGTGTTCCGAAGCGCTTCCAAAAAAAGAAGCGTAAAACGCAGACTCGGTCGTTTCGTCTCGGTACCGCTCGCGAGGCGACTCGTACGCTTTCGCGACGTGCGGGTCGAGATATATCGCTTTCGAATCTTCTTCTTCTTCTTCGTTATCTTTCTCCTCTCTTTCCTTCGCTCTATTACCGCTAAAACTATCATCATTGCTACGACTACTCTTATCACTCTTAGTTTTACTACTATTCTTATTGCTCGTAAATCCGACGATGTAATACGACGCGCTCTTCTTCCCTCCGACGATACCGACGCATTCACGCGCGCTGAGAAATTTCTGCAACGATTTTACGTATCGAGGATTAATCGTATCGCTCGCGCCACATCGTAAAGGCACCAAGATCAAGACGTCCTTGTCCGGGTGCGCTTCCATTTCCTTTCGAACTCGTTCCGGGTAAAACTCCGGCACGCCCCCGCCGCACCCGTCGCCAAGCACGAGACACCGAACGCGAACGGATTTGAACGACGAAGAATCCAACGCGTTCACCATTTTCCCGTACCGTTTGCATATCTCAGACGGCGCCAACCATTGTCCCGGACACAACGCGTTTGTCTTTTCGTCCTCGTCTCCTTCGTACACTCTTCTCAATCCGAACACGTTCTTCGCCTTTCCGTTTTCATTTTCCTCCTCGTCAACATCGTCCGTAAACATATCCACAATCTCTTTCCTCATCGCTTTTTCCTCTTCTTCTTCTATTTCGTTTCCTTCCCCACTTCTTCTCCGTCGTCGTCGTCGGTTCCATCTTCCTCTCCGCAACGCTTCCCCGAAAAGCATCTGCGCGCTTCTCGGCGCGCACCCCCACCCGCAATCCGTCGTGTACCCGCCCAACTTATCCGCCACAAAGTCGATCGATTTCGCACGCATCGTCGCTAGAAAAAACGCGCTGTTGTTGTTGTTATTTCTGTTGTTCGTCGTTGTCGTTTGGTTTTTGCTATTCTTCCTATCCTCGTCGTGAGAAGCGTCGTCGTTATTGTTCGATCGAAGAAGGAACATTTTTTTGCTCTCGATGGGTGGAAAATCGTGCACGTACGTTGCAAAAAAAAGCGAATCCACGCGCGCTTTGAGACGCTCGTATCCCCCATCGTTGTTGTTGTTGTTGTTGTCGTAATCGTTCAAATCAAATCTCTCGCCGAGTAAAGTCACCCCGACGAGGAGTAGAATTTCGTCGTTTTCGTTCCGCTCGTCTTCGACGTTTATCGTCATCAAACGTCGCGCGAAGATGGCATTTTTCACCGCGTGCACCCGCTTTGAGAATTGAAATTTCTTGCACGAGACGTAGGATTTTTGGAGCAAACTGGCGAGAAAAAGCGACGACGAAGAAGAAGAAGAGGACGATGAAGAAGCGGTGGTGTCGGTCGTCGCGCTCCGAGGAGGAGGATCTTCTTCTTCTTCTTCTTCTTCTTCTCCCTCGCGCGTAAAACAACGCGACGACGCCATATTTTATTTTGAAGGGAAAAGAACAAACGGAAGACCGTTACCTTAAAAAGTTTAGGGTTTTTATTAAACCCTAAACATAAAAAAAAAGCACTTAAAACACTAATAAAATTGTCCCCATTAAGTAACGCGCGGGTCGTATCTCTCTCTGATCAAACACACATCGCACACGAAAAAATCGCTGCGATGATGATGCGGATGCGTTAAAAAAAAAGCGCCGAGCTCTGCCAGCGCTGCTCTCAAAGTAGCGGCTGTGCTTTCTCTGGATTCAAGGAAAAAAGAGAGGAGAAATATGAACGCTTCTTCGCGTCGGAATGCATTCCCCTACTTCTTCTTCATCTTCTCGACGATGATGATGATAGTGATGAAAAGCAGCGCAAACGGAGAAGAAGAAGAAGAAGTTTCCTGTCGCTGGCTCACGTACAAAGAAAAGATACAGATTTGCGCGCATCCAGATGTCGATGATGTTTCCGACGCTATCGCTAAGACAGGGCGCTGGTACGACTGCGATGCGCTTCCAGATTTGTGGTTGGAACTGTTCCCCAAAGCGGCCGAGCCGCCGCCGCGCGAAAGAAGTCGAGGAGAGAAAAACTATTTTCTAGATTTGGGAGCGCACATCGGCGCGTGCAGTCTCCAGATGCTTCTTTCGACCGATGCTTTCGTGGTTTCGATCGAAGCGAATCCGGAAAATTTCCGGAGGCTGCGCAAAACGGTATCGAATTTGTCCGACGAGTTCAAAGAACGCATCAAAATCTACAACGTGGCCGCGAGCGACTCGATCGAGGACGTGCAAATTTTGCGCGCGGTCGGAAACAGCGGGAATTCCGTAATCGGTAAAGCTGTGAAAGACCACGCCAAGCAGGATTTCCATGATTCCGTATCGATTCAAGCGCACAGACTGGACGATATACTCGGAAACGTTCACTTTTCAGCCATGAAAATGGACGTGCAAGGCTACGAGTGCAGAGCTTTAGAGGGGATGAATAAAATTATCAGCAATATGCGCACGATCAGGTTCGAAGTCGCGAACCGTTGGCTTTTAGCGCAAGGTTGCTCTGACGTTATTTTGTTTGAGAAATTGAAAAGCTTTGGGTTTGATATTTTTCGCGGCCACGCTGTACTGGATAAACCAATCGCTAAGGACGTATACGACCTCGTGGCAAAAAATAGGAACAAAAATACAAACCCCGAAACCTCCTCTTGGTCCACGAGTTCACCGCCCGCGAGTGGTGGCAATTTTCGCCCCTCCAGACCGACTTTGCAGGAGTATTACTACAACACGCTGACTGGAGGTATGTTGGAACACGCACGAATATCAATTTAATTTTTTTTCCCCCGTCAAATGAGACAACTGACCTTTTACTCTCTCTTACTCTCTCTCTCTCTCTCACACACACACACATATCGCATCGCGAACAGAATCGACGTGGACCATGCCCGTGTACCACGGATACACGGTCGCTTTCCGGGATGAAGCGACCGGGAAGAGGTTTTGGCAGCACGCGGAGACCGGAAAGACGACGTGGCAATCTCCCGGCGATTGGGAAGAAATCCACTCGAAAAACAGACCTGATCAGCCTCGTTATATACATCGAGTGACCAACGTAATGACGTGGAAGAAACCAGAATATTTAGCTTGGATTAGAGTAGATTACGACAATAACGAAAACGACGAAAGGGCCTCTTCTGAATCGGTGGTGCAAAATGCTGCTGCTCCGTCGAAAGCCAGCGCCGCTCGGCGACGACGCGAAGACGACGCAGACTTCAACGGAAAAACAGCCTCTGCTGAATCGGTGGTGAAAACTTCTGTTCCTACGATTATTCTAGCGGCTCCATCAGGAGAAGGTACCGTGCGGCGACGCGAAGGCGCGGAGTTGAAGGACTTTGAATTATCCGAGGCGAGGCTTTCTCGTTACTCTCTCTTTCATCCTCGTACAAACGGCGCATCGGAAGGGGCGAACGCGTGGTATCAGAATAACGTCGAACCCTCTATCACTTGTCCACAAGAAGAACGGATTGGCATACATGGTGAAGGTGGCAAATGGATGTGCAATATAGACGCGCTGAAAGAGAAAAAAGACTGTTTGATTTATAGCGTAGGAAGTGAAAACGACTTTACCTGGGAAGAGGAGGTAAAAAGAAGAGCGCCAAACTGTGAAATCCACACTTTCGATCACACGGTCGCGAACGCTACCAACAAACCCGACGACGTGTTCTTCCACCAGTGGGGTTTAACCGAAAACGACTCGCACAGAAATCCCAAGTTGAAATCGCTCTCAGAAATGATCAAAGCGTTGAAACACGAAAATAGAAGATTGGACGTTTTCAAAATCGACTGCGAAGGATGCGAATGGCAAACCCACAAAACCTGGTTCACCTCGGGCGTCCAAATCGTCGAAATTCTCGTCGAAACTCATCACGGATCAGAGTCACCGAAACCAGATTCGAACGCGAAACAGTTCTTCGCGCACCTGCACAACTCCGGGTATCGCATATTCCACAAGGAACCGAACGTCCATCATTCCGGCGGTGTTACCCTGTGCGTCGAATTCGCCTTGAGGCGAATTTGATGACGACGACGACGACGTAGCAGTAGTAGTAGTAATAATAATAATAATAGCAGATAAAAGCACGCGCGTATTGTTACAGAAAGCGCGAAGAGCTTAAGCGCGTAAAACAATATTGTCATCGTCAATCCATCGCGCGAGAAAAAATCCCTCTTTCTCTCTCCAAAAATATCTTCACACTTTTCCCTTATATACAAAAATACATCATCGAGAGAAAAAATGTCCCGAAGAGCTCTTCTTCTTCCTCTCAAACTCGCGCGCCTCCTCCTCCTCCTCCTCTTCCTCCTCGCGATGGTCTTCGTCCGCTCCTCTTCCGCGAGAACGACGGAGTACTATTACAACGCGGTCACTCAAGGTACGCGTGAACATGTATATCTCTTTTATCATTTCTCTTGTTTTTCCCTTGCGCATCGAATTTGCTTAATTTGAATTGGTATTGTTACAGTATATGTTTACGCTGACGCTCTCTTCTGTTCATCTCTCTCTCTCTCTTTTCCGATAAAAATCATCGCTAATGTGCGCGTTATTTTCAACAGAGTCGACGTGGGAAATGCCCGTGCACTACGGATACTCGGTCGCTTTCGTGGATAAAGAAACGGGGAGGCGTTATTGGCAGCACCAAGAGACTGGAGAGACCACCTGGTACGCGTCGTTCGATGTCGTCTCTCGATTTATGCGTCTCTCTCGATTTCTATGCGTCTTCTCTCGTTTTTCGTTTCCGGTTTCGTCGTCGCGTTTGTTATTATTTTGACGGATGCCTTTTTTTGGTTTTCGATTACATCGCGCGTTCTCTCTCGGGCGCGCGCTCGAGCTCGCTTTTCGATTTCTGACTCTGACTCTCTCGCTCAATCTTTCGCGCTCCGCGTATTTCCACGCGTCGCTCTATTCGCAGGCACTCCCCCGGCGACTGGGAAGAAGTCTACGTCGAAAACACCCCGGACACTCCGTACTACGTCCACCGAACGACGAAAGAAACCACCTGGACGAAACCGGAATATTTAGCCTGGACGCGAGTAGAACACGAATACGAAGATCCCGTCGTCGAAGACGAAGAAAGCGGAGAACGAGGAGAAACGAAGGAGGAAGGATCCGCCGGGAAAAAGAAAGGAGGCTGGTTTTCCAAGTGAAAAAGAAGAAGGTCGTGCCATCCGAGAGAGAATAATACTAATAATAATAATCGTTGTATATAATCGTTGTAATAATCACATCGTAGAGAGCATAAGAAATCCGCTCGTGGTCGTCGTCGTCGTCGCGAAGCGAAGCGAAGCGAAGCCAGAGAGAAAGGTCCAACACTCTTACCAGACCTCACTAAAATCCGCGCTTTTAATAACAAAAAAACACACAATGTTCTCTGTCGTTGCCAAAAGACAACAACTCCTCCTCGTCGTCGCGTGCTTGGCGGCGCTGTTAGCGAACAGCGTCGCGTTCGCGCGCAAGGCGGAGTATTATTACAACTCGGTCACGGGAGAGGTATGCGATGATATGAATTTTCCCGCGCTTTGATCGGCATTTTTTTCCCCGAATTTGGGTGACGACGACTACATAGCCGCGGACGTTTGTTCGTGTTCTCCGTCGATTTCTCTCTCTCTCTCTCTGACGTGACGTTATTCTTCTCTCTCTCTTCTGTTCGATCAAAACACCATTTATATAGGCGACGTGGACGGACCCGAAAATTGCCCCGTGGGTTGACGAGGAAACTGGCAAAAAATACTGGACAACCGCGGACGGCACCGCGACGTGGGAAAGCCCGGGCGATTGGAAGGAAGAGTGGTCCACGGAACACCAGCTTCCGTTTTACGTGAACAAGAAAACGAAAGAGTCCACGTGGGATAAACCGGAGGAGTTGGCGTGGGAACGCGTCGAGCACGAGGTGGAGGATACTTTGTAGAAGAAGAGAGACGCGCGACGCCTTTTGCGCGATTCGACGAAGAAGAGAGAGAGAGAGAGCTTTTCTGCGCGAGGAGAGAGCGTTTTGGTTTTTACTGTAATCTTAAATTATGAATATATATAATCTAATACTGAAATTAACGTTTAATTACACTCTATTTTCCACGATGGTCGCTTGCTGATGATACTCGTCTCTGCCGCTATGATGATGCCCCCCGCTATTATAATGATTCATGTCTTTCAAATTTTGCGCGGATTGATACGCGCTTAAATGTTCCATG